>Ga0172363_10001164_pt1 | contig 21014 bp, 17 predicted proteins | sample LakKivs2_kivu2a2_FD_114541 | JGI IMG/M metagenome (GOLD analysis project Ga0172363, IMG submission 114541) | Sediment microbial communities from Lake Kivu, Rwanda - Sediment s2_kivu2a2 | ecosystem: Environmental > Aquatic > Freshwater > Lake > Sediment | place: Rwanda: Western Province, Lake... | reverse complement strand
GAAGCGTCAGTAAGTTTTAATTTCTCCAGGCCAGATTTTAATATCTCAAAATCATTAGAATCTTCCGGATAAATGCTCAAAAATACTTTTGGCTGGGGCTCCAGGTAGCCGGGCAAGGGTTCAACATTGGAAATTGGAAACTGAGAATTGGAAATTTTCGTAATGGTTTCTCCTGTTCTCACTTTCCCCGCTTCTTTTATTCCGGTAGCTATATAACCTATTTCTCCTGAACTTAATTCGGCTACCGGAGAGAGTTTTGGCTTGAAAACGCCGACCTCCTTGGCTTCCCCTTCGGCTCCCGCCTGGAGTAAATAAATTTTATCTTCGCTTTTCACCCCTCCTTCAAAAATCCTGACAAAAGCCAAAACACCTTGATAGGGGTCATATTTAGAATCAAAAATCAACGCCCGCAGTGTGACGAGGTCCTGCCTTGTTACATTAATGGGCTTCTTTACTGAAGGGGGCGGGATTTTTTTAATCACTGCCTCCAAAACCTGTTCAACATTAGTCCCTTCTTTGGCAGAAATTTTTATAATGGTTGTGGGACTAATTTTCAATAAATCGGCAATTTCTTTTTCTGTTTCCTCAACTCTGGCTTGGGCTAAATCAATCTTATTAATTACCGGAATAATCACTAAATTCTGCTGTCTGGCTAATTCCAAGTTACCAATGGTCTGGGCCTGAATTCCTTTGGTAGCATCAACCAACAAAATAGCGCCCTCCACCGCCGCCAAAGAGCGAGAAACTTCATAATTAAAATCCACATGGCCCGGGGTGTCTATTAGATTTAAGATGTAAGATTTAAGATTTAAGGTGTATTCCATTCTGACCGGGTGCATTTTAATGGTAATGCCTCTCTCCTGTTCTAAATCCATGGCATCTAAATACTGAGGCCGCATTTTCTCTTTAGGCACGGTGTTTGTCAGCTCCAAAAACCTATCAGCCAGAGTCGATTTTCCGTGGTCAATATGAGAAATAATACAAAAATTCCGAATATTTTTCATAATAAATTCTAAATTTTTATTTTTCGAAATAGAAAAAACAGCAGTAGAGCAAACTGAAGGATGCTATCGATTGAAAAGGCTAAAGGCAGGCCAAGAACAGCAATATTGTTAATTTCTTGAAGAGAAAAAAATCTTGCCATAGAGATTTGGAAAAAATTGGGAAAACTTAGAATCCAGACAAATCCAAAACATAAAATGATATTTAAAATCATCGCAATTATGGCGATAATGGTTGGAGTTTTAGTATCTTGGATGGCAAAAAAAGCCCGAAGAAGCAAAGGAATAAGACAGGTAGCAAAAATGCCCAGAGTGAATAACCCTAAGGAGGCAGAAGCCATTTTAGCTGCCATCTCACTAAACCTACCTGTTCTTAAAATAATTTCTATAATTTGATTTCTAAAGATGAAAATTAAAAAACTCAGAGGAATTATAAGAAAAAGAATTTCACGGAAAGTTGAGAAAAACTTTTCAATAAATTCTTCTTTTCTTTGGGCTGCCCAAGCCCGAGAAAAAAAGGGGAAAATAGCCACTGCCAGGGGAATACCAATTAAACCCAAAGGGAACTGCTGAAGATTATTTGCAAAAGTAAAAATAGAAAGAGCTCCAACCGGGAGAGAAGAAGCAATAGCGGTCACCACCATAAGATTAATTTGGGGAGCGGCCACGCCTAGAGTTCTCGGAACCATTAAATAAAAAACTCGTCTGATTTTTGAGTCTTTCAGGTTAAAAATCGGTTTATAGGAAAAACCAGCGCTAACTGCCGAGGGAATTTGGATAGTAAAATGCAAAAAAGCACCAAAGATTACTCCCAGAGTGACTCCCAAAATTCCTGAGGAGGGAGCCAAAAAAATAATTCCCAAAATTATTCCGAGATTGTAGAAAATTGGCGATAAACTATAGACTAAAAACTTATTAAAATACTGCAAAACCCCTGAGAAAATAGAAGATAGTCCGAGGAGAATCGGGCTGAAAAAGAGAATTCGGGTTAAAAGGATGGTTAGAGAAAGTTGTTGAGAATTAAAGCCGGGGGTAATTATTTTTACTAAAATCGGAGTTAAAATAGCGGCTATAAGGCAAATTAAAATCAGGGAGAACAAAAATACATTCAAAACATTATTTACAAATTCCCAAGTTTCTTTTTTATTTTTCAAAAAAAACTCCGAAAATAAAGGCAGAAAGGCAACGATAATGCCACCAGCAATTAAGACATTATAAATAAAATCAGGGATACGGAAAGCGGCAAAATAAACATCGAGGTTAGAACTGGCTCCGAAAGTGCTAGCTAAAAGCCTGTCCCGAACTAATCCCAAAAGCCGGCTAATCATAGAAGAAATGGCTAAAATTCCAGCCGCTGCCCCAATACTCTTAGTTTGAAAATTAAAAAAGCGTTTAAACATTGTTCTATTTTAGTATTTTTATTCTTGTTTTACAATTATTAAAAATTTTGCTAATTTTAGGTAAAAGAAAGATAGAAATGAAACTACACCACATTATTGAAGCTCAACAGTTTAATCGCAATTTTTTAGAAAAAGAGTTTTTCCCTTTGGCTAAAAAAATGGAAAGGGTCGCCAAAAAAGGAGGTTCTAAGGCGCTTTCTGAAAAAAGAATGATTACTCTTTTTTACGAACCGAGTACCAGAACCCGGGCCTCTTTTGAGATGGCAATGGAAATGTTGGGTGGAAAAGTGGTTTTCTCAACCGAAAATGCTAGGCAGTTTTCTTCTGCCGCCAAAGGCGAAACTTTAGAAGATACCATCAGAATTCTTAATGGTTATCGGCCCAATGTTATTGTTTTGCGATATGACGAAGAAGGCGGGGCGAAAAGAGCAGCTAAAGTTTCTTCAGTGCCGATAATCAATGCTGGAGATGGCGACGGGCAACATCCCACCCAGGCTTTATTGGATATTTATACCATCAAAAAAGAACTGGGCAGAATTGATAATATATCAATTGCTATGGTTGGAGACCTGGCCCGGGGAAGAACAGCGCGCTCTTTATCATACTTACTCGGCAAGTTTTCCAATATCAAAATCTATTTTGTGGCACCAGAGGTGCTTAGGATAAAAGATGACATAAAAGCTTACCTAAGAAAACGCAAAGTTCAATTTACCGAAACTAATGATTTAAGGGAAGTTGCTCCTAAGGTTGACGTAATTTACCAAACACGAATCCAATCGGAACGCCCCAAATTAGACGTTGACAGGATAAAACTTGTTCAAAGATATGACAGAGAAGGGGGATTTTATATTGTCAATCAGGAAGTGACTGATAAAATGAAAAGGAGCGCCATTATTATGCATCCTTTGCCCCGGGTTAATGAGATTACTCTTGAAGTAGATAAAGACCGCCGAGCCGCTTATTTCAGACAAGCCGAAAACGGACTTTATATCCGGATGGCATTATTAAAGATGATTCTTAAATAGAGGTTGACAAAGAATTTGGATTTGCTAAGATACAATTGTCCTAGTAAGTCGGGTGATTGCCCCATGAGATATGAAATTATCTCACGGGGAGGAAAGTCCGAACTTCCTCGAGCACATAACTTCGTTATATGCTCGATAAAAAAGTAGCGGCTAACAGCCGTCGACCGTGAGGTTAGAGGTGCGAAAAGAGACGTCTTGAGGCGAAAGCTGAAAGATATCCTTCGGGATAATTCCAATGGAAACATTGGATGTGATACGGCTAAATCCTTACTGGAAGCAAGAACAAAGCCCAACGAGATGAATCATTATCTCATCGGGTGAAAAGTAGTTCGCTTGACCCTGAGAGTAATCGAAGGGCTAGATAGATAATCACTACCAGCTGCTTCGCAGCTGGCTACGAATAATCACGAATTTTGGCGCTTCGCGCCTCGCGAATTTGTACGAATATTTATTCGTATTGATTAGCGAACGAAGTGAGCCAGATTCGTATAGATTCGTATCCAACTGCGGAGCAGTTGGACAGAATTCGGCTTATAGACTTACTAGGACTTTTTGTTTTAAAGTAAGGGTTGAGTCTTTGTTTGACTATCTAAAGCCCCATTAACCAGCCTGTCAGCTTCCTGATTTTTTTGACGAGAAATTAATTTGAATTTAATTTTTTTAAAATCTAATCTTAAATTCCATATCTCGATAAATAAGGATTGAATTTGAGGTTCTAAAATTTTATATAAACCTGTAAGTTGTCTAATTAAAAGTTCCGAATCTGCTCTAATTTCGATTTCCGTATTTTTGGCTAATTTTTTGCCAAAAACTTGTTTAAATTTTTTTAAGGCGAAAATTACTGCCCGATATTCAGCTTCATTATTGGTAAAATTTTCTCCTAAATACTCAGAATATTTTTTGAAAACTTCGCCTTTTTCATTACAAAAAACAGTCCCCATCGCTGATGGGCCCGGATTTCCTCGGGAGCCACCGTCGGTATAAATAATAATTTTCTTCATAAATTTTCCATTAAACAATTTTTGAATTTCTCTAAATTCTCGTTTTTTATCCGAAAGCCAGAAGCTAAAGGATGACCACCATAAGTGATGGGATATTTTGAGCATTTTTTCATTAAAGCCACGCTATCTACGCCTTTGGGGACCCTCACCGTTCCCTGTGATTCGTCTTTAAGAATTTTGTAAATAAAAGTTGGTTTTTGATACTTCTGACAGATAATTGAAGCTACCGGGCTGATTAAAGTAAACTCCCAGTTAGAATCTCCTTCAAAAATAATCGGGCTATCTCCTTTCTGAATCCTTTCTTTAATTTCTTGAGTAATTTCTTCTATTTTTTGTTTCCTTATTTCGCTTTTTTCTATTAATCTACTAATAATCTTTTTTGATTCTTCTGAGTCGGGGCTGGTTAACAACCTGAAACTGACCGGCTCCCCACCGGGACCTTGGTGGGGGACAACATCCCTAATGTTTAAAATAGAAATAATTTTGGAAACTTTTTGGTTCAAATTTACCCCCCACCAGTACTGGTGGGGGGACAAAAAAGCCTTGATTCCTGGTCGCCAGGAATCTTCTAATAATTTTAGGCCTTCTTCAATAAAAATCTGGTTATCCCCTTCTCTGGGCATCATATCGGCGATGGTGGCCAGAGCTACCAATTCTAAAAAATTTTGTTTTAGGTTTTCAGTCATTTTATTTTTTAAAAGAAGACTAGAAAATTTAAAAATAATACCGGCGGTAGCCAGCTCTTTAAAAGGATATTTATCTCCTTTTTGTTTTGGGTCAACAATAATTTTGGCTTGAGGTAACTTATCCAAAACCTCATGATGGTCAATAATAAGCACTTCAAAACCCAGGTTTTTAGCCATTTTCACCTCTTTGAAATTGCTAATCCCGCAGTCTAAAGCAACCAATAATGCCGGGGTAAGGTTTTTTAGATGATTTAAGCCAGTTTCCGATATCCCATAACCTTCTATTTCTCGGTCAGGAAAATAAATGTTGGCGATTTCGCCATTTAAATTTTTAATTGTCTCTTTCAAAATAATCACCGAAGCTACCCCATCCAAATCGGCATCTCCATAAAGAATGATTTTTTCTTTGTTTTTTATTGCTTTTAAAATCCGCTGGGCTGCTTTTTTAAGATTCTTAATCTCCATACCTCAGGACCTCTAAGCCTGGTAATTTTTCACCAGCTAAAAACTCAAGCATTGCCCCGCCGCCGGTGGAGACATGGTCGAATTTATCTCTTAAACCGAATTTATTTATTGCTGAAATAGTATCGCCTCCTCCGGCAATTTTAAAGGCAGTGTAGTTTTTGGCAATTTCCTCAGCTATTTCCCTGGTTCCTTTATCAAAAGGCTCTTTTTCAAACATTCCCAGGGGACCCGACCAAATAATCATTTTAGCTGGCTTAATGATTTTAACAAAAACCTTTATTGTTTCTGGTCCGACATCAAAGACCTCTTCCCCTTTTCTCAATGTTCCTATTGCCGCCACTCTAAGATATTTTTCTTCCAAGGATGGGAGGGCGATTTGACCATCAATTGGTAAGTGAAGTCTGGGATTAACTAAATTAATTTTTTCAATTTTTTCTAATATCTTTTTTTCCGGCAAAGGCCGGCCAATTAAAATCCCTTTAACAGCCAAAATGCTTTCAGCCGGTTTGCTACCCAAAAGGAGATGGTCGGCCTTTTCTAAAAATTGTTCAATCAATTTAATTTTTGTCTCAATTTTTATTCCGCCAATGATAGCCACCAGAGGCCGCCGGGGTTTTTCCAAAACCCGAGATAAAACCTCAATTTCTTTCTCTAATAAAAGACCAGCGACAGAGGGTAAATATTTTGGGATACCGGCAATCGAGGCATGATTTCGATGGCTGCAAGAAAAAGCCTCGTTAACAAAAATATCTCCAAATCTTGAAAGCTCTTTGGCAAAACCTAAATCCCCTTCTTCCTCTTTCTTATGAAATCTCAAATTTTCCAAAAGGATTATCTCTCCTGGCTTCATTTTGAAGACTAAATTTTCAATTTCTTTGCCGATACAATCTTTGGTTTTAGTTATTGGACGGGATATCAACTCCCCCAATTTATTTTGAATTGGCCCCAATCTTAAATTCTCAACTATCTTTCCTTTCGGGTCATCTAAATGACTCATTAAAATTACTTTCGCTCCTTTTCCAATTAAATATTCGATGGTTGGGATGGTTTGTTTAATCCGGTAATCATCTAAAACAACCCCCTTTTCAGAAAGAGGGACATTAAAATCGCACCTCACCAAAACCTTTTTATTTTTAAATTCGGAATCCTTTAAGGCCCGCATTACTTTTTCATTTTTTTAAGAGATTCTTCCAAAACTTTTTTTAATTCCGCTACATTGACTTCTTTTCTTTCTCTTTTTGGTTTATCTTCGGTTATCTTTTTTGAAGGAGAAAAGGAAATGGGCCCAGATTTGGCTGCCTCCTCCAAAGAAATAGTAGGCGTTGGCGGTGCGACTTCTTCTTTTGCTGCCTCCCTTCCCTTTCCCACCTTCTTTAAACAAGGCTTACAATAAACCGGTCGGTCAGGTTGGGGCGGAAAAATTACTTTTGTCCACTTGCCACACAGGGCACATTTAGCATCATATAAAACTGGACTCGCCGAGGGCGGGCGCCCCGCGGAAGGAGCTACTTCTGGTAATTTCAGAACTCCTGTCCACTTTGAAATTTTCTCTTCAATAATTTTTCTTTGGACGCCATATCTCTCTCGAGAAACTTTAATAATTTTTTCCCGGTTTGACGTTTCCGGTTTTGGAAAAGGCGGAAGAGTCTCAGCTGAAAAAGGACGACCGGCTATTCCATCAATCATCAGTTTTATATAAATATTATATTTCCCCAGATTGACTAAATCATTGGCTTCAAATTCTGGTAAAAATTCCATTTCTAAGAATTCAGAATCTTCAGCTCCAATCCTGAAACAAATTATTGTCCCAACGTTGCCGAAAACGGCATCTCGGACCTCGGAACTCTTTCCGGTCGGCGTCATTTCTTCTAATTGACCAATATACTGATTCCCCAAGACCAAAGACAACCTATATTTTCTGGCTTCGGAGAGAATATTAATAAAGGACTTGGTGGCGAAGTTTTGGAATTCATCAACATATAAATAAAAATCCCGCCTTTTTTCTTCTGGCGTATCAACCCTGGACATCGCTGCTAACTGCAATTTGGTAATTAAAAGAGCTCCCAAAAGTCGGGAATTATCTTCTCCGATTTTACCTTTAGATATATTGGCAATTAAAATTTTTCCTCCATCCATCGCTTCTCTCATATTGATTTTCGATGCCACCTGGCCGATAATATTTCGGATTAAGGAAGCGGAAATGAATTGGCCAACTTTATTTTGGATGGCAGCGGTCGCCTCGACTTCGTATCTCTGGGTATATCTGGCGAATTCGTTAACCCAAAAAGATTTGATTACCGGGTCGGTAACTTTATCGACCACTTTTTTTCGATAGTCAGAGTCAGCCAAAATTCTATTTACCCCCAAAAGTGTAGAGCCGGGATACTCCAAAAGCGCCAAGATAGAATTATTTAAAATATATTCCATTCTGGCGCTCCAGACATCTGGCCAGATTTTCTTAAAAACCGACATCAATCCACCAGCTACTAAATGCCGATGTTCTGACTCCACTTTTTCCATCACGTTAAAGGCGATGGGATAATCTAAGTCAGCTGGATTAAAATAGATAACATCATTAACTCGATTAGCAGGAACAAAATCTAACAATCTTTCAGCTGCCTCGCCATGGGGATCAATAAAACCAATTCCCCGACCTTGTTGAATGTCTTGAATGGCCATATTAACCATCATTTCTGTTTTCCCCATTCCAGTTTTTCCAATAAGATAGATATGTCTTCTCCGGTCGTCAGTTTTAATACCAAATCGCCTTCTTTGATTCCGGAAGGTGGTTAGACCAAAAAAAGTTATTTCTTCAGCCATACCTAAGATTTTATATCAGCGTAAATCAGCTAAAAATCGGTATCAATCAGCGTTAAACCTAAGCTAATCGCTGACAACCGCTGATTATAGCTGATTGCCGCTGATAACGATTTGTTCAATTTTTACTCAATGGGTAGTTCTGGCGGAGCCTCTCCCTTTTTAGCCTCAACTCGGGGAACGGTTGGAGCGGGAGCCACTGTCCGAGATGGAAAATGATAAACGGAAGCTAATTCCTCAGTATTCAAGATAAAAGTTCCAGTTTTCCGATTGCCTGTTCTAGGAAATAAAGGTCGGAATCTTTCTCGATAGAGCCGGAATAGTTTTCTTTTTCTCAAATAAAGCCTCCTTTCATCAAAGATATTAAAGGGTGGCCGACTGTAAACCTTGGTAATTGTTTTTCCTGTTGGAAAGGGCGCATTGCAATGCTCAGTCACATAATGACCCAAAAAAGCTAAGCCCTGTCTCAAATTTCCTTTAAACCAAATTTCCTTTTTACCTAACCAAATCCACCTGATTGAAACCAGCCAAGGAGGTTTGGCAAGTTTTCTCTCCACTCCGGTAATTATTTCCTTTTCTCCGGGAGTCAATCTCAATTCTGGCGCTATTAACTCAAATTTTTCTAACTCCTCTTCTTCAGGCACTTTTCCAGTAATTAAGATTTCGGCTGCTTCCTGAAACACTGGTTTTGGTTTTGGTTTTTCCGGCCTCTTAGATAATTTTTCTTTTAAGGCCTCCCCTTCTTTCCAAAATGATTCAGCGTATTCCTCAGAAATGGGAGTGGCCTGAATTTGAAGCCAAAATTGTTCGCCTGGTCTGACCTTAGCCAACCATTCCAAAAGCATGGCTATTGGATCAATTCTTTTTTCTTCTTCCTTTTCGGTTTCTGTTTCAAAGTCTTTGTAGGTTTTAATTGGGTAGGGATCAGGTTTAAATAGATAATAATCGATGCCCCACATATCCCAATCTTTATTGGGCATATCCTGGGGAACATTTTTTGTATAATCTTCGGCTAAAGTAATTTCCGCTTCTGGATATTGGGAATAAATGCAGGATTCAAGGGTGTCCCGGCGATAATCAGGGATTCTAATATAAAAATGGACTTCTCCGCCAATTGAAACCGTTTCAAATTGAATACTCATAGTTACTTTTCCGTCCCACCAATCCTCCCAATAGTTGGGTGGGTCGTAAAAGCCCTGCCAGAGACCAGAAAAAACATCTTCCATCGCCCTGATTGGCTTTAGGCTTTCTTCCGGAATCTTGATTTCCAGAAGAATCATTCTCTGTTTTTTTAAAAATAACTCAACCCGCCAAAATTTCCAAAAATACCAAAAAGGTTTTGTTGGGCTTTTCCTCAATCTTGGAATTTCTCCAGCTAAAAGCCATGGCAAAGGTAGCCACCACCAGGCAGAAATTATTTGCCAGATATAACCAAAAATTAGAGATAGGGTTGGAACCTCCGGCATTTTGTCTCTATATTTCTAATACTTTATATTTTCCTTGAGAATCTCTCAAAAAATGTTTTTTATTGCTTAAATTCAATAAAATGGTGTTTTCTTTAACCAATCTTTGCCTTAAAACCTTCTCTAAAATTTCTTCTTTGGTCAGGGGTCCTTCTTCTTTTAAGACTTTTGAAATTACATCTTTTACCTGGCCAGGGCAATATCCCCATTCAGATAGGGCATAAATTCCTCGACCAATTAAAACAAATCGAGGGTCTCTGATTAGTTCATTATGAACGGTCTGGACTAAACTTCCCTCAATAAGGTCAGCCACTTTACTGAAATGGAGAGGTTCTCCGGCTTTTTTAAAAACTAAATAGGCCTTGTCTTTCGTTCCCCTCGGATTTATTTCTGGCCAGTGGGTAAGTCCAAAAAGGCCTTCTGGGTTTTTTTGAATTTTTTTGGAAATTTCAAGGCAAGAAGACAAAGCTGAATTATTTAGAGAGAAAAAAGACCCAATTTCTTTTAAAGAAAGGGGTGTTTTAATTTTTTCGAGTTTACAAGAAAGTAAATTTAAAATTTCTTTAGCTTTTGAAGGGGTCCCTCTACCAATAAACCAGAGAGAAAAGAATTCAGCGGTCTCCCCCATTCTTTCGAAATTCGAATCTAAATTTAATAAAAAATAAATTTGATTTTGAAGTTTTTTACCACCCAGTTCTTCTAAAAGAGTGGCTTCTTTTTTAAAACCGCCTGACTTTTTCAGATATTGTTTGAAGTATTGGAAAATTTTTTGATATTTTTTAACCTTTGGCTTTACTTTTTTAAGGCCATCTTCTTCAATCTGGCGGACTCTTTCTCTAGTAATCCCAAAACTATCACCAATAGCTTCCAGTGTCTCACGTTCCACTCCAGCTGCCGCAAATAGGGCAAAACGACGCAAAAGGACCTCTTTTTGTCTCTGGGGCAAATCAGAAATTAATTCCTGACAGATTTTTTGGTAATCAAACATCATTTTAAACTATTTAACCATTTTATTTAGCCCTTGTCAATACCTTTTTCTGACGCCACCATAACCAGCTGACCAATATGGGACTGGCTAAAAAAATTGAAGAATAAGTTCCGGCTGTAATTCCTAAGATAAGAGTTAAGGCAAAATATTTTAAGGTTTCCCCGCCTAAAAAGAAAATTGCCAGTAAAGGAAACAAGGTGGTCAGGGAGGTATTAATTTGACGGGTCAGGGTCTGATTTATGGCTACGTCGGCTACTCTCTCAAAAACTTCTTCCTTCCGGCTTAAAAGGTTTTCTCTTATTCTGTCGTAAACTACAACCACATTATTAATGGCATACCCAACAACAGTTAAAAGAGCACAGATTACCGGAATGGTAATTTGGACATTGTAAAGAAAGCCCAAAAGGGAAAAGGTTCCTAAGGGAATTAAAATATCATGAGAAAGGCAGACCAAAGAAGTAATTGCGTATTGCCAAGAGCTAACCGGCCGAGAAACTCTTTTAAAAGCTAGCGTAATATAGAAAACTATGGAAAGGAGGGCTAAGACCATAACAGCCTTTGTTTTTTCTTTTAATTCCCGACCGATTACTGGCCCGATTGATTCAAAACCTTTTTCTTCTAACTCTTTGTTTCCCATCAGTTTCTCTAAAAGTTCTTGGTGAGTTTCCTCGGAAATGTCTTTCATCCGCAGAATTACTCCCCTTTCTTCGGTCGGCTGGATTGAAATTTCACCCAAATCTAAATTAGAAATCGCCTCTCTTATTTCTTGATTCGAAGGTCTTTCAGTCTTATATTCTATTTCCAGAATACTTCCACCGGTAAAATCAATTCCTGGTTTAAGTCCGAATAAAATTAAACTAACTAAAGCGGCTAGAATTAAAATTCCAGAAAAGAGGAAATAAATTTTCCGATATTTTAAAAATGGTATTTCCTTTATCCCCATAACCATCTTTTATTTTCTAACCTTGTTTCTATAAAGGCCCTCAAAAAAAATCTGGTAATGAAAATAGCTGAAAACATTGAAATTAAAATTCCAATACTTAAGGTTGTAGCAAAACCTTTAATGAAGCTGGTGCCAAAACCAAACAAAATAACCGCCACTAAGAGAGTGGTCAAATTTCCATCCCTGATTGCCGGCCAAGCCCGATTAAATCCCTCTTCTAAACTTTGAGAGAAGCTTTTTCCCTTTTTTAATTCTTCCCTTAGCCGAGAAAAGATTAAAACATTGGCATCAATCGCCATGCCAATTGATAAAATAAAACCGCCGATTCCGGCTAAAGTCAGAGTAACCGGAATCAACTTAAAGAGCGATAATATCAAAACCATATAAATCCCCAAAGTCAGGGAAGCCAAAACCCCTAATAATCTATAAAAAATAATCATAAAGATGACAATCGCTAAAAAACCAAAAATCCCCGCTCGAAAACTTTGCTCCAGGGAGATTTTACCTAAAGTAGGTCCCACGGTTTGTTGAGAAATTAATTTTATTGGAACCGGCAGGGCGCCGGCATTGAGATTTCTGGCTAATGTCCTGGCTTCTTCAATAGTGAATTGGCCGGTAATTTGAGCTTTACCACCGGAAATTTTTTCTTGGACAACTGGAGTGGAAATTGGCAGCCCGTCAATGTAAATTGCCAAAATTTTTCCAACATTTTTTTCGGTTAATTCTTCAAAAATTTTTGCGCCTTCGTCATTAAATTCTAAGTGCACCAGGGGTCTATTGGTGGTCTGGTCAAAACCGAGCTCCGCCCTCTTTAAATATTTTCCGGTTAAAATGGTTGATGCGAAAGGGTCTTCAATCTGGCCCTCCCGGGCTTCAATTACTTCTCTATTTTTCTCTAAAATCTCATTATAATTCTCTTTTTGTTCTCTAAATTCCAAATAAGGGGTTTGACCAATCATTTTTATTGCTTCAGCCGAATCTATGATCCCGGCTAATTCCACAACTAATCTTTCGCCCTGAATCTGAACCAGAGGCTCCCTGACCCCAAAAAGATTTACCCTTCTTTCAATAACATCCCGTAGGCCTTCCATTGAGGCTGATTTGTCTTTTTCTTCAACATTAGAAAGGTCGGCTTGATAGACAAGATGGGTTCCTCCTTGCAAGTCCAATCCTAATTTAAAATCCCTCTCCGGAAAACGGGGCAATTTTAGAAATTGGGGATAAACAAAGTTTCCAGCCAAAAAAGCCAAAATAAAAATAACACCGATAATTATGTAAACTTTCTTTTTTGGCATATTATTATTTTATATCGCGTATTCGTATATTCGTAAAGATTCGTAATTCGTAGGGTTTTTAAAAACCAGCAAGTAAAGCCGAAACAATTCCTACCAAGAATATCCCGTCAAAAACGCCGGCTCCGCCAATCGATAGAAATCCTCCATATTTTTGGGCCCTCTTTAAATTCAAAATATCAGCACCGATTAAGGTTCCCAGGACGCCCGAGATAAAAGCACAGGGAGCAGTAAATTCGGAAGTCAACATTAAAGCAAAAATAGCCGAAAAAATTGGCGGGATAAAAGCGGGTAAAGAAATTCCTTTACCTGGAATAATTTTGGCTAAAAATTTAGAAATAAAAATCATTAAAATTATGGCAATTAGAATTGGCTGAAGAGAAAAACCGGCCCGCCAGACCAAAAATAAAAAATAAAAAGAGAGTAAAATAGGAATTACTGCTCCCCCTAAATTAATAGCTATTCCCTGAACCTCAACTCTGGGAACTCTGAATAAGCCAAAAAATCGTGGCCTGACAAGATAAATTAATTTCTTTTTGGTTAAGGGAATGTTAATGGCGGAGCCAATTAAAATCAGGAAAAGTAAAAGTATGGTTACTTCTGGAGAAATACCCAATTTTTCAAAACCGAGCGTGATAACGTGAAAATAAACTAAAATCAACAAAACCGGCAAAAACAAAACAAAAGCCAGAAATATCAATAAAGCAATAGGAATAAAAAACATAAAAATAAATCTATCGATTTCCGAAATCGATAGGAATTTTTAGCCGAATTTTGGATAGCAACATTTCTTATATTTCATTGGTTTGCCAGTTTGGGGATTGATTTTGCCGCAAGGACAGGGGTCGTTTCGTCCTATTTTCGCGCGCGGCGCGAAACGGGCTCCCGTCCCAGCGGAGCTGGGACTAGGGCGGCCAGTATTTTGCAAAGGTTGAGCTGGCGTTTTCGCAAGACTGACTCGTAAAATAGTACTGGCAATGGTTGATTCCATTGTTCCCAGCAATTGACGAAACATTTTATGACCTTCATTTTTATATTCAACTAAAGGGTCCTGCTGGCCATAAGCTCTTAATCTCACCGAATCTCTCAAGTATTCCATGTTTTCCAAATGCTCTATCCAGAGCATGTCCAAGGTCCTCAGGCTGATAAATTTAGCGACCTGATTAAAGTTATCGCCCAATTCCTTTATTTTTTCTTCAAAGGCCTTTTTCTCTTCAGGCGTCTTTAACCATTCTTTAATCTTTAATCTTAAATCTTTAATCTCTAATAACTCCCTTCTCTTTTTGTAAATGACTTCTCGATGTTTATTCATTACATCGTCGTATTCTAAAACATGCTTTCTTAAATCAAAATTCAGGCCTTCAATTTTTGACTGGGCTTCTTCGATTGCCCGAGAAATAAGATTAGCTTCGATTGGCTGATCTTCGGGAATTTTTAATGCTCCCATTAACGATTTTATTCTCTCTCCGCCAAAAATTCGCATTAAATCATCTTCCAGAGAAACAAAAAATTGCGATGAACCCGGGTCTCCTTGACGACCCGATCTTCCCCTAAGTTGATTGTCAATTCTCCTGTCCTCGTGTCTTTCGGTCCCAATAACGTGCAATCCTCCCAACTCAATGACCTTTTTTGCCTCTTCTAAATTTTGGGGATTCCCACCAAGGATAATATCCACTCCCCTGCCAGCCATGTTGGTGGCAATGGTTACCTGACCAAGTTTGCCAGCCTGGGCAAGAATTTGGCCTTCTTTTTCGTGATGTTTGGCATTTAAAATTTGATGGGGAATTCCCTCCCGGTCTAATAATTTTCCCAAATATTCATTTTTTTCAATTGAGGTGGTGCCGACCAAGAGTGGCTGACCGACTTGGTGTCTTTCTTTTATTTCTCTAACCAGGGCCTGAAATTTCCCTTCCTCGGTTTTATAAACTCGGTCAGGGAAGTCCTGGCGAATCATTGGTTTATTAGTCGGAACGCAAATTACTTCCAATTTATAAACCTTATCAAATTCTTCAGCTGAGGTGGCGGCCGTGCCGGTCATTCCGGCTAATTTTTTATAAAGGCGGAAATAATTTTGAAAAGTTATAGTGGCTAAGGTTATTGACTCTGGCAAAACCCGAACCCCTTCTTTTGCCTCAATTGCCTGATGGAGGCCGCCTGACCATCTTCTTCCCGGCATCAATCTACCGGTAAATTCGTCAACAATGATAACCTGACCATCTTTGACCACGTAATCCCTGTCTCTTTTGAAAAGAGCTTCGGCTTTCAATGATTGCTCTAAGTGATGGAGATATTTTATTCCCCTTTCTTCATAGATATTTCCCGTTCCTAAAATTTTTTCTATTTTATTAATACCCGATTCGGTTAAAGTTACCGCCCTCATTTTTTCATCAATTTCATAATCGGTTTTTGAATCCAATCTGGGGATGATTCTGGCAAACTCCTCATACCATTTTGAGGATTCAATATCGGGAGCTGAAATTATTAAAGGAGTTCTGGCTTCATCAATTAAAATTGAATCAACCTCATCAACAATTGCATAATTGAAACCTCGCTGGCATTGTTGGTTAAGGTCGTATACCATGTTATCGCGCAAATAATCAAAGCCAAACTCATTATTTGTTCCGTAGGTAATATCAGCCGTATAGGCCTCTTTTCTGGAGCAGGGTCTCAAAAAATCTTCGACAACATAAAACCCTCCCAACTCATCCCTCATTTTTTCTTTTTCCTCAGCCGGTTTTTTGTAATCGGCGTCGTATAAAAAAGATTGTTCATGATTGAGACAACCTACACTCAATCCCAAAGCATGATAAATTTGTCCCATCCAGACCGTATCCCTCCTGGCTAAATAGTCATTAACAGTTACTAAATGGCATCCTTTTCCTTCCAAAGCATTCAAAGCGAGGGGCAGAGTGGCAGCCAGAGTTTTTCCTTCACCGGTTTTCATTTCAGTAATTTTTCCCTCGTGTAATACAATTCCGCCAATTAACTGGACATCGAAATGCCTTTGTTTGAGAGTTCTTTTTGAAGCCTCCCTCACTAAGGCAAAGGCTTCGGGCAAAATATCATCTAACGTTTCGCCCTTTCTTATTCTTTCTTTAAATTCCTTAGTTTTTTCTTTTATTTTCTCATCAGAAAATTTATCGAATTCTGGTTCGAATGAGTTTATCTTTTCGATGATGGGCTGAAATTTCTTTAAATATTTTTCATTAGCGTCCCCAAAAATTTTCGTTAAAATTGACATTTTACTTTTTAATTATACATTTTTTCTGGAACTTTAAAAGGGGGCATTACTGCTCCCCTTCTTTATTTAATCAGTGTCGGGTACTGATTAGCTGGATTTTGGCAGAACCTGTGAAGAAAAGTGAATCTCCGGAGAATAATATTTTGCCCTGAGGTTCAACTTTTTATATTTCGATTTTACCTCCTTGAGGGTAACCTTATCAAAATTAATCTTTTTTGAACCGAAAGAAAAAGTGTGTTCATCGAAAGGAAAACAGCCAACAAAGGCTTTGTGAACCTTAAAAAATGGAAAAACTTTTCTAATTCTTTTTCTGGCCCTTTTGGCAAATTTCTCTTTTAAATAAGCGGTCTGAAAAGCAGCCACCCCGTTTTCCTTTAAAGCTCTTAAGATGTCTTTATAAAAGCCGGTTTGCCAGAGAGCAAACGATGGTCCTTTAGGGTCGGTCAAATCGTCAATAATTATATCAAAATAGTTTTTATACTTTTTAACAAAATTTATTGCATCCTCATTAAAAATTTTTAATCTCTTGTCATTAAAAGAACCGGTTGAAACCGATGGCAAATATTTTTTTGAAACCTCGGTCACTTTTTTATCGATATCAACTAAAAAAATCTCCTTGACCAATTTGTGTTTTGCGACCTCTCTCAGCACCCCGCCGTCTCCGCCGCCAATAATTAAAACTCTTTCTGGTTTTTGGTGATAAAGCATTGCCGGATGGGTAATCATTTCGTGATAAACAAATTCGTGTTTTGTTGAAAGTTGAACCAATCCGTCCAGGACTAAAATTCTGCCAAATTCTTTTGTATCAAAAATCTCAATTTTTTGGAATTCGCTTTTCCCGGAATAAATTTCTTTTTCTAAAACTACTCCCCAGGTAAATGTGGGAGACTCACTAAGTTTTATATCTTCAAAAAACCAATTTTTTCTGAAAAGAAATTTCTTTTTCATTTTAATTTTCCTCTTTTGATTTCTCTTATCTCAACTTTTTTTGGTTGAAACTCTTTTTTAAAATATTCCAGGGCCAGATAAGGCATGGCTTTTTCTCCACAAGTGAAAATATCAATTGCCAGATAATTTATTTCCGGCCAGAAATGAAGGGCAACGTGGCTTTCGGCCAACAAAACAACCCCGGTTATCCCCTGGGGTGAGAATTTATGAATAGCTATTTCTAAAGGAATATTTTTAGATTTCTTTACTGCTCTAATTAGAATTCTCTCCAACTTTTTTGGGTTTTCAATAATTTTCCCATGCCAAAACTCGGCAATTAGGTGAATGCCGGCATATTTTTGTTTTTTTTCTTTTTTGACCCATCGAATAGGTCTCTTTGTTTTTTTTATCATATATTTAGGTAATCACTTACCATAGAGAAGGTCTTAAAACTCTTCCCCCAGCTAATCCCAGAAAAATTCTGAGAAAAACAAAGAGTAAAAAAGTGATTACCTTATTAATACTCTATTTTTAATTTTCTTTGCTCCAAAAAAATTCTTAGTAAAATTGGTGGCAATTTTGTCATCAAACAATTTACAAGAAAAAATATTTATGAAAACCCGATTCCAGAGTTCGGAGAAATGGCCGGTAATGGAACTTGACTCAATTAACTGAACAAGAGAGTAACCGGCGGCGTGGTCAACTTCCAAGGCAAACCTTTCGCAAAGTGGTTTTCCATATTTTTTAACTTTTAACAAATCACAAAGCTTATCGGAATACTCCAGAATTTTTTTCTTTGACCTGATAATCTTTGGGTCACAATTATACAAGTCAAGAATTAACTCTTTTCCGTAAATTTTCTTTTTCATTTTTAGATTCCCTCTTCGCGGACTCTACCCTTTCGGTAAAATCCGGCTTTGCCCGCCCAAATTTTTTCAAAATTTAGGCGGGCGAGGGGAGATAATTTAAATTCTTTTTTTCAAAACCCTGGCCCTTCTTTTAGCCAAAGCTGCTAATTTTTCTTTATATTGTTTCAATTCTCTCTGCAGTCCGTCTTTAACTTCGCAGATTGCTAATTTTAAATCTTTTCTCCAGACAACCGAGCGCAAGCTTCTCTTGGGAAAACGCATCTGACACTCGGCATAAAATATTGGGCCTTTTTTATGGTGTAAACTTTCTTTTCCAATTTCTACCCAAGATTCAACTTTTGGTTTTCCTTTACTAAAAAAACTATTAAAGTATTTTTCAGTATAAAAAATTTTTGAAAATTTTTCAAGGGAATTTATTTTTTCTTCAATAAATTCCTCCAGGGCTTGATTTAATTTTAAATTTTTGGTTTTAATGACAATTTTCATATATTAATATTAACAAATTGGTATAAAAAAACAACCGAGCACATAAAATTTATGTGCTCGGCTTAGGAATATTCTACTTTTATCTCTTCTTCTTCTTTTTCTTTGCCATGGGAATTATTTTTTTTAACAAATTTAGAGATTCTGGTAAATAGTCGACCACTATTTACTTTCCATTACTTTATTTTTTCATACCAAGAAATAATGTCAAGTGTGGATAAGTCAATTTCTCGAAATTTTCAATTTTCAACTTTTAATTTTTAATTTTAAAGCCCTACATATTGAATTTCTTCCTCTAAAGTCACGCTAAATTTCTTTTTTACTTCTCTTTTTATCAATTTTATTAATTTTATGACATCTTCTGCCTTTCCTTTGCCCAAATTGACAATAAAATTAGCGTGTTTCTCAGAAATTTTGACATTCCCAACCCTTTTCCCTTTCAACCCACACTTATCAATTAGTTCTCCCGCCGAAAAACCTAGCGGGTTCTTGAAAACACTACCTGCTGATGGAAAATTTAAAGGTTGTCTTTCTTTGCGATAGTGTAAATTTTCTTTTATTTTCTTTTTTATTTCTGATTTTTTCCCTTTTTTTAACTGAAATATGGCAGAGAGAATGATTAAATTTTTATTTTTTTTAAAAATACTATCTCGATAACTAAATTTACAATCTTTATCTTTTAAAATTTTAACTTTTTCTGTTTTAGTGTCAAAAACCTCAACACTCTTTACCGTATCCTTCATTGTTCTCCCAAAAGCGCCGGCATTTCCGTATATTGCTCCCCCAACCGCTCCCGGAATCCCTGCCGCCCACTCCAAACCCATTAAATTTTTCTTTACTGCTTTTGACACTATTAATGATAATGGGGTTCCTGCTTCGCAAAAAATTTTGCATTTTGAATTTTCATTTTGCATTTTGAATTTTGCATTTTGCATTTTAATAATTAAACCTTTAAAACCTTCATCTGCCACCAAAAGGTTGCTTCCCCCTCCCAAAACAAAAAGTGGCAACTTAAATTTCTTTGCCACTAAAATTGCTCTAATTAAGTCTTTTTTATTTTTTGCCAGAAAAAAATATTTCGCTTTGCCGCCAATTCTAAAAGTAGTATAGTTTTGCAACAAAACATTTTTTTTAATTCCCGGCAATTCGTTTTCAATTTCCATTACTTTATTTTACCCCGTTAGAAATTTAAATCCAATCCTGAGATAATCCAAAAGTAAAAGTTATTTCTAACGGGGTTAGCACAAATCAAAGGGCCGGGAGAGTTAACTCCAATTCTAAGTCTTTAGTGAGTGCTATCCTCCCGGCCCACTTTTATTATACCCCTTCCAGAATTTTAAGTAAACTTAAGAATACCAATCAAACCATTTATTTTATTCCCTAAATTAACGTAATAATTCTGCTATAGCAATGATATTACGTTAGTCTATTTTAAATATTTCCTTTATTTTGTTATCCTTGCCAATATTCTCGGCGATAACTAATCTCATTTCTTTTTCTGACAGACCAAAGAATTCTTTTAACAATTCAATTTCAGCTTGACAATCGAATGGGTGAATCCAGACGCTATCTTGAAGAGGATAAAATCCCAATTCCTTCAATTTCCCTCTAAATGCTTCGCGATAAATCTTTTTTAATTCTGAAATGTCAAAAATTACCAATCTCCATTTCCTATCCCACTTTTTGGGTTTCTTTATTTTTAAACTATCTATTTGAAACATTCCGGCTTTCTTTTTTCCTTTCTCAGTTAACGAAACGTAAATTTGATGATTTCTCTTTTCAATTTTTACGAACCCGTACTTTCTTAGGTTATAAAAGGTATCATAGACTTTCTTTTTAGGATATTTTTTCCACCTTTTATAGCTTTTCAAAATATTCAATATAAAATAAGGGGAAGTGGCCGCCACCAAAACTGCTCCTGTTATTAACAGCCAGGACAAAATATCTTTTCCGATTTCAGATTTTGGCTTTTTAAAATAGTATTTATATTTCCTGAAAGTCATTTTGTTATGATAGTTTTAATAATTATAACTTAATAGTTATGCTATAGCAATGGTGTTACGTTGGAAGAGGAAAGGTGGTGAGAATGGATTTTTCTCTGATGGATTTTTCTCTGATGGATTTTTCTCTGATGGATTTTTCTCTTTTTTGGATTTTAAAAAACCAACAAGCCCCGCTCGAGTGGGGCTTGATGGCGACTTAGCGGAGTTCCTTTCGGAACACTCACTAACCTAATCTTAGCAAATTCAACACTTTTTGTCAATACTTTCGTTACAAGGCAAAACAGAGAAAAGAAAAACCCCTAAATTAGGGGTTTTTCCAAATCTATTCCCTCGCTCCCTACCCAAGGATAAGTAAGTGAGGGTCTGTTTCAGAAATTAGGTTTGCATAGCTGCCAGTTGCGCCTGAAGTT
>Ga0172363_10001163_pt1 | contig 21021 bp, 22 predicted proteins | sample LakKivs2_kivu2a2_FD_114541 | JGI IMG/M metagenome (GOLD analysis project Ga0172363, IMG submission 114541) | Sediment microbial communities from Lake Kivu, Rwanda - Sediment s2_kivu2a2 | ecosystem: Environmental > Aquatic > Freshwater > Lake > Sediment | place: Rwanda: Western Province, Lake... | reverse complement strand
TTAATTCTTGTATATACCTATCTACAAGTACCTGTGTGGTGGCGGCGGGGGGATTCGAACCCTCGACACTCCGGGTATGAGCCGGATGCTCTAACCACTGGGCTACGCCGCCATTCTTCTATGCCTTTTAAGTCTTTTATTATGGGCTGATTGAGACTCCTGTGCCTCTTTGAGAAACTTCCTAAGTTTTTGTTCAAAGTCTTCTCTAATCATCCCTTTAGGTTTAATTACCTTCTCTTCGTTCAGTTTCCCAAAAAGGTAAGGTTGAGTCTTCCTTCCTTTTCTTTTCCCGCTACTTTGACAATTACTCTGTCTCCTTCTTTTGGCGGATCTGTTAGTCCTCTTTCAGGAAGTTCCTCAAATTGGCAAACATGAATCAAGCCTACTTTTCCTTCGTCTAATCTTACGGACGCTCCATAGGGAATCAGCTTAATAACTTTTCCAGTCAGTTCGCTATTACCCATATGCCTATATATGATAATTATTTTTCAAAAAGTTTCAATAGATTTTGAAATAATTTTTTTATCCCTGAACTTTGAGGCTGCTCTTCGGACGCTGCTTGTTTTTCCTCTTCTTGCTTGAAATAGATAATAGTTTCATTCTCTTTTGCAAGCATCAAATTTTCTCTTGCATATTTTTCAATATAATATTGGCTGTTCAGATTGTTTATTTCCTGTTTAAGTTTTTCTGTTTCCTCTTTTGTTTCAGCGATTTTTATTTCTGTTTGCCTGAGCGTTTTTTTGGCGCTGAAATAGTAATAAGTCGTAATAAGAGTCTCGCAAGCAAAGTAAATGATTAGTATAACAAATAAAACAGAAACAGGTGACAATTTTCTTTTTTCCATACATAATGATACTTTTAAATATGGAAAAAGCAAAATTAGTAAATAGTTATATATGATAAACCTTTACAGAGTTTGAAATTTATTTCACCTAATGAGGCAAAAGAAATAAAAAAGCTGTATAATATATGGCAATGAAAAAAATTATCCTCTTCACTGTATTTTTATTCCTTTTTTTGCAATTTAGTATAATTGGTGCTGTTCAAGGAAGTACTTACCTTAATGGGATTGTCTTATCTGAGATTAACCCAGACTCTTTTTCAGTAAAGAGCCCAGACATTCCTGTTGGTCTTTATAAAGTACCAGACCCTGTTGCTCTTGCTTCAAGCGAGGCTTTTGCTAAAACCCAAATGATTTCCATTTTTACGAAAATTGATTTGTTTGAATACAACATGCAGGCTAAAGTCGAGCAGACACTTGATGATTTAAGGCTTCACTACCAGGAAATGCAATCAGAGAATTTTTACGAAAATGAAAAAGCGCTCTCAGCCATCCTTTCTCTGTTTGAGCAGGGAGGAAAACCCATAACTTTCTTAACAAAAGCAGAACCCGCAATAACTGTGACTTATAAAATAGAAACTTCAGAAAAAGGCTTTACAAGAATTCCGGAAAGGCATATTTCATTTTCAGATGAATTAGTTACTCATTTCCTTCTTGATCCTTTGAAACCTATCGGGAATGAAAGACTTTCTCCTTATGACATAGCGAAAGTATATGAAATTTCACCAGCTTTTTTTAACACTAAGGTAGAGCAGTCAAAAGAACGGAACAAATATTTAGACTTCGATGGCTTTTACGTAGATTTGCCTTCTTATATCCCTAACGAAGATTACAGAAAAATAATTGACGAGACTTTAAGTAAACTTGTCAGCGAAATTCATGCTGAAGGCAAGCTTCTGATTATTGAAAATCTCTCCAATCAAACCGTGGAACTTAGTAAGTATGCCGACGTAATTGGCATAAATTACGATGCTGGTATCTCTGCAATTAAGTTTGCAAGGGAGAACTTCCAAAAGCCCATATTTGTAACTTACAACGGAGTTTTATCTTCAAGAGAAGATTTGAAAAGTTTTCTTAACCTGTGCTTATACCTTGGAGTATATCCTGAATTTAGAAGAGATACTTCAACCGGGGAATTCTTTTATTATGAAAACATCATAAACAAGAACAGTTCGCTAATTAAAGAGTATCTTGAAAAAATAGATTTAGCTAATCTTGCAGGTTTTAAGGGTTTCGAAAATTCCAGTAATCTTGAAATTTCAAAGTTTGGCAGCTTTCCTTTTGCTATGTTTGTTGTGTATGGAAAAGGGAAGAAAGAACTTTCAATCGACGCTCAGGAATTAACAGGCAAGTTCAAAATTAGAAATCTTGATGGCAAAGAAATCGAATACAGGCTTGATAACGGAATCATCAAGATCAGCCTTGATGTAGATGGGCTAGAATATATCCAGGTCATTCCGAACTCTTTTGCAACTTTATTTGGGGAAATAGCTAAACTGCCTTCTTCTTCAGATGGCTTTTTCCTGAAAGTTGCAAACGTAAGCTCCTCTTCCGGAAGTATTGCACTTGAGGAACAATTCAAGGAAAGAAATACAACTTTGGAAGTAGACTTGAAGACATTTGAATCAAGAAATATATTCCTTGAAAATGGTACGCAAAATGTAGTAATAAATGGGGTAAATTATGCTGTTCCCAAGGTTGAAGGTGCTTTTAATCCTTCAATACTGATAATTCCATTTTTGCTTATTGCCTGGATTATATGCTTTCTTATTAAAAAAGAGCCCGGCTTTAAGATGTCAGATAACGTTTTTGCATTAATTCTTTTTTCAAGCGCCATCCTGTTTTATGTTGTAAACAGGCTGTTTCTGCATTATGCTCCAACAACTTTTAACTTTTTTTTGTTTGCACTTTTATTTCTAATATCGGCTTTTCGTGGTTCACAATTTTGGAGGAAATTCTCAGCTTTTATACTAATGCTTGCTATGGGCTTTACGTACAATTATTTTGAATTCAGAACAATGCTCCCTGTTCAGTTTTCGGGTATTCCTCCGTTCAGTGCATTTGAGTCATTTTTGTATTTCTTGCCATATCTTTTCGCTGCGGTATTTTTTATTACCAATCCTCCGAATAATGTCTCAAAGAGCGAAGTTTTTGTAATTTTTATTACTTTGTTAACAATCGTAGTTGCGCAGAACTCTCTTATCCTGCCATATTCAATTTTTGGCAAATTCGAAGCCTTTATCCCTGTCCTGGTTTTTATGCTTTTTTGGTTCATCAAAGAACTGTTGCTTAAACAAACACCTTTTAAGAAAATTCCATTTTATGTTATAATTGTTTTGATAATGATATTTTCTTCATATTTTGTAAAGCGTTCTTTGACGATTGCTCCAAATGAAGGCTTTTTTGAAGTTTTGTTTTCAAGGGACTTGAGCGTTCTTTTAGGTCCTTTCCTGTTCTTTGTCTTATCTATGAGTCAAGCAAAGGTAAATAATCCTCAGGTCTCCTTAAATAGACTCGTTTATATTTTATTCGCTCTTTTCCCTGTATATTATTTTGTTTCTCAGTATACTATCAAAGTTAAGGGAAGTCCTTATTTTTCATTAATTGGTGCAAATGTTATTCCCGTTATCCTGCTTTCTTTGTTTGCAATACTGTTTTTCGAAAACATAAATAAGCAAAGTTAATTTTATTTTCATATAACAAAATATAATTTAGCGGAGGTGAAAAATGGCAAAGTTCAAAGTGAACATTGACAAGGACACTTGCATTGGTTGCGGAGTCTGTGCTTCTATCTGTCCCGAAAACTGGAAGATGGAAGATGATGGAAAAGCTATGTACATTTCCAGCGAAACAGAATATGAATGCAACAAAGACGCTGCTGAAAATTGTCCTACTCAAAGCATCACAGTAGAAGAAATATAATAGCTGAAAGGGAGGACAACCTCCCTTAATTAGAAGAAGGAGGTATCGAAATGGCAGTCTCAACGAAGACGGTCTTTGAAGTAAGGATGCACGGTAGGGCTGGACAGGGTGCCAAATCAGGTTCGCAGCTGCTTGCCGAAGCTGCTTTCAAGCTTGGCAAGTGGATTCAGGCATTCCCGGAGTATGGCTCTGAGCGAAGAGGTGCTCCAACTGTCTCTTATACAAGAATTTCAGATAAGCCAGTCAGAACTCACGAACCTATTGTTAACCCTGATGCAGTGATAGTTTTTGATTCTGGCTTAGTAAGGACAATTCCTGTTACAGCAGGATTAAGTAAAGAGACAGGAGTACTTGTTGTTAACACTCAGAAGAGCCCTGAAGAAGTCCGAAAATTTACGAACTTTGAAGGAAGAATTTACACTGTTGATGCAACCGGAATATCTTTGGAACTTCTTGGTATTGATGCCCCAAACGCTCCTTTGCTCGGAGCGTTGGTTAAGGCAACGAACATTGTTCCTCTTGAGGCAATTGAAGAAGTCATAAAAGAGATGTTCCTACAGAAAATTGGGCAAGAAAAAACCGAGAAAAACTTGATTACTTTGAAAAGAGGGTATGAGGAGGTTAAGAATGGCTGAGAAAAAAGGATGGAAGGATTTGATGCGCGGGGCTGATTTGCCTCCAGCGACCTCACTTGAGAACAAAACTGGTTCCTGGAGAACTCTCCGCCCGAAGTATGATCCTTCAAACTGCACACACTGCATGATTTGTGTTTCTTACTGCCCTGATATGGCAATTCCAACAACAGTTACAGAAGAAGGTGTCGTAGGTAAGGACGGAAGAATTTATAAGGGAAGGGTCAGACTTGAGACAAATTTTGATTATTGCAAAGGCTGCGGAATCTGTGCCAATGAGTGCCCTGCTAAATGCATTGCTATGGCTAGAGAAGAAGAAGTAGTTGAGTCTTCTCCAAAGTAGGAGGTGGAATATGTTTAAACTTAAGGCTTTTTCTGGAGCACAGGCTACTGCCGAGGCAATGAGGCAGATAAATCCTGATGTTGTTGTTGCTTACCCCATCACCCCACAAACTCCTGTTGTTGAATATTTTGCTCAATACGTAGCTGACGGTATCGTAGATACAGAAACAATTCCTGTTGAATCAGAGCATTCTGCTCTGTCTGCAGCTGTTGGTGCAGCTGCTGCTGGCGCAAGAGCTATGTGCGCTACTTCTTCGCAGGGACTTGCACTTATGTGGGAAATTGTTGCAGCAACGCCAGGGTTGAGACTTCCTATTGTAATGCCTGTTGTAAATAGGGCTTTGTCAGCTCCGATAAATATCCACTGCGACCATTCGGATTCTATGGGAGCAGCAACTGTTGGTTGGATTCAGATTTATAATGAGAGTCCGCAGGAGGCTTATGAGAGCATGCTCCTTGCAGTAAAATTAGCTGAGCACCCTGATGTTCTTCTTCCGGTTATGGTCATGCAGGATGGCTTTATTACGAGTCATGGGGTAGAGAATGTCAAAATCCTTGATGATGAGACAGTCAGGGCATTTGTAGGAGTGAGAAAGCCAGATAGATATTTACTTGATGTTCATCACCCTTATACTATCGGCCCGCTTGCTTTGACTGATTACTACTTTGAAATCAAGATGCAGCAGGAAGAAGCGATGATAAAAGCAAAGGCAGTTTACCTTGAGGTTGGGGAAGAGCTTTCGAATATAACAGGGAATAAATATCCGTATTTTGAAGAATATAGAACAGAAGATGCCCAGGCAGTAGTAGTTTTAATGAACTCTTCTGCAGGTACTGCAAAAGATGCAGTTGATGAATTGAGAAATGAAGGCAAGAAAGTTGGTTTGATTAAACCAAAACTTTTCAGGCCTTTCCCCTACAAAGAGATGAGAGATACTCTAGTGAGGTTCCCTGTGGTTGGGGTATTGGACAGGTCTTTAGCATTCGGTGCATATTCTCCTCTTTATTCCGAAATTAGAAATTCATTGTTTGAAGCTGAAAAGAAGCCAAAGATTCAAAACTATGTTTACGGGCTCGGTGGAAGAGATCTTTTCAAGGCAGAAGTTAAAAAAACTTTCGAAGAGCTTCTCTCTCAAAATGTTGATTCTGAGAATCACAGATACATTGGATTAAGGGGGTAGATTGATATGGCTACAATACAAGAGATAGTATCTAAACCAAGACCGCTTGCATCAGGTCACAGAATGTGTGCAGGGTGTGGGATTCCTCAAATTATAAATACAATTGTTGCATCTTCTGACAAACCTGTCATTATTGCAAATGCTACAGGTTGTCTTGAAGTTGCAAGCACAATTTATCCTTTTACTGCATGGAATGTTCCGTGGATACATCTTACATTTGAAAATGCTGCGGCTGTTGCCGCAGGGATTGAAACAGCTTATAAAGCACTCAAGAAGCGTGGGAAGATTACTGAAGAAGTCAATATCCTTGCAGTCGGAGGCGATGGCGGAACGTATGATATAGGCTTCCAGGCGCTATCAGGGGCTCTTGAAAGAAGACACAAGTTTATGTATGTCGTCTATGACAACGAGGGTTATATGAATACTGGAAATCAGAGAAGTGGTGCAACACCTTATGGAGCTGATACGACAACTGTTCCTGAGGGAGACGTTAGCTTTGGAAAAAACCAGTGGAGAAAGAATATTGTTGAAATTGCAGCAGCACACAGGATTCCTTATGCTGCACAGGCTGCAGTACATAATTTGCTCGACCTGAATAAGAAGGCAAAAAAGGGTTTTGAGGCGGATGGTCCTGCTTTTCTTGCCGTCCTACAACCGTGCACGACAAACTGGAAATATGATTCAAAGATGACTATTCATTATTCAAGACTTGCAGCAGAAACCAATTTCTGGCCACTATATGAGATAGAAAAAGGCAGATTGCACATTAACTATAAGCCTAAAGAAAGAAAGCCTGTCGAAGAATTTTTGAAAGGGCAGGGAAGATTCAAACATCTTTTCAAACCTGAGAACTTACATGTTATTGAGGAAATGCAGAAGATGATAGACGAAGAATGGGAAAGGCTTATCAAGCTTGAGGAGTCAGGAGCTCAAATATAAATTTTGGATTTTACTATAATTTACCCCCGCTTATGCGGGGGTTTTTAATTATACATTCGAGAACTTTTAATACCTCACTTTTAGTTTCGTTTGTTTCAGTTTAGTATAGAGCGATTTTTTTCCAGCAATTGACTAAATTATTTTCGTTTTACGGAAGAACGACTTTAAACTATTAGTAATTGTATTTTAAAAGTGGATTTTTGTTATAATATTAATTGAGTTTAGCAAAGGAGGATAAAATGTCATTCAAGGCTGAATTCGGTGTTTTTGGCGGTTCAGGTTTTTATTCTTTTCTGGAGGAGGTTAAGGAGGCTAAAATTGAAACACCTTATGGAGCTCCGTCTGAACTTGTTGCAATAGGGACTTTCAACGGAAAATCCGTAGCTTTCATACCTCGCCATGGAAAACTGCATCAGTATCCTCCTCATAGGGTCCCTTATAGGGCAAATTTATGGGCAATGAAATCTTTAGGCGTTAAAAGGATCATTGCTCCTACTGCAGTTGGAAGTTTACAACCTGATTATACAGTAGGAGAATTTGTTGTTACAGATCAGTTAATAGACATGACAAGGGGAAGAGACTGCACGTTTTATGAAGGTCCAGCTACCACTCATATAAGCTTTGCAGAGCCATATTGTCCAGAGCTCAGGCAAGTTGCAATTGAAGGCCTTGAGAAGCTTAGGTATAAGTATCATCCTAAAGGTACAGTTGTCGTTATTCAAGGTCCACGCTTTTCTACTAAAGCTGAAAGTCTCTGGTTTACAAGAAGTGGATGGCACACGATTAATATGACTCAATATCCAGAAGTAGTACTTGCAAGGGAGCTCGAAATATGCTACTTGAATATTGGCGTTGTAACAGATTATGATGCAGGTATTGTAGCAGAGGGTAATGTTGAACCCGTAACTCAGGATGTTGTATTTAAGACCTTTAACGAAAATATTTTCAAACTTAAAGAGCTAATCAAGTACATAATTGAAAGTACCAGTGAAGAAAGGCACTGTAAATGTGGAGAATCGCTTAAAGGTGCAAGGGTCGGGGAATGATTCCAATCAGGGATAGTGAGGAAATTGAGACTTTTCCGTTATTGACAATCGCCATTATTGTAATTAATGTTGTTGTTTTCTTATTTATGAGGTTTTCGGCAAATGCAAAACCTAATCCCGAGCTTGCACTTGCATCTTTTTACTACAGATTCGGGCTTATCCCTTACACGATGTCAACTGGTAAGGTCGTTTATGATTCAGTCAGGCCATACGGACTTACTCTTATAACCTCAATTTTCCTGCACGGAAGCTACTCTCACATTATTTTTAACATGCTTTTCTTGTGGATTTTTGGAAACAATATTGAGGATTACTTTGGGCATGTTTTTTTCTTACTTTTCTATGTTATAGCAGGGATATTTGCTTCTTTTACTCAGATTCTTACTAAACCTTCTTCGCAGGTTCCGGTAATAGGAGCAAGCGGAGCCATTGCTGGTATTATGGGGGCATATTTTTTTCTATTCAGAAAAGCACGCATAAAATCTCTTGTTTTTCTTTTCTATTTTGTAACTGTTGTTGAAGTCCCTGCATTTTTATATTTACTGATCTGGTTTCTCATGCAGATCTTTTCCGGTATAACATCTTTTAACGCAGCTTCTGGTGTTGCCTTTTGGGCGCATATTGGTGGATTTGTTTTCGGAGCAGTTGTTGCAGTTTTTTACAAAGCGATAATTCATGGGCGAAGAGAATCATCTTATTGAATTAGATAAAAGAGTTCGTGCTTTAGAAAGAAAAATTTTGATTTACGAGCAAAGCTTTCCTATGGATAGATTCTCTTTTGAAAATTTATTGAGGGCCCGTGGCATTACTGAATTTTCCTCTTCTCCTTTTTCGTTAGTCAAGGTCTCCAGTCAGCAGAAACTCTATAAAAGCCTTAAAAGCTATTACTTTAGACGCTTTCTGGGAGATGTGTTGAACTTCGGAAGCGTTGATCGTTCCATTCTTTCGCAATTAAAGAAGAAGTGGGGAAGGCAGGTAAATAGTTTTATTGAAACTATTCTGGATACGGGAATTGCAGAAATCAATAAAGGCACTCTTTACTCAAGGATAAGCGTAAGCAATTATGGTATTATTTTGCAGTGGTTTGTTTCCCAATTCCTGAAAGAAACTTATGGTTCAGAATCTTTAATTGATGTCAAGATTAGAAATTTCAAAGATGGCGGAGATGTTGATGTCTTAAGTAAGTTTGGATTGAACCTTGCAATGTTTGAATGCAAGAGCAGTCCTCCTAATAACATACCTGTTTCTGAATTGCAAGTTATTCTTAAGCGTGTCAATGCCATTGAGCCTGATTTATTTGCACTTCTTATTGATACTACTCTTTCAATAAAGCGTAACATAATTGATAATCTCCGTTGGATTTTGCATAAGGAGCCAGAAAGAATTCGCGAAGGAATATACAAGTTTGATGTAGGTTCATACATAATCTCTTCAAAAAGAGACCTGCTTAAAAATGTTCAGTTTGTTATAAGTAATCTTGAGAACTTACCTCTAAACACTAATTAATTACCTTAATACCAAGCTTTCCTAGAAACTCAAGTAGTTCGCTTTTGAAATTTCCCGAAACAATAACGTGGTGGTTGCCTAAAGGCCTTCTTGCAAAGTACTCTTGATTTTTCTTTTCTAGCTCAATGTTCAACTGAGTTCTGCATCTGTGAGTAGAAAATTCAATTCCTGTTTCTATCCCTGAAAAAACTGCTGCCTCGTCCAGCTGAGGACCTCCAATTCTAAGCATTGTGACGGGTCCATGCTCAAAGAAACCTTCAATTCCTACTCCTTTATCTGTTTCGAAGTGAGTTCTCAAGTTGAATCCATTTACTACAGTTGTTCCGATTGTGCAATGAGCAAGTACTGCAGAGATATTATTTTCACTTTCTTTGATGTAGGAGATATTTGCCATGAATGGAGTTTTCTGAGATACTTTTTTGAGAAATACCATCGAGAGAGTTGATGGGAGGTCTCCCTCGCACCCTGCTATAATTCCTTCGTCGTTAAGCTTTGAAAGAGCCAGGCAACCTGTAGTATTAAGAGGCTGAATTATATCAAAACATCTAACTGAAACGTAATTTAGCTTATATTTTTGTATAATATCCTTTAGAGCAAGATAAAATCTGAAAGCTTTTGCGATTTCAAAAAGGTCCACTTCGTAGATATTTTTTGCATCCTTGGAAAAATTCTCTGCAAGCCTTTTTGCCTCTGTTTCACTCACTCTTGAGAATTCATTGATCGCTTCTTCTATCGGTATGTAAATAACTTCTATTTTAAAGCGTTCACTGAAAAGTTTTTCAGGATACTGGCTTGCGATAAGCCAGTCTGAAGGTTTTCCTATTAGGCCAATTCTTTCTCCAAGGAAAGGAAATATCTCCTTAAGCATTTCTTCTGATAGACTGTTAATGTCTATCAAATTTCCCATGAGTTTTTTCCCATTTAGAAAAGAGAGGATTTCCAGAGAAGCAGGCAATGAATTGTTAAATTCATTAAAAAGGATAACATAAGGGGGACTGAAACTCATGTATATTTCCTTGAACTGATTTTCGACTCCTCCTGTTCCTACAATAAAAAGTGGAAAATCAAAACCTTCGTTTCCTTCAATGATCTCTAACCCTGGTATTCTTTTTTTAACTTCAATTGCAAGCTTTTCTACAATGAAGTTTTTACTTGGGTCCGATACAAGGGTTATTATTTTAGCTTTCATTAGCGCCTCCCTGTATTTAATTACTTCATTCTATTTAAAATGATAATTTAAACAAGTAATACCTCATTTATTCTTACTACTTGACTAAAACTGAAATTTTGGTAAATTATTAGCAGACTAACACTGAGAGTGCTAATTTGGAGGAAAAAAATGGCTGAGGAAAATGAAAAAAAGGACGTTATAGAGGGCACCCCCATAAACTGTGATGAACTTGTTAAGGCTTTAAAGGAAAAAGATGAGATTCTTTCTCAGAAAGATCAGGAAATCACAGGATTGAAGATAGAAAATATAAAATTAAAAGAAGCTCTGAGAAAGGAAAGCGAAATCCTTTCAAGAGAAGCAGAGAGAAAAGTTAATAGAGGAATCGGTGAGATGATTGCAGGATTCCTTGAAATCCTGGACAACTTTGAAAGAGCTCTTTCTTCTTTTGACTCTGGAGACTCAAACCCAAAGGAAGGACTTTTGTTAATAAGAAACCAGATAGAAAAGTTTCTTGCATCCTATGGGGTGAAGGAAATTGAAGTCATTAATAAGCCATATGATCCAAATCTGTGTGAAATTGGGGAGATATTTGAAACTGAAGAAGAAGCACCAAACGAAGTAATTAAAATTTTGCGAAAAGGATATTTGCTAAACGATAAAGTTCTGCGTACAGCTATTGTTTCTGTAGCTGTGCCCAAAAAAGATAATACAAATAACTAGGAGGTGAAATATGGGAAGAATTATCGGAATTGATCTTGGAACAAGCAATTCTGCGGCGGCAGTAATGATAGGTGGAAAACCTACTATCATACCTGCAGCAGAAGGTTCTACTGTTGCAGGCAAAACTGTACCCTCTTTTGTTGCCTTTACTAAAGACGGACAAATGCTTGTTGGAGAACCTGCAAGAAGACAAGCTGCAATTAACCCTGAAGGAACGGTAACAGCCTTTAAACGTTCAATGGGAACTAAAGAAAATTATGCAATATTCGGTAAAGAATATACTCCTGAACAATTATCTGCATATCTTTTGCAGAAAATTAAAAAGGATGCGGAAGCTTTCTTAGGTGAAAAAGTTGAAAAGGCAGTTATTACGGTTCCTGCTTATTTTAATGACGATCAGAGGCAGGCTACAAAAAATGCGGGTGAAATTGCAGGACTTGAAGTTGTTAGACTTGTTAATGAGCCCACTGCAGCTGCCTTTGCTTACGGAATTGACAGATCTGACAAAGAGCTGAAAATAATGGTATTTGACTTTGGTGGTGGAACCCTTGATGTTACAATTATGGATTTTGGAGGCGGGGTTTTTGAAGTGAAGTCAACTGCAGGAGATACCCGTCTTGGTGGTAGAGACATGGATGAAGCAATAATACAATATATAGTTGATGAAAATAGGAGAGAAACAGGGATTGATGTTTCGCAGGATAAGATGGCTATACAGAGAGTCAGAGAAGCTGCTGAAAAAGCTAAAATTGAGCTTTCTTCTGTTCTTGAGACTCAGATAAATTTGCCTTTTATCACTGCAGACGCCTCAGGACCAAAACACCTTGTTATGAATATTACAAGAGCAAAGCTTGAAGCTCTTGTAGAGCCTATTATCAGAAGGTGTTCAGGCCCAATGGAAAGAGCGATTTCAGATGCAGGCCTTACCCCTCAGCAAATTGATAAAATAATTCTTGTTGGCGGCCCTACGAGGATGCCAATTGTACAGAAATTCGTAACTGACTATGTTGGGAAAAGCCCGGAAAGAGGTATAGATCCAATGGAATGCGTTGCAATGGGTGCTGCAATTCAGTCAGGTATTATCGAAGGCAACGTTAAGAATGTTGTCCTTGTTGATGTTGTGCCTCTTTCACTTGGCATAGAGACTTTAGGTGGAATTTTCACCAAAATGATCGAGCGTAATACTGCAATCCCAACTACTAAGACGCAGATTTTTACAACTGCTGCAGATAACCAGACAAGCGTTGAAGTGCATATACTTCAGGGAGAGCGTCCTCTTGCTAAAGATAATTTGTCTCTTGGAAGGTTCATTCTTGATGGTATTCCAAATGCTCCAAGAGGAGTTCCTCAAATCGAAGTTACTTACGCAGTTGATGAAAATGGAATACTTCATGTAACTGCAAAGGATAAAGCATCGGGAAAAGAGCAAAAAATTACTGTTACAAATTCAAACAAGCTTTCAAAGGATGAAGTTGAAAAGATGAAGAGAGAAGCTGAGGAATTTGCAGAGGCAGATAGAAAGAGGGCAGATGAAATTGAGATTAAAAATACTGGAGACACGCTTCTTTACAGTGGCCGTAAGTTCCTTAAAGATCATGGTGATAAAATCAATGCAGATGATAAGCAAAAACTTGAAAGTGAATTGAATGAACTTGAAAAAGCAGTAAAGGAAACAAATATAGAAAATATTAAGAGTGGAATCGAAAAAGTTAACCAGATTATGTCGAAGATAGGAGAGGAAATGTATAAGTCAGGCGGGACCTCTACAACACCACCTGATGGCGGACAGGGAGGAGAATCTGGAACCGTTGATGGAGAAGGAACTACCAAGCAATAATTATGCCAAATAAAGACTATTATGAAGTACTTGGTGTCCCAAAGGAAGCAACCCCTGAAGAAATAAAAAAGAAATACAGGGAGTTGGTAATGAAATACCACCCTGACCTTCATAAGGATAATCCTGACGCAGCCAAAAAAATGGCTGAGATAAATGAGGCTTACCAGGTTCTCAGTGACCCTGATAAAAGGGCACAGTATGACAGGTTTGGTACGGTGCAAGAAGGGGTAGGTACTGCCTATGGTGGCCAGCCAGGGTTTGATTTTGGCATGGGTGGAGATTTCTTTGAAAGTGTTGAAGATATATTAAGAAATTTCGGCTTCGGGGGCTTCAGAGAAGAATCTGCTGCAAGGGAAAGGGTATCTCAAGGTGAAGATATCCAGGCTTCAACTCAAATAAGCTTTAAAGAAGCAATATTGGGCACAGAAAAGGATGTTCCTATTAAAAGGAGTGAAAGCTGTCCTGTTTGCAAAGGCACTGGAGCTGAGCCTGGTTCAGGTTTTTCAACATGTCCTACCTGTAAAGGTACAGGTGTAATAAGGAAAACTCAGAGATCTATATTTGGGGAATTTGTTTACCAATCTACCTGCCCAACCTGTCATGGTACCGGAAAAGTGATTAAGGAGAAATGCCATAACTGTGGCGGTACTGGTGCTGTTAAGGCAGATAGAGTTGTTCGCGTAAAGATTCCTGCCGGCATTGAAGATGGGATGCGAGTACGCATAAGAGGAGAGGGTAATGCAGGTGCGCACGGTGGACCCAATGGGGATCTTTATCTTTTGGCCCGAATTCAGAAAAACCCAAAATATATAAGGAATGGAAGCAATTTGATCTACGATATTCATATTAATATTCCAGAAGCGGTCTTAGGTACGGTAATTAATATTCCTCTTATTGAAGGCGGAGAAGAAAAAATAAAAATACCTGCCGGTACCCAGAACAATACGGAAATTCCAATTAGAGGCAAGGGTGGTTATACAATTGGGAACCGGAGACGTGGTGACCTAATTGTTAGAGTTGTCGTTGATATTCCTGCAAAGATATCATCTGAAGAACTAAAATATTACGAGAAGTTAAAGGATATATACAGTGGAAGAAAGAATTAAAATTAAAACCAAAATTGTTGCAACTACAGGCCCTCAAAGCTCAAGTGAGGAGATTTTGAGGGCATTGTTTCTTGAGGGCGTTGATGTTTTCAGAATTAATTTCTCACATGGAACGCATGAAGAGCATCTCGAGAAGATTAAGAAAATAAGACAGATTGAGAGAGATTTGGGCAAAAAAGTATCAATATTGCAAGATCTTCAGGGTCCAAAGATCAGGTTGCAAACTTTTGAAAATGGTGAAGTATATTTAGAGAGTGGTAGCACTTTTATTTTAACTGAGAAAGACATCATTGGAAATGAGAAAGCCTGTTCGATCACTTTTGGAGATATTTTGAAGGATGTTAACATTGGAGAAAAAATATACATAAATGATGGTCTTATAAGGCTTGTTGTCAAAGAAAAACATGATTCGGAAGTAATTACGGAAGTTGTAGCTGGGGGAGAAGTTTCTGACCACAAAGGTTTAAATTTTCCGGAAACCATGCTTTCAATTCCTTCGCTAACCGAAAAGGACATTCTGGACTTACGTTTTGGTATTGATAATGGAATTGACCTTGTTGCTCTTTCCTTTGTAAAGGGAGGGCAGGATATTCTCTTAGCAAAAGACCATATGAAGAGATTAGGTCGCACAGTTCCTATTGTTGCAAAAGTAGAGCGGTGGGAGGCAGTTAACAATATTAAAGAAATAATTCGAGAAGCCGATGCAGTAATGATTGCAAGGGGAGACTTAGGGATAGAGTTGCCCATTGAAAAAGTACCTATAATACAGAAGGAGATCATCTCACTTTGCAATGAACGTGGTAAACCGGTAATTACCGCTACACAAATGCTTAGTTCAATGACTGAAAATCTTACTCCCACAAGAGCTGAGGCCACGGATGTTGCTAATGCTATTTTCGACGGTACGGATGCTGTAATGCTATCAAACGAAACAGCTGTTGGTAAATATCCTTCAGCAACTGTCAGAATGATGAGGAAAATAATCGCAGAGATTGAAGAAAGCAAAATGTTCAGAGAAAGTATTGAAAGGTTGGCTGAACTGCTTCAAGGTAATATTTCTGATGCAATTAGTTATTCTGCCACAGAAGTTGCAGGACTTACTGATGCAAAATTGGTAATTTGTGCAACGGAATCTGGCAAAACTGCCATTCTAATTTCCAAGCACAAGCCAAATATTCCCATCCTTGCACTTACCCCTTTTGAAGAAACTCTGAGGTTTTTAAACCTAAAATGGGGAGTTTTTCCATTTATTGTGAGGGTTTTTAAAAGTGTTGATGAAATACTTTCTGAGGGACCAAAAATAGCAAAAGAGCTTCATATGATCAAGCCTGGAGAAGTATATGTAATAACTGCAGGGTCACATGCCGGAATAAGTGGAAGCACAAATTTATTAAAAGTAGATAGAGCTTAGACAGTTTTTTGATATTTAAAATAGGGCTGCTATATAATATTCGCAGCCCTTTAATTATTTATTTGACCGCATTTTAATGCTCCACATTGTTGCTATTTCTACAATATAATGCTTAAATTTTAATTAAATATTAATTTTATTAAAAATATATTTAATTTTTTTGATTTACCTCTTGACAAAATTAAAAAATTGATTATAATATTTTTAGAAACATAAAAAGGAGGGGTAAAATGTTTGAAAAATTAGCAAGATGTCCTATTTGTGAAAGCCCTTTAGAGGGAGAAGAGCTGAGATGTCGCTCTTGTGGAGCAACTGCCAGAGTGGACCTTTCTTATGAGAAAATAATGAGGGAAATTTTTCTTTTGACGAGTCCAAGGATTTAAACTTTTTTCACTAAATTGTAAGTATATTCTGCGATAGTAAGGAGGCTAAAATGAGAAAAATAGTATCAAAATGCCCGGTATGTGAAAGTCCTTTAGAAATTGTTGAATTAAAATGTTCGTCCTGTGGTACTACAATCCATGGAAATTTCACCTTTGACAGATTTATGCTTTTGGATGAAGAAAATATGTCTTTTCTGACAGAGTTTTTAAGGTCAAGGGGGAATATTAAAGAGGTTCAGACGAGATTTGATATTTCTTATCCTACTGCAAAAGCAAAACTTGAGACTCTTCTAAGAAATCTTGGCTTGCATGAAGACAATAAACAGAAGCTTTCAAAGTCCGAGATACTTGAGAAACTTGAAAAGGGCGAGATAACAACAGAAGAAGCTATCAATTTGCTGGGAGGTACAGAGTGATGGTTGACGATATTCAAGAACGCCTTGAGCGTTTGTTCAAGGAAGGAAAGATCACTAAAGAGGAAAAGGATAAGCTTTTGAATCTACTTACAGAGCAGGAACAGGTTTCTTGTGGAAGTGTGTGTGAAGTTGAACTGGAAAATTTAAGTATTTCCTCCCTTCAAATTCAAGGCGTTGAGGGATTAACGAATGTGCGCGTTGTAGATGGTGAGGAGAACATAAGCATTAAAAATGTTCTTGAAAAGCTGCTTATTTCCTCAAGGCTTACTGAAGTTGGAGTAGGAATTTTCAAGATTAGGAATGAAAGGAAAGTTTTTTTGCAGGTTCCGAAAGTCCTGAAGAATTTCAGAATTAAGCTTGTAAGCTCAGAAATCATAATAGAGAATATTGAAAGCAATTTAACTATTTCAGTTGTATCTGGTGACATTAGTCTTAAAGACATCAAAGGAGATGTTTTTGCAAGTACCGTAAGTGGTGATGTTGATTATGAAGGAGGAAAGGGAGATATTAACATTACTACCAAGTCAGGAGACATATCAGTAAAAAATTTCTCAGGCTCCTTAAAATTGAAGGCATACTCTGGAGATATTTCTATAGAAAATTCTGTTTTAGGAGAGATCAATGTTTCCTCATACAGTGGCGATGTTGATATTAGTAGTGGTGAGATTACCGGCACTTCTTATATAAATTCATTTTTCGGTGATGTTAGTGTTGATGTTGATCCCGGTAAAGTTAAGGTGTTTGCGGATACTCTTTCAGGTGATATCTCTGCAGAAGGAATGCAAGAGCATAAGAATGGAAATATTTTTTACGGGAATGGAACTATTGAAGTATTTGTGAAGTCAAAAAGTGGCGACGTTTCTATTAAAGCACTCAAAGGAGGAAAAAATGAAAGACGAAGTTAAGAAAGTACTTGAAATGGTAAGAGACGGAAGAATAAGCACGGACGACGCTTACAAGCTTATTGAGGTAATACAATCAAAAGATGAATCTCAAAAGTTTGAAGGAAACCCAAAAGAAAAGAGGTTTATAAGGATTAATGTAGAGAAAGAAGGAAAAAAGGCAGTGAATTTAACAGTGCCTTTCTCTTTTCTTGATATTATGCTTAAAATAGGTGGAAAGGGAAGAAAAACAATTACTGTGGAAGGGGAGGAAATTCCTATAGATATTGACAGTATCAGGGAAGCCTTGAAAGATCCAAGCTTTTACGGAAAAATTGTTGATGTAGACGTTCCAGAGGAAAATACTAGGGTTTTAATTGAAATTGTTTAAAGGAGGATTTATGCGAAAAGTATCAAGAGAAGAAATACTTACAAGCAACCCGATAAAAGTTATGTTTACGCTCGGGTTACCTGTTATGTTATCGCAGTTAATGTTCACTCTTTACAACATGGTTGATAGTTTTTGGCTTGGGCACCTACCTGCCTCCCAGAGTGGCAGTGCTGTTGCGGGAATTCAAGTTGCCTGGCCAATTGTCTGGTTTTTAGTTTCATTTTCAGCTGGTTTTGCAATGGCTGGAATTGCACTCGTTTCTCAATACATTGGAGCAAACGATCACCGCAATGCAAATAAATCTGCTTCGCAAGTAATTTCTTTGTCAGCTATATTCGGAATTGTAGTTGGTATTTTTGGCTATTTTGTTATGCCCTATATTGCGCCTCTAATGACAAGTGCAAAGTCCGTTTCTTCGGCTGCAATACAGTATATGAAGATTTATTTTATAGGTGTGCCTTTCATTTTTATTTCAGGAGCTTTTCAGTCCATCCTTTCTGCAAAAGGTGACAATGTGACTGCCATGCAAGTTAACCTGGTAACCAATATTTTTAATATTGTGCTTGACCCTATTCTTATTTTTGGGCTTTTAGGATTTCCCAAAATGGGTGTGATTGGAGCCGCACTTGCAACTGTGATTGCAGAGGCAATTGCAGGTGTTGTTGCTATTTATTTCCTTGTAAGAGGCTCAAAAGGTATTAAAATTGATATCAAGGATCTGAAAATTGAGTTTCCCTGGTTGAAAAAGATTTTCAAAATTGGCCTTCCCGCTGCTTTTGGAAATTCAGCAACATCTTTTGGTTTCGTTGTTTTAACAGGCATTGTGGGAAGAGTTTCAAACCCTGAAGCAGCATTGGCAGCTTATGGTATTGGAGACAGGCTTGTTCATATAATTTTTATTGTTGTTGAGGGCATCGGTGCAAGTATTATGACAATGATAGGACAGAATTTAGGAGCCAATAACATCAAAAGGGCTGAATTAATTGCAAAGACTGGGATCAGGTTGATGTTTTTTATTACAATTGCTGAAGCCTTTCTTGTGTTCTTAATAAAGGAGCCTTTCTTTAAAATGTTTATTCCTAATAGGCCTGATGTGATAAACCAGGGTGTTGCATTCCTTAAAGTGTTCATTTTCGGTTTGCCGTTCTTCGGGTTGTTCAGCGCTGTTGGAGGGGTTTATAGAGGTTCCGGGCACAATATGCAACCTATGATTGCAGACATAGTAAGGCTCTGGGCTTTGAGACTTCCTCTTTCTTTTATTCTCAGTAGATCCATGGGTGCAAACGGGATCTGGTGGGGAATGACCCTGAGCAATGTGTTCTCTTCTCTTTTACTTCTTTTAATGTATTTCAGAGGTGACTGGAAGTTTGCAGTTATTGAGCGAAAAGAAATGGTTGTTCCTGAGTTTACTCCAGCAGAAGAGACAAGAGTTTCGCTTCCTGAGTAGTTAAATTTACTTCATCTTTCAACCTTCACGCTCTGCAGAAAACTGCAGGGCGTACTTATTTAACAGCCAGCTCTTCTATTTCTACGTGCTGTGTTTTGGTATGCTTAAGCTTATTCCTGAAGGAGTAGAAAAGGAAAAGAATTGAGGCTATGTACAACAGAGCCATTAATAAGAAATTTGTATTAAAGCCAATTTTTGCTATTATTATTCCTCCAAATAGCGTTCCAATCGAGCGAAATAAATTGTCAACAAACATCAAGAAGGCTGAAAAAACGCCCCTTTTATCTTCAGGAATCATTTCCATCTGAACAGAAGAGAGCAACGGTAAGCCCGCATTCATAAGACCACCTCTCATCCAGAAGGAAATTACTGCAAGATATAGCGGGGGACCGCTTGCAAGAGCAACAAGGAAAGGTATAGAAAGAGATTCGTATATCAATGTTCCTTTGAACGCACCGTATTTTCTGGAGAGCCTTGGCCCAAGAAAACCAAATATGAGAAAGAACAGAGCGCTAACGGAGAATAATGAGCCTATGTAATCTGCATTTAGGTGGAAAATCTGCCTGAAGTATAAGTTAAAGAAAGGTAAAACCATTCCTGCTCCAAGACCGATTAATCCGCTGTGCACGGCAAATTTGATACTCACTATTAGAGCTTGTTTCAGGTTTTTTAAAGGCACAAAGGTTTCTTGAATCTTATTTCTTTCTTTCATTTTGAAAGACATCGTTGATGCGATAATTCCTATTGATGAGAGTGTTATAAGGGAAAGCCTGAGGGAGATGAATTCTGACTGGCGAAAGATATCTCCAAGCTTACCTGAAAGAAAGCTTCCTATAATTGCTCCAATATTTGTGATTATGAATATGAGAGAAAAAACGTTTACCCTATCTTTTGTTGAGGTATTTATCGATAGATATGGATAAATTGATACATGAATTACAAGTCCTGAGATTCCGTATAAAAATGAAAGGCAGGAAAGGAGTATTGAATTTGTAGTAGTTGCTTGAAGCAAAATATTCAGGGAGATGAAAAAGGCTGATAGAGAAATGAGTCTTTTGTGGCCAAATCTATCTCCTATTATACCGATTGGCAGAGCAAATATGCTTGCTCCAATATTGGAATAAAAAAGAATTTTGCCAATAGAAGATGTTGAGTAGCCACCTGCAGCAAGATAAAGATTAAAAACAGTAAGATAGGCGTTTTGAACTATTGCGACAAAAAGAGCAAGGAGTATTGTAATCTTTACATTGCGGTTTGATTCCTTTATTGTAGTTAAATAGTCTCTAAATAGGCTTTTCATTTTCGAACAATCCATTATATAATTTTTTTTATTTTTTGTATTGCCGTATAATTTTATATGGACCCTTTTAGTAAAATTGAAGAGGTGGTAAGAAGCGAACTTTCTTCATCTTCGCATGATCTTGAACATACATACAGGGTATTGAGGATAGCTTTAAGAATAGCTGAAACTGAGCCTTTGTGCAATATCGAAGTGTTAAGGCTTGCTGCAATGCTTCATGATATTGCAAGAGTGAAAGAGGATACAGATACTGCAAGGAAAATCGACCACTCAGTTCTTGGGGCAGAAATGGCAGAAAAAATATTAAAGGAACTTTCCTTTGATGACAAAACCATTTGTGAAGTGTCTCATTGTATTAGGGCTCACAGGTTCAGAGGAAACGAAAGACCTGAAACGCTTGAAGCAAAAATACTTTCAGACGCTGATAAGGTTGATGCTATTGGTGCAATAGGGGTAGCCAGAGCATTTATGATTGCAGGAGAATGGGGAGAACCTCTTTATATGGATTTTGAAGGAGAGGAAAGCTATTTGAAAAATACTGAGAGCGGA
>Ga0172363_10001160_pt1 | contig 21040 bp, 16 predicted proteins | sample LakKivs2_kivu2a2_FD_114541 | JGI IMG/M metagenome (GOLD analysis project Ga0172363, IMG submission 114541) | Sediment microbial communities from Lake Kivu, Rwanda - Sediment s2_kivu2a2 | ecosystem: Environmental > Aquatic > Freshwater > Lake > Sediment | place: Rwanda: Western Province, Lake... | reverse complement strand
GTTCCTCCCTTTAGGCCTTCGGCCATTACCTTCATTGCTCTGACAAGAGCTGCAGTTTTCCAGTCGCCTTCAGCTCCGAATCCGTAGCCGTCAGCCATCAGGCGCTGAACGGCAAGCCCTGGCAACTGCACCAGTCCGTGCAGATCCTCAAAAGTAGTAGTAAATGCCTTAAAACCACCTTTTTCAAGAAATGCGCGAAGTCCTGCCTCAATACGTGCAGATTCATAGACAGAGGCAGAAGACAAGATCTCTTTTGAAGCGCCATATTCTTCACCATAATCCTTAATGAGTGATTTTACCTGACTGTCAGATACCTTGTTTACTTCGGCTACAAGGTCGCCCACACCATAGCCATGCACCTGGTAGTCAAGCCTGATCTGGGCTGAAACCTTGTTTCCTTCAGTCACGGCTACATCGCGCATATTGTCACCGAAGCGCGCCACCTTCATTGTGCGGGCATCAAGGGCCGCTATTGCTGCCCGTGCCCACACGCCGATGGAGTTAAGAACTGACTTATCCTGCCAGTGGCCGACGACAACTTTTCTTTCAAGCCTGAGTCTTGAACATATATATCCGAATTCCCTGTCGCCATGAGCTGCCTGGTTCAGGTTCATAAAATCCATATCTATATCTGCCCATGGTATATCCCTGTTATACTGTGTATGAAAATGCAGTAATGGCTTATTCAGCTTTGAAAGCCCGTTTATCCACATCTTTGCCGGTGAAAAGGTATGCATCCAGGCAACAAGACCTGCACATTTGCCATCATTATTTGCTTCCAGGCATAAAGAAGTAATGGCATCTGCATTTGTAAGCACAGGTTTAAAAACAACCTTCAGGGGTATCAGGTCACATTCATTCAGAGCTGCTGCGATAACTTTGGAATCAGCATCAACCTGCTTCAGTGTCTCTGGCCCGTAAAGATGCTGGCTTCCGGTTACAAACCACAGTTCTGCTTCATTGTTTTTCATGATAAGAGAATGTTGTATTGATATTGTTATTACTAATCGTATTAATTCCAGAAGTAGGCATAGAATGCTAAAATAACTGCAATTACAATTGCTGAAAGTACAACGTCAAGAGAGGTCCAGCTTGCCCTTGTAACAGCCTTCTGTTCTGCAGTTGCTGATCCGAGATAGAGGCCCGTGATCTTCGTTTCCTCCATTTTCTTGGTGAAGTAGCTGACAATGATCATTGTCACTATTACGATGGCAAAATTTATGATCTCATAATGCAGCCAGTTTGTGCTGACAAATACATTATACAACAATCCTTCTGGTACATGATTCTTGAAAACCGTGAATCCCAGCCTGATCATTCCGAGTCCGAAGCCGGTTAAAAGACCTGTAAGGCCTGCCGCCGGAGTGGTTTTTTTGGAGAGGATTCCAAGCAGGAATGCTGCAGCAATACCCGGGGCGAGAAGCGACTGCACGTCCTGCAGGTATGCATATAGTACTTTGCCAATTCCTTTCATTACCGGGATCCAGAGGACACCGAGTACGACAACCACCACTGTTGCAATACGGCCTACTCTTACAAGCTGTTCCTCGGAAGCCTTCGGTCTGTATCTCTGATAGAAGTCAATAGTAAACAGGGTTGCCGAAGAGTTGAACAATGAAGCAAGTGAACTCATCAGGGCAGCAAGAAGGCCTCCAACCACAAGCCCTTTGAATCCAAGGGGCAGAAGTGTCTTCACCAGTGTCGAGAACGCTGAATCAGCGCTTGCAAGATGTATGATACCCTTCTGGTTGAGAGCATATGCGATCATACCCGGGATAAGGAAGATAAAAACCGGAGTGAGCTTGAGATAAGCCCCGAAAATAGCTCCGCGGCGCGCCTGGGTCTGATCACGTCCGGAAAGTACACGCTGTACTATGAACTGATCAGTACACCAGTACCAGAATCCTATGATGGCAGAGCCAAGAAAAACACCTGTCCACGGATAGGTAGGATCATGAGATGACCTTACGAGCTGGGTCATTGTGTTACCGTAATCATTAACCGGAACGGACCTGCAGATATGCATCAGCTCATCCCATCCGCCAACCTTTATCAGACCCGCAATGAGAACCGCTATTGACCCTGCAAGCAGAACAGGTGTCTGGATAACCGATGTCCATAGTACTGCCTTCATTCCTCCCAGTGTTGTATAAATGCCGGTTATAACCACCAGACCAATTGCACTTATCCAGAAGAAATCTATTCCCCATATCGATTGTATTCCAAAGACATCTTTAAAAACAACCCCGCTTGCATATACGGTCACCGCCACTTTTGTAAGTATATAACTTACCAGTGAAATGATTGAGAGGACTGACCTTGATTCCCTGTTATACCTTCTCTCAAGGAACTCAGGCATGGTAAACACACCACTTCGGGCATAGAATGGCACAAAAAGCCACCCCAGCAGAAGAATAAGCCATCCGTGCATTTCCCAGTGAGCCATGGCCATCCCTGAGGATGCACCGGCCCCTGCCAAACCCACGAGATGTTCAGATCCGATGTTGGACGCAAAGATTGAAGCACCGATAGCTATCCACGTAGCATCGCGGCCTGCCAGAAAGTAATCAGCCGATGTCTTATCCTTCGAACGCATTGAAATGATAATGAATGCCACCAGCGCAAGGACAAATGCCCCAAGTACAATCCAGTCTAGAATTTGCATGTTATTCTTTTGTTAGGTTAATGAATCAGGAGTTTTTTTTGGTTTCTCCTGCAAGTTAAATAATATTTTAAATGTAATAATTACACTTTTTAAAAATATTTTTTGTTAAAAATAGCGGTTGTTCATCTTTTCTTCATCTTGGAATAGATATTTTTGCCATTGAATAATACAAAAACCTGGAAGTCAGTTAACTTAAGAAATGAATGTACAGGCTTTCAACTGAAATATTAATACAAAAATGATAAAGCTTACACATATCCTGCTGGCAGCTTCAATAATAGTGTTATCTGCTGGGACTGCCGGTGCCCAGGAGGTCAGGGCCGGTGCTGATACCACGAAGGTAAAATCGAGGATTGAAAGTCAGACCCAGGCTCAGAATCAGGGACAGAACCAGGAGCAGGCCAGGACCCAGACGCAGGAAAGAGAGCAGGGAAGCAATGCAACCGGCATTAAAAAGGTGAACGGTGCACGACCTGACTGGAGCAAAGCCAGGGGAGCCCGACCGGCATCGGTTGAACGCCCCTCCGGATCACGCATCCCCAAAGGCGTTGGCAAACCCGGCGGAGCCAAGGGCCCCGGAAGAAGGTAGATCGCTTTGAAACGGACTTTATGAAAAGACAGATTTTTACTTCCTGCTTAATTGCCGGCACTGTTCTGTTACAGACAATCTCATCCGATATTTTCGCCCAGCCGGTTGCTGATACCGTTGCCGTAAAGAATGATCAGACTGATGACTCCAAACCAAAGGCCCATTCATTCTATGCAGGTGCCGGCTATGGCAGCAACATGGTCTACCTGGGTACAACAATGTCACAGGATCATTCATTCGGTTTCACATCACTGACTTACGGATTAATGGACAAACTCTACCTGTCAGCCACAGGTTATACAGTGAGCGGTTTCTCTCCTTTCCTTGCCTTTTACACTCTTGGACTTAACTTCAGTCATACGTTTAACTCATGGTTTGACATCAGCCTTAACCTTTCAAGATACAACGTCTCGCAAAAGCTGAGAGACACACTCTTCAGCAATTTTACATATGCTGACGCTACCCTCGGATTTGACTGGAAAATACTTTACACGCAGCTATCGCTTGGCGGCCTTATATCTGACGGAAGCCAGTTTTATTTACAGGCACGTAATTCAAGGTATTTTGAAACGCCTTCATTTGCACGAGGAAAGGCATTCTTTTCATTTGATCCATATGTAAATCTTCTCTTCGGAACAATGGTAACCATCAAGACCATCGACGGCACAACCACCACATTATCACCAGGATACAGGCCTTGGAAAAGGAGCTCGCAGGGATCATCAACCACGTATTCTGAGAATTTCGGGCTGATGGAAGCAGATTTCGGCCTCCCGGTAGATTTTGCCTATGACTTTTTCACTCTTGAACTTACACCCGGATATATAGTGCCCCTGTATTCAGATACAGGCACAACAGGAATGAAAGGCTTTCTCTTCATGGCAAGTGTCTTTTTCAGGATTTTATAAATTTGGATCATGAACGTTCTGATAGTCGAAGACGAAAAGAGTCTTGCTACTGAGATAGCCTCGTACCTGACACGTGAAAATCTTCTCTGCGATCTTGCATTTACAGGTAATGAAGCATCTGAAAAGATATCTGTCAACCTGTATGATTTTGTTCTTCTTGATATCGGGTTGCCCGATTACAACGGACTCGATCTCATCAGGGAGGCCAGGAAAAACAATATTGATGTATCGTTTATAATAATAACGGCACGTGGAGCAGTTGAGGACAAAGTGCTCGGACTTGATCTCGGTGCTGATGACTACCTGGCAAAACCCTTCGCACTGGCTGAACTTCATTCACGTATAATGGCCGTTGCCAGGAGGAAATTCAAGATGAGCTCACCTGACATATCACTTGGCGGATTTATCATTTCTGTACAGGCCCGCAGGATCTCACACGGTAATTCGGAAGTGGAGATAACCAAAAAGGAATTTGACCTGCTGCATTACCTGGTTATAAACCAGAACAAAGTCATGGCACGGCATCAGCTCTATGAACATATCTGGGGAAATACCCTTGATGACCAGTATGACAGCAACTTCATTGACGTTCATATAAAGAATATCCGCAAAAAACTTAACGCCTACGCCCCGACTCCATGGCTGGAGACAGTGAGAGGCGTGGGTTACAGAATAACCACGGACGAGCTGGAAAAAGAATGATCAGACTTCAGACAAAACTCACTCTTTTCAACCTTATCTCCAAACTGGTATTCTCTGCACTTTTCATAGGTTTTCTTCCGCTCATTACAGAGCGGATAATTACCATGCAGACTGACAGGGAGCTTATTGGTAAAAGAGAAGAAGTCATCAGCCTTATTTCAAAAGCAGGTATTGAACCGTTCATAACACCTGAAACCGATACCGGCTTCGGCAGCTATAACATACTTAAAGAGGAGTTCATCAGCCTTGAAAGAATAGATCTTGCGGAAGACTGGAACTTCATTGAAGTAACCCAGCGGATCATAGATGATGAAACCATTGACTACAGGGTCCTTAATTATTCGCTGAAGATCGATGGCCAGACATACCTGCTTGAGATAGGCAAGAGCCTGACAAGCATAATGAACGCCGAACGGAATATTCGTTCCGTTATACTGATATTGCTTGCGGTCTTTATACTTGTTACACTTCTCGCTGATCTGCTCTTTACTGCCAGGGTACTCAGGCCATTGAGAATCATCACAAAAAGGATCGAGTCGACATCAACACCCTACCTGTCTGCATCGGAACCACTGTCAACCACCACCGAAGACTTCATTGAGCTTGACCGAACGCTGCGTGAAATGATGCAAAAGATAGAGGAACTTTTCCGCAAGGAAAAAGAAATAACTGTCAACATCTCGCATGAGCTCATGACCCCGGTATCGGTACTGCGCGGCAGGCTTGAAAACATGCTCATGAAAAAAGGTCTTGACCCGGAGACAGAGAACGGTATTGACGAGTCGCTGAAGACACTTCACAGGCTCAAGGTGCTTATTAACTCGCTGCTGATGATCTCACGCATCGAGAGAAAACAGTATTTAAAAGAAGACAGCATCAAGATTTCAGAGCTTCTTGGCGAAGTAAGGGATGAACTGTTGCCCATTGCTGCTGATGCAGGCGTCAGTGTCAGCATGCAATGCGCCGGAGACTTTATCTTCAGGAATGCAAACAGGTCACTCCTTTTTTCAATGTTTTATAATGTTGTAAATAATGCTGTAAAAAATACCCCTGCAGGTGGAATGATAGACATTAATGCTGCAGTGAATGACGGGAAACCTGAAGTTTCAGTCAGTGATACAGGTAAAGGCATGACACCTCTGCAGCTTGAAGATCTCTTTTCACGCTTCAAGAAGGAGATATCGCAAGATGAGAACAGCTCTGGTATCGGCCTTGCCATAACCAAATCTATAGCTGATTTTCACAATATTGATATACAAGTGCTCTCGGAACCCGGTAAGGGCACAAAATTTTTATTCTTTTTACCCTGAAATTCATTATTGCTTCATATTCAAGGGTATATTTTTGATCTGTTATTTGATAATAAACCAAAAAATATCATTGAAATGAAAAAAGAAATTCTCTTAAGCGCAGCAGCACTGCTTATAAGTGCAGGCTTAACAGCACAGGTAGCTAGCCAGACCCAGAACAAGACAAAGCTTCAGACAAAGACACAGACTCAGGAGCAGGTACAGTCAAAGGTTCAGACCCAGGAGCAGGCAATGGACCAGGAGCAGGTTAAAGCCCAGGTAAAGGATCAGTCAGGTGATCCGATCATGAACCAGACCCAGGCCAAAACACAGACCAAAACCCAGAATCATGGTGAGGTTGTAAGCGAGACAGCAAAACAGTCCCGTTCAGGTGAAGTTGTAAGGGAGCAGGCCAAACTTCAGGGTGAAACCCAAAAAGCCATGAAGCAGACCAAGACCTCAACGAAGAACAACGGTGCGGCCAAAAACATCAGGACAACCCGTCCTGCAACAGTCAAAGGCACCGGTACTGGCCGCAAGTAATAAGCATCAAGGGCTGAGAAAAAAGCCGGTTGATTCTTCAGCCGACTTTTTTATTCTTGCAGATTTTTAAAAGTCACCTGATGCATTGCCCATGATCCTGAAATTATACGTAAGCATCATTACAGGCTGACCGAAAATGGTCAGCTGATAGCCTTTGATTGTACCGCCTACATTCCTGAAATAAATGGAATATGGGTTTTTCCTTCCAAGTACATTGTACACCGAAAATGTCAGGGACGAGTGGTTGAGCTTACGCGCCTTCAGGTTACCATTAAGCGTAACTGCCATGTCAAGCCTGACATAATCGGGCATCCTGTAGGCGTTACGTTGCGAATAGTATACGTTATCAGAATTATTGAAAACAAAGAATGCGACCGGAAATGTAATTGGCCTTCCGGTACTATAGTTAAAATTAGCCGTGAAATTGAACCTCCTTGTGACTTTTGCATTTGCCACAAGTTTCAGATCATTAGGCTTGTCATAGTCTGCCGGGAACCAGTCTCCGCCATTGACTGTTTCACCCGCAAATTCGCCGCTGGTCCTCAGTAAAGCCCTTGACCATGTATAGCTGACCCATCCTGTCAGGGCGCCTGCCGGCTTCCTCACCATCAGTTCCACACCGTATGCCTTTCCTTTGCTGCTGAGAATATCCGTCTCAAGATGTTCATTCATGATAAGGGCAGCGCCTCCCCTGTAATCAAGGATATTATCAAGCCACTTGTAATATGCCTCAATGGATGTCTCTATACCTCTCTTCCGGAAATTGAAGTAGTAACCAGCTGATACCTGGTCACTCCACTCGGGTTTTATGTAGTGGTTGCTTATCTTCCAGATATCCGTAGGTGAGATTGACGTGGTATTCGATATCATATGAATATACTGGTGTACCCTCTGTGCATTCAGCTTCACAGATGACCTGGAAGACAGGACAAGCCTGGAAGATAGCCTGTAATCAAACCCGGGATAAAAATTCATGATCTGACCACGGCGGTACCTGACTGTATCTGATATGTTATCATCTGATATTTCGGCATTTTGTAAGTACCGGTATTCTGTGCCGGGACCGAAAGATGTAAAAAATGTACCCCTGAAACCGGCTGAAACCGATAATACAGGTGTTATAACAAACTCATCGCTTATATAAAGTGAAGGCTCTAGTGCCTGTTCTCTCTCAATCCGTTTGGGAGGCACGAGTGAATAATCGCCGAAAGGCTCCCTTATTCCCGGATGCAGAGTATAGTTAGTTGCATCTATACCAAACTCTATTTTATGCTTATCAAGGGCAGAGTAAAAAAAGTCACCCTTGATTATCTTCTGGTCAAGCTTATAATTAAGTGAATTATAGCGTGTTGAATCACCGTAGTAATCAACTTCGTATTTATAGTCGCTCACGATTGCATAATACTTTGCAGCAAGGTTTTTACTGAAGGTATGGTCCCATTCCAGTGTCGTCGCAAAATTGCCATACCTGAAAGCAGTCTCCGTGTAGTAGTTGAACCGGTCTCTGCTGAGGTACCCTGAGAGTGACAGCGTATTTTTCTCGTCATACTTATGACTTACAGACCCCTGCAGATCATAAAAACCTGCGCTGCTGTTTTTTATTTTATAATCGTCAAACAGCCCCAGAAGCCAGTCAGAGTAGGTGCTTCGTACGCCAATGATAAAGGTGGTTTTACCACCGGGCAGGGGGCCTTCAGCAAGTATCCTTCCTGCTACCGGGCTTATGCCTCCGCTTACCTTTATCTTCTCACTGTTACCCACTGCCGGATTGATTATCATCACTGAAGATAGTCTTCCTCCGTACCTGGCCGGCATCCCGCTTTTATACAGTGTTATATCAGTTGCCATGTCAGGATTGAATGCCGAGAAGAAGCCAAACAGGTGAGAGGTATTCATTATTGGCGCATTGTTAAGGAAAACCAAATTCTCATCAGTACTGCCACCACGCACATTAAATCCTGCGGATGCCTCGCCGACAGTCTGAATTCCTGGCAGCATCAGTGAACTTTTTATGATGTCAGCCTCTCCCAGTCCCATCGGCATCTGTCTGAGCATTTTCAGGTTGATCTGCTCATTGCCTGTTCTTACATCCTTGATATTATCACGGGCGCCTGTTATGACAACAGGTTCTATTAGATTCTGGTCTTCTGACATACCCACATCAAGCACGCCGTCAGAATAAATGATGACATTGCGTCTCGTTGTTCTCATTCCCATCATCCTGTATTCGATCTGGTATTGTCCTTTAGGCAGGGTGATGGAATAGTACCCGGCATCGTTGGTCATGACACCAGCCCTGAGTTTGCCTACATAGACAATTGCACCGTTGATGTATTCACCATCCGAATTGTCTCTGATAGTACCCGTGAGCACCGCTGTGGTTGCCCTGCCTGAAGCTGACCTTGTGCCTATCCTGAAGATCCTTGATTCATCACTTACAACACTTTCTTCTTTCGAAGGCGAGGGTGCTTTAAACAACGATGTATCCTGCCTGGCTAGACTGGTCTTCAGGTAGGCCATATACTCTTCACCAAACTTTGTTTTAATGGAATAGCCTTTTGAAAGGATGATCCTGTTGTCATCAGTCATAAAAAAAGAGAGCCCTTCTCTTGACAGTGTCCTTTCAAGCACCTGGTCAAGCGGTTTCGCACGGTCGCCTGTTGAGAGAGTCAGTGTATCAACCCATTTATCATAATAGAAGATCCTGACCGGATATGATTTTTCAACTGTATCTACGAAATCACTGAACAATATTCTTTTCAGCTGAAAGGTCAGGTTACTCTCCTGCCCGCTTGAGCTGAGAGAAGCAAGAAATGATAATATTGTTATCAGCAGCTTTTTCATGATATCATACTGCACCGGCAGTCAGCACTTCATAGTATTTCAGGACCTCAGCGATCTGTTTTTTGTCAGCCTTGTTGATCCGGACATGTTTCTGGCGTATAAAACGGCTGATCTCATCAGACCTGTTACCAAATAATGATAAGAATTGCTTTCTCGACCTGACTTCGGCATAGCTGTCACTGACCCGGATATAATTAACAGGCTTGTATACGTAGTCTGCAATTTTATCAGGTGAAATATGGACAGACGACACATGCCTGACAAGTAGCTTCGTCTTCATTTCATAGGCCACCTCATAGAAACCTTCCGGCAGATTGAAGTTAGTATCACTCTCTGTGGAGAAATACCTGAAATGCAATGTGTCATGCCTGAAACACAGATCAAACCGGATAACCTGGTATTTATTAAGTGAGACCTGGCGAACCCTGTCATTGTAAATAAGTGAATCATCAGTGAAGACGACTTCGTCAGTATAAGTGTCATATTGCAGGTCGAGGCCTTTATATGACCGGCCGTGAATAGTCAGTGAAGCCGACCGCTCCTCACCCGGCCTCAGAAGGGGAGTGGTTTTTGAACGGTAATAATACTGGAAATAATCCCTGCCGTCAATGTATTCTCTTTCAGAACCGGTCTTATCAAGGTAGAGGTTTGTGAGCTTATCACTACCCGTAGTGTGCATCCGGAAATTTTGCTGGCATATTCCCGCAGGCGAGATCAGTACCAGTAACAGAAGAACAATATTTCTCTTTGTTTTAAACATTAACTGACCCTGGAAGTTCTGAAAACGGATGTTCTGTTTATTATTATTTCAAGTAATTTTATATTCAAACCAAAGGTAAGAAGACACGTTTTAATTCAAACCACTTTAATGCCATAAAATTTCAGGCAGATAAATTGGCCGGGCCGGTAAAATGCAGTCAGTTCAATGAATAAAAACACAGGAATATGGATAAAGTTGACAGGCATTCCATTACTTGCCCTGGTTCTCACAACCTGTATAGATCCGTTTATCCCCCAGGTGAAAAACTTCGAGCCGCTTCTTGTGGTTGATGCCCTGATCACAAACAGGAATGCAACCTACTATTGTACTCTTTCACGAAGCATTAAAAGTCTTGGCGATATGCCTGGCAAGGTGAAGGGTGCATCAGTGACAGTAAAAAATGATCTGGGAGCAAGCTTTGCTTTCAAAGAATCATCACCTGGCATTTATAAATCCGACAGCCTGGAATTCAAGGCTGAACCAGGCAGAACGTACACCCTTCATATAGTTACAAAAGATGGTGAGGTATACGAATCCGATCCTGCAACAATGCCGGAAGTGCCGGAGATTGACAGCCTGTACTTCGGGAAAGACAAGATAACTGACGATGAAGGTGTACCTCATGATGGAGTCAGGTTTTATATCGATGCAGACAAACCGCCAAAGGGAACGTGTCTGCGATGGACATTTGAAGAGTGGTGGAAAACACGCGTCCCATACCCTCCATTATTTAAATTCATTGATGAGTTTAATATTGTTCCTTTAGAGGAACCGGGGAATTTAGTCTGCTGGAGAAACAATAAATCATATGAGATACTTACTGGTGAGGTTACTACAGATACCGGCAACGAATTTAAAAAGAAACCATTGTTTTTTGTTGCCTCCGATCATGCTGACCGGCTTATGGTCCAATATTACATTAAGATAAGGCAGTATTCAATATCGAAAAACGAATATCAGTTCTGGGATCAGATGGAACAGATCCGGAGGGTCGGGGGTGACATTTTTGACAGGCAACCTTTCCAGGTCATCAGCAACGTGCATAACACAGCCCATTCCGGAGAGCAGGTACTGGGATATTTCCAGGTATCAGCCGTCAGTGAGGCCGCAATTTATATTACACGCCGGGAAGTTGATTCACTCAAACTTGAACAATTTGAATACGGTTGTGACGTGCTGTACGCTAATCCTAATTATGATTTCCCGGGCAAACCTGAAAAACCGGTATCAGTGACGCAGATGTATCATATTCTCGTTGACCAGGGATATGTTTTGGTTGATTATTATCATTATGATGAACCCGGACTTTCATACCTGGTATTTGTTTTTGTCAAGAACTATTGCGCCGACTGTACAATAACCGGTAATCCAAAAAAACCTGATTTCTGGGTCGACTGGCAATGACTTAAAATGATAATGATAAAAAGCATGAGGAAGATAAAAATTGCGTTATACCATGGCTTTACAGGTATACTTCTGCTGACATTCACCGCAGTCTCATTAAAGAGTTATTCACAGCCTTTGACGCGAAAACTGAGTACTGCAATAAATGATAACCTGAATGAAGAAGTGTATGCAGTCACTGACCGCGATCTGTACATTGCCGGAGAAACAGTTTACATCAAGGCATTTTGCCTTGACAGGGGTACAGATAAACCCTCTGATGCAAGCAAGGTAGCCTATGTCAGCCTTCTTGACCACTCCTCTGTTCCGTTAGTACAGGGCAAACTGTGGCTGAAGGATTCTTCAGGATCAGGGGAACTTCTGATCCCTGATACATTAAGTACCGGGCGATACATGATCAGCGCATGTACCAGCTGGATGAGGAATTTTTCACCAGCACTGTTCTCAGAAAAAATCATTACCGTGATCAACCCGTTCATAAACATTGAGCACATCAAGGTACCTAATCTTCAGTCCACTTCTGATACAACCACTTCTCCCATAACCGGTTACGATGTAATTTCTCATGAGAAAGCTGACAAAACACATCCTTTTACACGAGGAATGTTAACTATTAAGACAGATACAACTGTTTTTTGCCCGCGTGAAAGAGTCATGGTCGCCGTTTCTGCAAAAAATGAAAAGGGTGAGCCTGTGCAAAGTGATCTTGTTGTTACTGTTATCAAGGCATTTACTTATGACAGCAAGAATCACAACATATCATTTACGGCTACCGGCGACCCGGATGCGGTTTCCGGCAGGCCCGGAAGAATGTTGCCGGCTGAGGGATCGGTTTTCCTCCCTGAGCCCGAAGGGCACCTGCTGAGCGGCACGGTTTTCAGTACCGGCACAGGTGAGCCCGTCGCCGGAAAAGACATCATTCTTTCCTTTATTGGCAATACATCACTCTGCAGGTTTGACAGGACTGATGATAAAGGTGAGTTCAACTTTGTAATAAATGAATCCGGCAGACAGGAACTGGTCATTCAGCCTCTAAACCCTGAACTTAAGGATCTCTATATAGAGCTTGATAATCCCTGGCCTGATGTATTTGCAAGGTATGAACCCGGACAGTATTTCATTGATACGGCCCGGATAAAAGAGCTTAACAATGCGGTTGTAAGCATGCAGGTGCAGGCTCTGTACAAGCCGTACCGCGATTCAGTAAAGACCAGTATCAGGCACGAAATAAGGCATGATTTCTACGGTGATCCTTCTTATTCTGTCCGTCTTTCAGATTTTATATCGCTGACATCGGTCAAAGAGGTGTTCAGGGAGCTTCTTCCCGTTGCATTCATCGAATCAGGCAAGGAGAAAAGCAGGTTCGTTCTTAAAAACAGCTCTCCTGATGAATACTACCTGACAGATCCGTTTGTGCTGGTTGACGGGGTACCGGTAAATGACCTTGATGCCATCCTGAAAATAAGTCTGGCCGAAATTGAGAAGATAAACGTGCTGAATTGCAGGTATTACATATCGGATGTCTGTCTTGACGGCATCATTGATTTCAAGACTTTAAAAGGCAACCTGGGTGAACCGGGCATTAACATGCTCCTTTTCAGGCAGGAATTTGAAGCTCCCTCACAGGGCTCTGACTTTTATTCACCTGATTACACTACCACGAAACAAAAAGAGAGCCGTATCCCCGACTTCAGGAACACCCTTTACTGGAACCCGGACATCAAAACTGATAATAACGGCATTGCAAACACTGTCTTTTACACATCTGACGAGCCGGGTGATTACCTGATAATTGCTGAAGGATTTACGCTTGACGGGGTGCAGGTCACTGCCCGTTCTCAAGTATCAGTAAAAGCCAGGTGAGTTATTTTACTGTCCCAGAGTGTTCCCTGATCCAGCTGTACCATAGCCCTGTTCCGTCTTCCCTGGTGGCAGACATTGTAATGAATTCAAGGTTCGGATTTACCTGCCGTGCATTTTTTACAAATTCTTCCTCCCTGAAGTCAACATATGGCAGCAGGTCTGACTTATTGATGATGCACAGGTGTGATGTTTCGAACATCAGCGGGTATTTGAGAGGTTTATCCTCACCTTCCGTAACGGAAATAACCAATACTCTTTTTGATTCTCCAAGATCGAACATTGCCGGGCAGACGAGGTTCCCGACATTCTCAATGAACAGCACGGAACCCGTCTCAATATCAAGCTTCTCAAGGGCGTGGTCTATCATATGAGCGTCAAGGTGGCACCCTGATCCCGTATTGATCTGGACAGCAGGCACTCCTGCTTTTTCAATGCGCCCTGCATCTATCGCTGTCTGCTGGTCTCCTTCAATAACATATACTTTCATTTCAGGTGAAAGATGCTGTATGGTCTTTTCAAGGATGGTGGTCTTGCCTGATCCCGGTGAGCTTACCATATTCAGACAAAGCACTTTCCTTCCTTCAAAAAACCGTCGGTTCATTGAGGCGTTTATGTTATTCCTCTCCATTATGTCAAGCCCAAGATCGATCGTTTTCTGATGTTTGTGCTCTGGCGGGCTTGAATGTTCATGTGAATGAGAATGTTCATGCCCGTGATCATGTTCCGGTCCGTTATGAGGATCATGAATGATAAATCCTTCCGTATTTCCGCATCCGCAGGTCTCACACATAATATTAGGTTTTAATTTGCCTTACGCATCATTTTCATCCTGTTCTATCACAAGTGACACAACCCTGAATTCCGTTCCTCCTCTTATCTCCGACGGGAATGAGTTGCATTCCGGGCATGTATCCATCCTGTGATTCATTTCAAACTCGCGGTTGCAGGAGGGACACATTCCCTTCCCTGCAATCCTTATCAGATTGATTGAAGCATCTGCCATGACAGTTCCTTCTGCCACAATCATCAGGGCTTCATTGAATGCATCAGCCTCAACACCGCTGAAATTTCCCACTTCAATTGTTATTTCAGTCACCGAAAGAGCTGCGTGCTTTGCAGCCTCCCTTTCAGCAAGCCTTATCACCTCACCGGCCAGCGAAAACTCATGCATAATACAAACTTAAGAAATCTCCGGAAAAGGTAAAATGATTAAAACGAAGTCTTATCCGACAGTTGATATTGCCGTTCAGAAGTAACGGCACAATTTTATTCCTGCTCTTTGTTCCTGGCCCTCTTGCGGTCATTCTCGTCAAGAAGTATCTTCCGGATCCTCATTGACTTTGGTGTCACCTCGATATACTCATCGGATGCGATATATTCCATTGCTTCCTCAAGTGAGAAGCGGACTGGAGGTGTTAGTATTGCCTTGTCATCTGACCCTGAAGCTCTCATATTGGTCAGCTTCTTTGTCTTAATGACATTGACAACTATATTGTCATAGCGGGTGTTCTCACCTATTACCTGTCCCATGTAAACATCTTCGCCCGGGTAGATGAAGAACCTGCCCCTGTCCTGCAGCTTATCAATGGCATAAGCTACGGCCGTACCTGTCTCCATAGCTATCAGTGAGCCGTTTCGTTTGAATGACATTTCTCCCTTCCATGGTTCAAAACTGTTGAACCTGTGAGCCATTACAGCTTCGCCCTCGGTGGCTGTTAGCACCTGGTTCCTAAGCCCAATTATTCCTCTTGCCGGTATTTTGAAATCAAGGCGGGCCCGGTCATCCTTTATTTCGATATGGAGTATTTCTCCTTTTCTCTGGGTTACAAGGTCAATCACTCTCCCCGCAAAAGATTCAGGGACCTGCACGGTAAGAGCTTCGACAGGCTCATGTTTAACCCCGTTAACCTCCTTAACAATGACCCTGGGCTGACCTACCTGGAGCTCAAATCCCTCGCGCCGCATGGTCTCAATAAGGATTGACAGGTGCAGTATGCCACGGCCGTAGACCATGAATGCGTCTGCAGACCCGGTCTCTTCGACCCTGAGCGCAAGGTTCTTCTCAGTCTCCCTGAACAATCTCTCCCTCAGCTGACGTGATGTGACAAGATTACCCTCACGGCCATAGAAGGGCGAGTTGTTTGATACGAAAAGCATGCTCATGGTGGGTTCGTCAACCTGTATATAAGGAAGACTCTCAGGATTTTCGGCATCGGCAATGGTATCACCGATATCAAAATCCTCCATGCCGAATACCGCACATATCTCCCCTGACCTGACAGGCTTCTTTGTCTTTTCCTTGCCCAGACCTTCAAAGAGATAGACTTCCTTAACCGTATTCCTGATGACAGTACCGTCACGCTTGATGAGAGAGACCTGACTGCCAGGCACCAGCATTCCCCTCTTTACCTTGCCTACTGCAATACGGCCCATATAAGATGAATAGTCAAGTGAAGAGATCCTCATCTGGAGGGTGCCTTCAACCGTACTTGCTGCAGGTATATATTTCAGGATGGTATCAAGGAGATAGCTTACATCTGTTGCCGGGTGGGCCCAGTCGGGTCCCATCCAGCCCTGTTTTGATGATCCGTAAACGGTAGGGAAGTCAAGCTGGTCTTCAGTGGCATTCAGGCTGTACATCAGGTCAAAGACCTTCTCCTGTGTCTCTTCCGGATTGCAGTTTGGCTTGTCAACTTTGTTAATGACAACTATCGGCTTTAGCCCGAGCTGCAGGGCCTTTTCGAGAACAAAGCGGGTCTGGGGCATCGGCCCCTCAAAGGCATCAACAATAAGAAGCACGCCTTCCGCCATGTTGAGAACCCGCTCAACCTCCCCTCCAAAATCCGAGTGACCAGGGGTGTCAATAATATTTATCTTGACGTTCCGGTACCTGACTGACACATTTTTTGACAGTATGGTAATTCCCCTCTCCCTCTCAAGCTCATTGCTGTCAAGTATGAGCTCGCCCATGTTCTGATTATCACGGAAGAGCTTTACCTGGTATAAGATGCGGTCAACCAGCGTTGTCTTCCCGTGATCTACATGGGCAATGACGGCTATGTTCCTGATTTCTTCCGTTCCGTATTCTGTTTGGGCTGCAAATGTAGAAAAAGATTCGTCTCGTGGAACACATTGAGCAAATAACCTTACCGGACCGCGTTAAACTAACGGCCCCTCTGCTGAAATCCACACCTGCCAGGCATTTATTTCACTTGATGGCGTTATTCTTCTTATAGTTCTCTTCCTGATCGATTCTGTCTGCGATCTTAAGCAGCCTTCTTGTGTCAATTATATTGACCATGAACAGCCCTGCCACAAGGACTGATGCTGAGTATATGATTGAACCCTGGCAGAGAACTTCAATTATCAGTAGCGCGATGATGACTATTCTTGCTTCTGTAGGGCCCAGTTTACCGGAGTCTATTGAATATTTGCCTGTGATTTTATACCTGATCAGAGCTATGATCATCTCCCAGCCATACAGGACCACGAACCCGTAGCCAAGAAGTTCAAAAATGCCATCGACATATATTATGAAACCGCAACCGATAAGCAGTATGCTTATCCAGTCAACTGTTATGTCAAGTGTAAATCCGTAATTCTTCCGGGGTTTGTTCCTGTAATATGCAAGTCTTCCGTCAAGAGAGTCACCGATCCAGCTTATAAAAAAGCCCAGTACACCAAGCAGCAGGTAATATTTGCTGAAATAGGTTGCCAGTACAAATCCAAGGAAAACAATGATATTGCCAGCAAAGCCTATTGCTGTCATCATGTTGGAATTCATCCATAACGGTACACGCTGAACAAGATAAGCCAGGGCGTTCTGTTCAGCATTTTTAAGCAGGTTAGTCCTTTCCCTGTCCCTTGAAATGGCTTTCAGTACGTCATTCAGTTTAAGTTTTGGCTCCTGTGGTTTGTTTTCAGCATTTAAAGTCATGGCATTTACAGCTAAGGTTGAGCTAATGGAAGTTTAACCAGATATTGCCGGACATTACTCCGGGTCCCGAATTTAGACATATTTTCATATTGTTAATACAATGAACCTCATCCTTTTTTCTTTTGCATAAAAACTACCTGATAAAACCCTTTGGAGTTATTGACTAATTTAATTTATTTTTATGGCTGTGAAATCTCAGGGGAAAAAACAACTGGCAGGAACCATCTATAGCATCGGTTCACTCCGTGTTGCTGAAATGATCTCCCGGTCAGGCCTCGACTGGGTAATGATAGATATGGAGCATTCCGCACTGTCACTTGATGATGTGCAGGATGCTCTTCCTGTCTTTGGCGAAAAGATGCTGAAGATTGTCAGGGTGCCGTGCAATGACGAGACATGGATAAAGCAGGTCCTTGATACCGGTTGTGACGGGATAATGGTCCCGATGATAATGACAAGTGCTGATGCCGTAAGAATGGTTTCAGCTTCGAAGTATCCGCCGGAAGGCTCCAGGAGCGTCGGCATTACCAGAGCCCATGGTTATGGGATGACATTCAGTGAATATGTTGCTCATGCCAACAGCGACCTTATCCTGATGGCACAGGTTGAACATCATGAAGGAGTCAGAAACATCGATTCCATTCTTGATATAAAGGGGATAAATGTCATCTTCATAGGACCCTATGATCTGTCAGCAAGCATGGGTCTTACAGGACAGGTGACACATCCTGACGTTCTTGAGGCAATCAGTAAGGTGAAGGAAAAATGCCGTGCATCAGGTATGCCTTATGGCTTCTTCGGGTCACAGCCTGAATCGCTTGTAAGGGAAGCTGGCGATGGCTGCCGTTATCTTCTCTGTGGAATTGACAATGTAATTATTTCTTCTGCATATAAAGACCTGTCTGACAGGCTGCATGATATAATCCTGTAACTGTATGGCTAACAATTTTTTTGCAAAGAAATCTGTCGATGAGCTTATTGCGCAGACAGAAGAGAGTGAACATAAGCTTAAGAGAGCCCTGGGTTCGTTTGACCTGGTACTTCTGGGTATAGGTGCCATTATCGGCACCGGGATATTTGTGCTTACCGGTGTGGGGGCAGCCCTGCATGCCGGTCCTGCTGTAACACTTTCATTCGGCGTATCGGCTATAGCCTGCGTATTTGCAGCCCTCTGCTATGCCGAATTTGCTTCCATCATCCCGGTCAGCGGCAGCGCCTATACCTATGCCTATGCAACCATAGGTGAACTCCTCGCCTGGATCATTGGCTGGGACCTTATACTTGAATATGCCGTCTGCTCAATTACCGTGGCAATCGGATGGTCAGGTTACCTGGTGAACCTGCTTGCAGGACTGGGCATCATCATTCCTGCATGGATGAGCACGCCTCCTTTCAATGTACCTGCCCTTTTTATAGTGGCAATCATTACCACACTTCTTGTAATAGGGATCAAGGAGAGCGCCAGGTTCAACAACGTTATAGTGATAGCTAAGCTGACTGTTATCCTTTTCTTTATCATACTCGGTCTTTTCTTCATTAAACCGGAAAACTGGAAACCTTTCATGCCTTTCGGATGGAGCGGTGTAATGACAGGTGCTGCAATAGTATTCTTTGCCTACATCGGCTTTGACGCAGTGTCAACAACTGCGGAAGAGACCAAAAATCCGCAACGTAACCTGCCAATAGGAATAATAGTGTCACTGCTTGTATGCTCAAGCCTTTATATAATTGTAGCACTGGTGCTTACCGGCATAATCCCGGTAATGAAATATGCAGACAACCAGTCATTCCTCTCAGCTCCTATCGCATTTGCCCTGAATGTCATCGGGCAGCCCTGGGCATCGGGGATAATTTCCGTGGGCGCTGTAATGGGTATAACAAGCGTGCTGCTTGTGATGATGATCGGACAGCCGAGGATATTTTTCTCAATGTCACGTGACAGGCTCTTCCCTGAAAGCATTTCAAAAGTACATCCCCGCTTCAGGACACCTTACAAAACAACGATAATAACGGGCGTTGCCGTAGGACTGGTGGCTCTTCTCATACCTATAGGCACCGCAGCTGAACTGGCTAACATAGGGACCCTCTTTGCCTTTGCCATAGTCTCGGCAAGTGTGCTGATACTGAGGAAAACCAACCCTGGTATCAAAAGATCATTCCGGGTGCCTATTGTTTATGTCATATCTCCCCTTGGGGTAATGTTCAGCCTCTATCTTATGTACAGCCTTCCGGTGCTGACATGGATACGGTTCCTGGCATGGCTTGATATAGGGTTACTGATATATTATTTCTATAGCCGGACACACAGCAGGATTGCTGACCGGGTTTCACGCGATAAGGCATTCCACTGGAAGGACATGCTTGAATTCTTCGGGATCTTTGCATTGATCAACGGCATTCTTTTTGGCCTGCTCTCTGTGCTTGCTATGATCGGTGTGACTTCGGTGAAGACATGGAATGAAATCAACCTTCAGCCTCATAAAACAGCTGTTATATGCCTGGTGCTGATTGTTGACGGTATAGCAGTGTTCCTTACAGGAAGGGTTGGCAACAGGAACCATGGTTCCTCCGCAGGAGTGACAAATCCAGAGGCCTGACAGGATGAGGGTGAGGAAATAGTAACCAATGGAACGTTCAGTGTAGATGCTGCAGCACAGCTCGCAGGAAAGCCAGGCATGATGAACCATTGAAATAAAATTTTTCAACGGGTCATACCCGTTGAAAAATGTATAGGGTTTGTGCTTTGAAAAAGCATAATTTTGTCAATAAACCACGATTGACAAATTGCCCCTGCAGACAATGAAGATCAATGAATTCAAAATTGAGAGATACTTCGCTAAATATGAATTCAGGTCAAGATATCTGCTGAGTTCGTCAGACTGCGAAAGCCTGGCAGTGAATGAGCTTCTTCTGATGGCTGACAGGCAGTGCCTTGACCTGTGGAATAACCTCAGGCTCGGTTATACCGAGACCAGGGGACATCCGCTTCTCAGGGAGGCAATAGCCGGCCTCGGTGCGAAAATCACTCCTGATGATGTGTGCGTCCTCTCTCCTGAAGAAGGAATCTTCATAGCAATGAATGTGATCCTTGACAGGGGTGATCATGTCATTGTCACTGACCCGGGTTACCAGTCACTTTCCGAGATCCCGGCATCTCTGGGATGTGAGGTTACAAAGTGGCCGGTATACCTTGCAGACACTGACTGGCATCTTGATATATCCTTCCTGCAAAAAGCCATCCGGAAAAACACCCGCCTTATAATCATAAACTTCCCGCACAACCCTACCGGATATGTGCCCTGCAAGGCTGACCTCCGGAAGATAATTGACATTGCCTCTGAAAAAGGCATCTGCCTTTTCTCTGATGAGATGTACAGGTATCTTGAGTTTTCAGGGTCACACGAACCGGGTTCGGTGGCTGACTTATATGAGAAAGGGATCACACTGTCAGGCCTTTCCAAGTCATTCGGGCTGCCGGGCCTCAGGATTGGCTGGATAGCAACACAGGACAGGCAGCTCATATCGAAGATTGAAGG
>Ga0172363_10001158_pt1 | contig 21065 bp, 13 predicted proteins | sample LakKivs2_kivu2a2_FD_114541 | JGI IMG/M metagenome (GOLD analysis project Ga0172363, IMG submission 114541) | Sediment microbial communities from Lake Kivu, Rwanda - Sediment s2_kivu2a2 | ecosystem: Environmental > Aquatic > Freshwater > Lake > Sediment | place: Rwanda: Western Province, Lake... | reverse complement strand
GTCGGTTCAGGCGGCGTGGGCACCGGCGGCGCCGTCGCAACCGGCGGTACGAGTACCGGGGGAACCTCGGTTTCGGCCGACGCGGGCACCGCCGACTCGGGCACGGCAGACAACGCGAGGTACAACTTCGAGCAGTCCATCCAGTCTTGGCTTGTTCCCACCGGCACCCTGCCTTTCACGTCGCTCGTGCGCAGCACCGCCCGGAGCTTTGCCGGCCAGGCCTCGCTGGCGGGTACGGTTGCGGCGACGGCGGCGGCCAAGTACCAGATGGAGGTGTCGCCGACACCCGCAGTGACTGCCGGCACCACGGTGACATTTCACGTCTTCATGCCGCGGGCATCGACCATCGACTGGATTCAACCGTACGTGCGCGAAGGCGCCCCTGGCTACCGCTGGACCGGGACGAAAGTGGACGCGGAGGATCTGGCCGCCGGCGCCTGGAACACCATCACCGTGACGGTCCCCGCCGACGCCGTGAACGTCGTGGTCCTCGGCGTGCAGTTCCACGTCACCGCGGCCTGGACCGGCACCGTGTTCGTCGACAGTGTGGACTGGTAGCGGGAGCCTGTCGGAAACCGGATCAGCCACCTTCGAGGATCTTCGCCCTGTACTCCTACTGTTCGATTTCATCGTTGGACGCGAGCACTTCTTCGGCAGCCGCGTCATGAGGGCTTCAGACTCCAGTCTCCAGGCTTCAGCTCGTTCGGTGCTCTAGGGAGCCCCGGGCACCCAGCCCGCCGAGAAGGCGGGGGCGATCGCTTCCGGCGTCAGGATGTCCTTCGGAATTGGAACGTCGGCCAGGACCGTGAAGTCGATATCCGGATGGGCTCGGACGAGCAGCGCCTGCCCCAAGGCGAACTTCTTCCGCTCCTGCAGAAGCCGATGCAGTCTCGCCCGGATCCCAGGCTCCGCCTCGGCAAGGGTGGGCACATGGGCCGGCAGCCGCTGCACGAGCTTGAGGATGTGGAACCCCTGTGGGCTCTCGACCGGTTCCGAGAGGTCGAAGGGGCGCAAAAGCTCGAAGGCGGCTCGCACCACGGCTCCGGGATAGCGAGCCGACTTGGCATCGATGAAGCCCAAGTCGCCGCCGAGCAAGCGGGAAACCGCATCCTTGCTGTACTTGCCGACCAACACCTGGAATGCGTCGATGTCGGTCTTCTCGGCCGCGTGTGCCTCGGCCCACGCCCGCCATGCCTCATCCCTCCCGGGGACAAGGATCTGCAGGACGCGTACCAGCGCCGGCCGCGCGAGATCATCGCGATGGTCGGCGTAATAGCGCGCCACCTCGGCGGCAGTCGGGGGCGCCGACTTGTCTTCCGACGCGACCTGATCTGACAGCATGCGGTTCACCATCTCGGCCACCACCGCCGGGTGTCGCTGGTAGCCGCGCCGCCGGGCCTCCCGGTACGCGGCTTGCTCCTGCAGCAGGGTCTGCAGCAGCACGAGGCGCTTCTCGATATCCACGGTAGCCCGGTCGAGAGCCTTGCGCGCCGCCTTGGCGAGGCCCGGGGCGCGCGACTGCAGCTCCTTGGCGGTGACGGTGACATCGCCCATGCGGGCCACGACGGGGTCGTCGACCTTGCCGCCTTCGCCGCAGGCGCCGACGGACAAGAGCGGAAGACCGAGAAAGAAAGCGTAGACGCGGACTCGCATGCGTCGATCATACACGCCGATCCAGGTTCGTGCGCGCCAGCGCATAGACGATGTGGGCGAAGGGCCGCTTGGCCGGTTCCGGCAGCAGGCTTTCCCCTCGACAGAAGAGGCCGAGCACCTGGAAGGCCGCACGGCCCCGCCGCACCTCTTCGCGCTTGGCCTGGGACAGCGACAGGCCGGGAGGAAACGGCGGCATGTCGACGAAGCCGGCCCGCTCCGGTTCGACACCGCATGCGAGAAGGAGGTGGTGCAATTCATCGAGGGTCACCGTGCGCAGGTGGGAGCGCGAGGCATGGGCGGGGTTGCCCCCGTTGGGAGCGAAGATGGCGAAGCGTCGAGAGACCCGCGCCAGGCCGCGAACCCAGCTCTCTCGCCTCGTCGACTCCAACCGCTGCAGGACCTCGCACGAAAGCGCCAGATCGAAAGGCGCGTCGGTCATGGATCCGATCTTGTCCATGGCCGTCATGCGCAGCTTTACGCGAGGCGACAGGTGGGCGCGCGCCATGGCCTGCTCGAGTTTGGCCAGGGCGGCTTCGCGCTCGTCGACCACGACCAGGTCCGCATCGAGAGCCGCGGCCAGGTCGACGAAGTCCAGGCTCGATCCGTATTTCTCGGGCAGCCCGGCGATGAGCATGCGCCGCACAGAGGAAAGCGCGGGGCGAAGCACGCGCCACTTGGCCAGATACTCGTAGGCGGTGCCGACGCCCTCGCCCTCGGCCAGTGCGAGGGGGTAGTAGTCCGCAACCCCCTTGGCGAGCCCGCGCGTACCGGTGGCGAGGTAGAAGGCGTAGGTCTCGCGCATGCCGTCCGCCAGGTGGCGGGCCGGAGAGAAGCCCAGCTCGTGCAGGGTGCGGGTGCTGTCGTAGGTGCGCCGGGAGGTCATGTTGTCGATGCGAACCCGCGACAGGGGCGGCTGCGCCGAGGCGAGGCCGAAGAGCGATTCGGTCAGGGCTGCGGCCAGGCGTGCGGGGCGCCTGGGAACACGGAACCACCCCCGCGTGCGCCCGACCACCTGGGAGAAGATGCGTGCGGTCTGCATGACCGTGTACTGCGGGCCGGTCAGGGTGAAATGCCGGGTTCCGGAGAAAGGCAAGGCCAGGGCGCGCACCGTGAGCTCGACCACGTCGGCGACGTGGATCATGGGCACCATGAGGTTCTGGCCTGCGCCGAAGATGGGAAACAGGCCCACGCGCAGAAGGCGCAGCATCGTGGGGATCTCCGAGCGCACGTCGCCCGGGCCGTAGACCTGCGCCGGCCTCAAGATGGCGAGCGGAACCGCGTGCGCGGAGCACCACGCCTCTGCCTCGCGTTCGCTCTCGTGCTTGGCGATCTCGTGCGGGCTCCGCGGGAGGCAGGGCGAATCCTCCGCGATCACCTCGCCGTCCCTCACCCCTTGCGCGGATACGCTGCTCATGTGGAGAAGCTTTCCCGGCGGCCGCGGCAGGGCGGAAAGCAGATTGCGGGTCGTCTCGACGTTCAGGCGTCGTAGCTCGGCAAGGCCGCTTTCGCCCACGCTGGACACCCGCCCACCGCCGACCAGGTGAATCACGGCGTCGGCGTCCGCGGGCAGCCCGCCGAGGCTCGCGGGGTCGAGCAGATCGGCCGCAAGCGCCCGCCCGCCTGCGGCCTCGACCACGGCCCGCCCGCGATCGCGTACGAGACAGGTGACCTCGTGGCCGTCGCGCACCAGACGACGGAGAAGGTGCTGGCCGATGAAGCCGCTCGCGCCGGTCAAGAGTACGTGCATGGAGGCTATTGTACGTCGCGTGCCGCATTTCGCGCATTTCTGCGAACGCGAAAACCGTGTTACGCTTTAGCCCCCATGGTTTCTGTGGCTGGTTTCCGCGTGAGTGCATGCGTCACCGCACACAACGAAGAGCGCAACATCCGAAAACTGCTTCGCTCGCTGCTCGCGCAGAAGGTGGCTCCCCACGAGATCATCGAGATCGTGGTGGTGGCGAGCGGGTGCACGGATGGGACGACCACGGAAGTCCTCGATCTCGCCAAGGAGGATCCCCGCCTGCGCCTCCTCGTCCAGGACGCGCGCCTGGGCAAGGCCGCCGCCATCAACGCCTACGGGCGCGAACGATTGCCCGAGGCCGACGCCGTCGCCGTGGTCAGCGCGGACCTCATCCTGCAGCCGGGCTGCCTGCAGCTTCTGCTTGACCGCCTGGCCGAAGCCCCGGGCATCGGCATGGTCGGTCCTCGCCCGGTGCCCACGAATCCGCGCGGCAGCCTGATGGGCGACATGGTCGGTCTCCTGTGGCAGCTCCACCACGACATCGCCAGCGAGGCACCCAAGCTGGGAGAGGTCATCGTCCTGCGCTCCGCCTTGTTTCGACCCATTCCCGAGGATTGCCCCGTCGACGAGGCCACCCTCGAGGCGGGGGTGGTCGCGCGCGGCTTCTCCCTGTCCTACGTCCCGGAAGCGGTGGTCGCCAATCGCGGCCCGAGCAGCGTGCGCGAGTACTTCGATCAGCGACGTCGCATCGCCGCCGGGCATTTCTGGCTACGCCGTCGCACCGGCTACACCGTGCCCACCTTCGAGGTCAAACGCATCGTCAAGCATGCGGTTCGCTACCTGACCTTCAGCGACCTTGAGACCGACTCGAGGTACGTCATGGCGGCTGCACTGGAAGGGATCGCCCGCGCGGTCGGCTACTTCGACTACAAGCGCGAGTACAACCACGCGATCTGGAAGGTGGCAGCCTCGACCCGAGACGTAAACCCTGGGGAGGGAACGGCGCGGTAGGTAAGAAGGGTGGCGGAAGCGTCAGGTCAGCACATGGGGGACGGACCCAAGCCCCACGCGCCCGGCTCCCGGCGGTCGGGCTTCGACGGCGAAGCAGCCGTGGTGTTGGCGGCTTCCGTCATCTTCGCCCTGCCTATTTGGATCGGCAACCACCCGCCGATGGTGGACTACCCGCAACACCTGTCCATGGCCTCGATGCTGCGCTGGTACAACGATCCGCTGCGCAACTTGAGCGACGTCTACACCCTGGCGCTCACCCGGCCGAACACCGTCTTCTTCTTCCTGGCCGCCGCCCTCTCCTACCTCGTGCCGTTGGCCGTTGCGGGGAAGTTCTTGATGTGGCTCTCCGTGGTGGCGACCGGGATGGCGGGACTGGCGCTGGCCAGGAGGGCGGGGCGACCGGGATGGTACGGCCTTTTCTCCCTGCTCTCGGCCTACAACTACGCCTTCTTCTTCGGCTTCGCCAACAACGTGATTGCGACCCCCCTGCTCCTCTACGGGATCGTGCTGGCCGACCGTCGGCTGGATCGGCCCTTGCGCCCGGGGGCGTGGCTCGTCCTTGCCGTCTACAGCGCGCTGTTCTACGTCGTGCACATCCAGTTCCTCTTCCTCTATGTGGCCGCGGTGGGGTGGTTGGCCTTGGTGCGGTACCGCGGGCGGCGAAACCTTGTGGGGACGGCTTCGGCCCTCTCGGTGGGCGTGGCCTTGGCGTTGTCCTATCACCTGATCCACGGCGACAAGAGCACCTTCGGCTATCACGAGCGCAACATCTACTCGGACATCCACGCACCGCCCTTGCTTTACGACAAGTTGATGGCCATCCCCGAACACCTGTTTGGTGGTCGCGCGGACGACCAGCATTGGCTGCTCTTCGGCTTGGCCATGCTGGCGGTGCTCGTGGCCTGCAGTGCATCGAGCCGGCCGGCCGCGGAAGAAGACCGCGAGACGGATGCCCGGCCGCCGCTGCGCGCGCGGGTGTTCGGAACCCTGTCGCGGACGCGCTTTCACACCCTCGCGGCGTGGTTTCTCTTCTCCTATTTCCTCATGCCGCATGTCTTCGTGGGCGTCTTCGTGTATCAGCGCCTGGTCGCCGTGGCCTTTCTCATGTTGCCGGCGGTCTTGCCCATACCCAACCCGGGCAGAACCAGGACGGTCAAGCTGGTGCTGGGCGCCGCGCTCGCGGCCCTTTCGATCGCGACCGCGGACGCCGCCCACACCTTCCACCTCGAATCCCGCGGCGGACACGAGCTCATCGCCAAGACCAGCCCGGGGAAGAACCTAATGGCGATCATGATCTGGATGGGCAGCACCGGCATCCAGAACCCCCCCATGTTCCTCAACTTCGGCGCCCACTACGTCGCCGAGAAGGGGGGCCGTATCTTCTTCTCATTCGCCGAGCTGCGCATCGCTCCTGTGCAGTTGCCACCCGAACTGGAGTTCGAAGACCAATACGCCGGCATGAACGAATGGCAACCCCGGCGCTTCCGCTTCGCCGACTTCGGCTACCACTACGACTATTTCCTCTGCCGCGGCAATTTCGACTGGCTCAAGCGCATCTTCGGCAAGCACCTCTCCCGGCTTGCGTGGGAAGTGCGCGACGACTGGATCCTCTTGTGGCGCAAGCCGCTCTAGGTATGTCATCGTTTCGGCTTCCACCCATGCGCAAGGTCCCGCTTCCGGTGCAGCTCCTCCGCTTCTGGCGAAGCCGCCGCACCGGCCGTCCACCCGGCCTGCCGGTGAACCTGACCATTTCGGTCACCTTTGCCTGCCCCTCGCGCTGCCTGACCTGCGGCATCTGGCAGAAGCCGGTGAAGAACCTCTCCCTGGACGAGTACGCGCGGGTCTTTCCCACCTTCGAGAAGACTCCCATCTGGGTCACGATCTCCGGCGGCGACCAGTTCCTGCGCGGCGACCTCGACCACATCGTCGACCGCATCTGCCGGGACATCGAGCCCAGAATCATCAATATCCCAATGAACGGTATCGTGAGGGGCCGCATCTTCGCCCTCTTACCGCGCATCGCCGAGTTCTCCCGAAATGCCCAGCTCGTGCTCAATCTCTCGGTCGACGAGGTGGGCGAGGCGCACGACCGCCTGCGCGGCGCGCCTGGGAATTTCGCCAAGCTGCTCGAGGTGGCCGGTTTCATCCGCGACCTCAAGAAGACGTACAAGCACATCGTGCTTGGCGTGCACAGCGTCATTTCCAATGCCAACGTCGAGCGCATCCCGCTCATCGAGCGTGAGCTGCGCCGGCTCTTCGCTCCCGACTCGTACATCACCGAGGTAGCCGAGAAGCGGGTGGAGCTCCTCACCATGGAGCGCGACATCACCCCGAACGCCGAGGTGTACGGCCGGGCGGTCGCGCATCTGCGCAAGAGCATCGCGGAGCATCGCTCCCCGCGCCCCCTGGCGCGCCTGGTCGAAGCCTTTCGCTACGAATACTACGGCTTGGCCGCGCGCATCCTGGCCGAGCAACGCCAGGTGATCGACTGCTACGCCGGCTGGGCCAGCGCCCACTTGGCCGCCGACGGCCACGTGTGGGGCTGCTGCGTGCGGGCGGAGTCGCTGGGCAACGTGCGCGACCACAACTACGACTTCCGCACCGTGTGGCGCTCGGCCCGCGCCGACGCCTTTCGCGCAAGCGTCAAGAACAAGGATTGCGCTTGCCCCATGGCCAACGCGAGCTACACAAACCTCCTGCTCGACCCAGCCTCGCTCGTGCGCGTCACGTGCAACTTGGCGTTTCTGCCGGAAAACCGGCAAGCACCTGCCGGCAGCTTTCCGGCCAGCCGATAGACGGTGTGGCGGGCGACACAGCCCCCAACTACCCACAATAGAGCGCCAAAAGAACCTCGGGAGTCCGGTCGTGATGGTGGTAGCATATGTTCGCCTTTCCCCCCGCAAAGCGTGGTGATTTCGGCAACAGCCAAGGACCTTGGCCCATACGGGCTTGAAGAGGAGAAAACATGTCCCAAGCGCGCACTAGAACGTCTGCTTTTGATGCGGGGAAGATGGCTCGCGGGGCGATCCTGCTCGCGGCGATTCTGGCTCTAGGTTGTACCAGCGAGGCTCAAACCGGCACCGAGTCCGGGGGAGGCGGAGAGGCGAAAGGTGGGGGGGGCAGCGGCGCAGGGGGCAACGCTCCGGCTGTGGGCGGCACCAACTCGGCCACGGGCGGCAGTGCCGGCAGCGTCACGGCCGGTGCCGGAGGCAACGTGCGGCCTGAAGGCGGGGTTGTTTCGGGCGGGGGCGAGCCTGCGGGCGGCGGTGCCGGCGGCGGCGGTGCCGGCGGCGGCGGTGCCGGCGGTGCCGGCGGCGGCGGTGCCGCAGGGAGCGGCGGAACAGCGGGGCGCCCGTCGACGGGCGGCAGCACCGCGGGCAGCGGCGGCGGCGGTGCCGGCGGCGGCGGAACCGGCGGCGGAACCGGCGGCGGCGGCGCCGGCGGTACCACGTTTGTGATCAGCGGTCCCTACCCGACCCAGGCCTGTCTCGACAAGGCCAACGCTCTTATCACCCAGATGACCGCCGACGAGAAGTACGCGCAGATGCTGCAGATGGAGCGGGGTGGGCTCAGCACAGGGGATGTCACCAGGTACGGCGTCGGGTCGGCCCTGAGCTCGGGGGGATCGGCCCCTGCCAGCAACACTGCCACCGGCTGGGCGGGCATGACCGAGGGCTACCGGAAGGCGGCGCTGGCGAGCCGGTTGAAGATACCCTTCCTCTACGGCGCCGACGAGGTGCATGGCCTCAACACCGTGCCCGGCGCCACGGTCTTTCCCCACAACATCGGGCTTGGCGCCACCCGCAACGTGGCCCTGGTGGAACAGTGCGCGCGCGTCACCGCCGAGGAAGCGCTGGGGTGCGGCGTGGACCAGTTCTTCTCGCCGGTGGTCGCGGTTGCCCGCGACGAGCGCTGGGGACGCACCTACGAGGCCTTCGGCGAGACCACCGAGCTGGCGAGCACGATGGGCGTCGCCATGATCAGGGGGATTCAGTTCACGGCCACCGGCGCGCCGAGCGGAATCCTGGCCAATGCCAAGCACTACTTGGGCGACGGCGGCACCGGCAACGGCGTGACCGGGGGCAACGTGACAGGAAACGAAACCGCGATACGCGCCATTCACCTCGAGCCCTATCGGGCCATCGTCAAGGCACATTGCGGCTCGATCATGCCTTCATACAGCAGTTGGCAGGGAACCAAGATGCACATCAACGGCACGATGATCAACGACGTGCTCAAGGGGGATCTCGGATTCGGCGGCTTCATGCTCACGGACTACAACGGCTGCTATCAGGTCGGCTTGTCGGACCAGGCCGGGACCACCGCCTGCCTGAAGGCGGGCGAGGACATGTTCATGACGACCGGCAAGTCGATCAGCAACATGATGGGCATGTTCGCCTCGGCGGTGCAGTCGGGCGGGGTGCCGATGTCACGCATCGATGACGCGGTTAGGCGCATCCTCGCCGTGAAGTGCGAGATGGGGCTCTTCAACAATACGACGGGGAGTGTGGATCGAACCCTGACCGTCAAGGTCGGGTCTGCGGCGAACCGCAAGGTGGCTCGCCAGGCGGTGCAGGAATCGCTGGTCGTCTTGAAAAACGCCGGCAATACCCTGCCGCTCTCCAAGACCGCCACCATCGCTTTGGCCGGCAAGAGCGCGCACAACACCGGCAACCAGTGCGGCGGCTGGACGATTACCTGGCAGGGGTCGAGCGGCAACGTGGTACCCGGCGCGACCAGCGTTCGCCAGGCCATGGAGGCCGCGTTGGGCGCGAGCAAGGTCCTGTATTCGGCCAACGGCGGGACCACGAGCGGGGCCAGCATCGGCGTCGCCGTCATCGGCGAGACCCCCTACGCGGAGGGAAGGGGCGATAGAACGGATCTCGCACTCGCCGCCGAGGACGTGAACGTGGTAAGGGCCTTGAAGCAGGCGGGACTCAAGACCGTGGTCGTCCTCGTCGTGGGTCGCCCCATGATTATCAGTTCAATTCTCGAGTCTGCAGACGCCATCGTGGTGGCGTGGTTGCCGGGGAGCGAGGGGGCGGGAATCACCGACATCCTGTTCGGCGACGCCAAGCCCACCGGCAAGCTGCCCCATAGCTGGCCGCGCTCCATGTCCCAGATCCCCATCAACAACGGCGACAGCAGCTACGATCCGCTCTATCCCTACGGGCACGGCCTGACGTACTGACCTTCAACCTGGGTTTCGCACTTCGTGCGAAACGAGGGGAACTGAGCTTCCCCTCCCCTTTCGGTGCGCTCGCTGCGCGATCGCCACGTCGATTTCGCACCCACCTGGGTGGTGAAGCCGCGTCCTCGGGGTATGCGAAATCGACGTTCAAGCTGCGGGCCGGCAAAGGAGCACTCCCCGGCCGGCCAGGTACGCCTTGAGGGCGGGGATCTGGACAACCCCGAAGTGGAACACCGAGGCCGCGAGCAGCACGGAGGCGCCGGCCTCGGCGGCGTCGTAGAAGTGCTCCAGCGTACCTGCGCCCCCGGAGGCGACCACGGTGGCCGAACAGGCCGCCTTGATCTGGCGGATGAGGGGCAGGTCGTATCCGGTGCGCACGCCGTCGGTCGACTTGCTGGTCGGCAGGATGGTGCGTACGCCGTAGCCGTCGACCCTGCGGGCCCATGCCAGGGCATCCACGCCGGTGGCGGTGCGACCTCCGTCGATCCACACCTCGTAGCCGGACGGCATCTCGGGGTTTTGGGCCACGTCGACGGCTACCGTCACCCGCTCGGCGCCGAGGTGCTTCACCATCTCTTCGATCAAGTCCGGCCGGCGGAAGACCGCGCTGCTGGTCGAGACCGTGTTTGCGCCGGCCTCCAGCACCGCCGCCGCAGACGGGACGTCGACGATACCGCCGCCCACGGTGAAGGGTACGGTCGTGACCTTGGCCACGCGCCGGACCACGTCGAGCAGGGTGGCTCGGTGCTCGACCGTGGCGGTGATGTCGAGCATGGCCAGCTCGTCGGCACCAGCCTCGCAGTAGGCCTGCGCGCACGCGGCCGGATCCCCGGCGTCGCGGATGTCGACGAAGCGGACCCCCTTGACGACCCGGCCATTCTGCATGTCGAGGCAAGGCATGATCTTGACGGCTTCCTTCATGGTTCTCCTCCTGGCGGCAAAGACCCATCTCTATCTCAGCGCGGGCTTCGCCCGCAACCGAAGAGGGCCGAAGGCCTCAGGCTGCAGGCTTTGGCTTGATCGGCCGAGAACGGCAATCACCTTCTCCACTGCGCGAAGGGCGTCACCGCCACCGTCACCGCCACCGCCACCGCCACCGTCACCGCCACCGGCCTCGAAACCTCCCCCGGCTTAGGAGGATTGTCGTACGTGGGAATACAGGCTCAGTTGCAGTACGCGATCTTGAGTGCCGTCATCATGATCGAGCACCGGCCGTGCACGGCGTAGGCGCAGATTTCCGGCTGGGTTCCCTGAAGCTCCCAAGGACAGAGGCGCCTGCAGGTGGGTTTGCTCTCGCCGCTGATCTGGAAGCACGACAGACCCGCGATGCAGCTATCCCCTGCGGCGGTGTAGGTGCAGGTCTGGCCCAAAAGCCCCGCCCCATAGCTCAGACACCGGACAAAGCCTCCCGTCGACGTGTTGTTTACCGCGCACTTCTGCCCATCCGGGCAGCCCGCGCCGGTGACGGGGTCGCATGGCAGGGTGCTTGCGTCTCGATCCGCGTCCCCCGCAACCTGGGCCACCTCCGCGGTCACCCCTGCGTCATCCGGCATCGTCCTATCGGTCCCTCGGTCAGGAAGCGCCAGCCGGTCGACCCCTCGCGCATCCATGGGATCCGCCACGATTGGAGCATCGACGACGTTTGCGTCGCTCGTGGCGTCGAGCTGCGCCGGCGTCGGCCCCACATCCTCAATGCCCCCCTCCGGCCATTCCGCGGCCCCGGCCTCAACCTGGCCCGTTCCCCGCACCGGCAAGGTACTCGCGTCGTATTGCCCGCTTCCGGCATCGCCCCCGGAAGGCGCGCCTGTCGATTCGGTCGCGCAGGCAAGACCAACCACGCAAAGGAAACCGACGACCTTCTCCATCCCTTCATTGTACCCCTTGCCGACGGACCCGGAAGCTTGCCGTCGGAGCCGGAGCCGACCCTTTCCTTTGGTCGCGCCCGCACAAAACTCTCTTTTCTACTACCTCCGAGTTTCTTCGCAGGACGCGACGATTTCGCTGTGACGAACGATCGAGGTTCTCACCACAGAGAGCATGAAGAGCGCAGAGCCGGAGGAGGAAGAAAGGGTTCGGATCCCAGCCCTTTCAAGGTGTGCTGACATGATGCGGCGCCGGCTCTGGTTGCGGCCGACAAGCTGCGCCATGTTGAGCAGCCCGCCACCCGGAGGGTCGCCATCGCGATGAAGCTGCCGGGCTACGCCTTCGTCCACGCGGTGCACTGGTAGAGGGCGAGCGGGACCGGGGCGAAAAAGGGCAGGGCCTTGCGCCGGCCGGGCAGAAGCACTCGCCGCAGCGCCTTGTCGATGGCCCTGGGTTTCGTCACATGATGCTCGTCGATGTCCCCGAACCCGAGCAGGCGAAAAAACCGGGTCATGACCCGATTCACCATGGGGTAGCCGGCGACCAGGGTTCCGCCCTTGGCCAGGGCGCGGGCCAAGGCCGCGGCGGCGGCGTCGGCATCCGCGATGTGCTCGAGAACCGAGAGGCAAACCACGACGTCGAAGGTATCGGCGGGCAGGGTGGGCGCTTCCAGGATATCGCCGGTGACGAATTCGGCGCGACAGCCGGATGCGACCAGGCGAGAAAGCCCCGCGGCCAGCATCAGATCCACGCCCACATAGGTGGCAAAACGCGACGACAGGGTGGGCACCAGGATGCCGCTGCCCACCCCGACCTCCAGCACCTTCTCGCCGCGGGCGGGCACGAGATCAAGGCCCATCTGAAGGCGCTTGCGATAGAGCCAGCCGGTCAGCGGGCGGTAGTAGTACGGGAGCGGATCGTGTGGGTTGTTGGGCACAAGTGCGCCGGCGGGCGGAAGGGCGAATTTCATGGTGTTGCATCTTCCGGTGCCGGCGGGCGGGGCGGGCTCACGATCCCCATTGCCGTCGTGCGCGGGCCGGCAACAATCGAAAAGGCTTCGGGCGCATAGGGAAAGCGCCCGGCGATCATGGCGGCAAAATCCCGTCGATTCTGTTCGAGCTCTTCCGAGGACCTCTGGCCGCGCAAGGCCTGGAGCTTGTTGCGGATCTGTGTGCGCACCTCGGGGTTGCTGGCCACGGCATAGGCTTGCTCAAGGTGGCGGATGGCCAGATCGTCGGCTCCGCTCTTGGTCAGCATGCGCGCCACCAGGTTGGGGATGTAAGAGGGGACGCCCTCATAGAGCGCCGACTGCCGCAACATCTCCACGCCGCGCTGGCGCCAGCCCGGCACGCGCACATCGTCCTCGCCCGCGTCTTGCGGGAGTTCGAAGAGCAGATTGAAGCCGATCTGGAAGGGGAACTCCCACTCGAAGGGAAAGGCCTTGCGTCCGCGCTCGAGGATCTCGATGGCGCCAAGCACCATCTCGGGCGTGATGGGTTGGCCGTTGTAGATGAGCATGGCGGCCCCGGCGAGGTAGATACGTTCGAACTTCGGGTCCAGATCGATCGCGGTATTGAGGTAATGGGCCAGCCACTTGGTCGGAACCTGCGCGTGGAGTTGCGTCCCGAAATAGACGTTGGCCCGCGCGTGGATCAAATCTGCGAACAGCTCGTTGTGGCCGAGGCTGACTGCGCGCAGCGCCGAGGAGGGCGGCAGATAGAAGGTGTCGGCCTCCGCAGGCCAGGTCGCACGCAGGCGGCCGGCTCGCCCCAAGCCGGCATGGGCGACGAAGACCAGCAGGGCCAGGCCGGCGGCGCCAGCCAGGGCGCGCCAGCCAGGCAAGCCAGGTGAGCGAAGCGACAACAGCCGAGAGCGCGCGGGCATGGCCAACAAGAACTACGGGTCGGGCAAGGGGGTGCGCTCCGTCCCCTCGGCGGCGGCGTCGATGCCGGTGATGCCGAGCTTGGACAGTCGATAGCGCATGGATCGGAAGGAGACGTGGAGCAGGCGAGCCGCTTCGGTGCGGTTGCCGCCCGTCCTCTCCAACGCCTTGATGAGCAGGGTTCGCTCGTGGTCCTCGAGGTAGCGCTCGAGATCCAAGCCGTCCACGGGTAGACTCCCCGCCGCGACGGTGGCTGACTCGGATGCGCGCATTCCGGCGAGGTTGGGGAAGGCGTCGATACTCAGCCAGTCCGCGGCCGACAGGGTGACGGCGCGCTCGATCATGTTCTCCAGCTCGCGCACGTTGCCCGGGAAGTGATACGCCATGAGCGCCGACATGACCTCGGGGCTGGCGCCCACCACGTAGCGCCCGTGCTCGGCCGAGAACTTGCGGATGAAGTGATCGACGAGGAGGGGAAGATCTTCGCGCCGCTCGCGCAAAGGCGGCAGGCGCACCTGGATGACGTTGAGGCGGTAGTAGAGGTCTTGGCGAAACGACGCCTTTTCCACCTCGGTTTCGAGGTCGCGGTTGGTGGAGGCCACGATGCGGACATCGACCTCGCGTTCGCTCACCCCGCCTACCGGCTTGACCTTGCGCTCTTGCAGCACGCGCAGAAGCTTCACCTGCATGGCGACGGGCAGCTCGGCAACCTCGTCGAGCAGCAGGGTGCCGTTGTGGGCGGCCTCGAACAGGCCCTGCTTGTCCGTGCTCGCCCCGGTGAAGGCGCCTTTGACGTGGCCGAAGAGCTCGGATTCGAGCAAGGCCTCGGGAATGGCGCCGCAGTTGACGGCCACGAAGGGCCGATCCGTGCGCGGGGACAGCTCGTGAAGGGCACGCGCCGCCAGCTCCTTGCCCGTGCCCGATTCCCCGATGAGCAGCACGCTGGTGCGCGTCGACGCGACCTTGCGCAGAATATCGAACACGCGCTGCATGGGCGGCGATTTGCCGAGCAGCCGCTCGAGCTTGTAGCGGCCCTTGATCTCGTCGCGCAGGGCGATATTGTCGCGCGACAGGCGCCGCTTCTCCATGGCGCGGTCGACGACCAGCCCGACTTCGTCGATCTTGAAGGGCTTGGTCAAGTAGTCGTGCGCGCCGGCCTTCATCGCGGCGATGGCGGTTTCCGTGGTCGAGAAGGCCGTGACCACGATGACCTCGACGTCGGGGCGAAGACGCTTGGCCTCGCTCAAAATGGAAAGGCCGTCCACGTCGGGCATGCGCAGGTCGGTGATGACCACGTCGAAGGCGCGGGTCTTGAGCAGGGCGATGGCCTCGTTGCCGCCGGGCACGGCCTCGATGCGATAGCCTTCGCGGCGCAGGTAGATGGCCAGGAACTCGCGCATCGAGCGCTCGTCGTCGACAACGAGGATATCGCCACTGTGCCCGGTCATGATGCCCGCTTGCGTGCGATGAGGATGACGAATCCGCCGAAACCGCGCAAGAGCGGCAAATCGCAGGCGATGCGCTCCATGCGCTCGAAACAGCCCGCCACGATCGGAATGCGAAACACGCGCGAGGTCGGCGTCACCACCCGCACGCCGCGCATGCCGACGTACTCGAGCTCCGGCGGCAAGTAGCTCTTGGCCGTGCCGAGCGTGTCGTAGCGGGTGAAGACGTCGCGCTCCGTGGTCCCGGGGGCGATGGGGGCCGCCCCGCCCACCCGCTTGGCGAGATAGCGCAGAGAGCGCGGATTGTAGAATTCGAGCAGAAGATGGCCGCCCGGCCGGGTCACGCGCGCAAGCTCCGCCAAGGCCTCGCGGATGGGGGCCACGTGCGCCAGCACCTTCATGCTGTACACCACATCCACGCTCGCATCGGGCAAGGGCAGCCGCACGAGCGAGCCCTGCACCACGCACAGGCCGCGGCCGCGCGCGTGGGCGAGCATGCCGCGCGACAGATCCAAACCCACGGCCTTGCGCCCCACGCGCGCCGCCTCGGCCAGGAGCAAGCCCGTGCCGCAACCCGCCTCGAGGATGTCGCGTCCCACCCCGTAGCGCCGCACCAGCTCCAGCTCGAGGTCATCGATGAGGCGGTGGTAGCCGCGATGGCGCTCGCGGTCGTAGGTGCCGGCAAAGCGGTCGTAGTAGCCTTGCGTCGAACGAAAGTCTCCTGCGGAATCCATCGATGGTAAGACGATTATGCGGTGAGCGCGCCAAAGACGCGAGAGTCAAAATAGGTCCGCCCAGCGGCAACACACGATCTCGCGCCGAGTGAGGGCCTCGATCACGCGCGGGGAAGTCAGGCCGGCGACCTCGCTGCCTGCGCGGGCGACCTCCGCGCCGGGATCGATCTCCGGCCGGCACACGAGCTCGTGCCCCCCCGGGCCGAGCCGCCCGAGGATTTCCAGGATGCGGATTTCGTCGAGGGAGCCGCACTCGAAGGTACCCCAACTCTGCGGTCCGTGACGGCGAAGTCCGAGCCTGCGCCGGGAAAGCCAAGCCAACGCGCCCAGCCCCGCGCTTGCCAGCCCGCGCGCGGGCTGCGCGACCCAGGCGAGGCCGGGCCCTTCCATCGCCATGCGCAGACCCGGAATCGCGTGCCGGCGCGCCACGCTTTCCATCGCCTGCGCGATCATGGGCAGGCAACCCAGGTGATCCCGGGTGGCGAGGTGATCGAGCGCGAAACCGTAATCGAGAAGGCGGCTCACCTGGGCATCGAATTCCCGCTCGATGTCCGCGGGCCCAAGCGCGGCCTTGGCCCACGCCAGGGCCACGTCCCGGGCACGGGCGAAGAACCTGCCGTCCTCGCCGACGAGCGAGGGGACGCTTTCCGGCTTGGCCACCGGCGCCCCGCCGAGAAGCGACAGCAACACCCCGGTGCCGAGCTGCGGCAGGGGCGCGATTTCGGCCCGCACCGAAGCCACGTCTTCGACGTTGCCCAGAATCGAGGTGCTGGTCACGATGCCGTGCCGGTGGGCAAAGACCACCCCGGCCGTGCGGGCCGAAGACAGGCCGAATCCGTCGGCGTTGACCACCAGACGGGTGCGCGGGTCGGAAGGAGGCACGGTGCTTCTCTAGCACGGGCGGGGCGAGCCCCGGAAGATGGCCCCGGTAAGGACCCGCGAGAAGATAGATGTGTGAATTGGGGCGGTCGAGGCGCCCGGCTGGCGAGGCGCGAGGAGGTGGTGAACAGTCCGAGAATCGCTCGGCTTTGCAACCGTTCGGTGGTCGAGGAGGCTACAGCTCCACCCGCTCGCTCCACATGGTGCGCGTGTAGCGCTCGAGCGCGGAGTTCTGGAGCAGCTGCTGCGTGGTGCTGAAGGTCTCGCCCACGTCGATCGACTGCGGCACCGCGCCTTGGGTCATCCCGTCGACGAAAACCGCGGCGCCCGCGAATGCCACGCCGGTGAGCACCGTGTTGGTGAGCGCAAGTCCCGCGATCTGGTACCAGGCTCCGCTGGCCCCGAACTCGTGCACGGTGAGGTAGCTCGTGCCGTAGTTGAACTGGCCGCCGCTCGAGCAGTTGTTGCTCATCGCCGTCGCGTCATACCAGCCGGTCAGAACCTGGAACCCGAGGCCGTCCGCTCGCAAGACCACGCTCGGTGTGCCGATGGGGCGCGCGTCGACGGGGAAGGCGGTGCCGCCCGCCGCTGCGCAGGTCTGGTCCCAGGTCTTGGCCCCGTCGGTGAAGTTGTCGGGCAAGCCGGTTTCGGCGTTGATGGATTGCAGGCAGATGGTGCCCGTGTTCGGGGCGTTGGGATCGGCCGAAAGCACAATCTGCCCGTTCTCGTTGTAGGTGGGGTTGTACGACGAGACGATCTGCGGCGGACTCACGTTCCCGTTCAACTTGGTCACGACCATCAGCGACGCCGGGTGAGTCTCGGAAACGGTCGCGGTGTCGCTGTCCAGGTTCGAGTTGGTGACCTGGACCAGGTAGATGTAGTTCTTGGCGGTCGTGCTCGCCGTGATCGAGCGATCGAGCTGGACCACGGCCGGCGCGTAGTAGAGCGGGTGGCCGCACCCGAGGTGGTAGAGGTTCGTGAGCTTGGTGTCGGCGCTTGGCACATACTGGTAGGTGTTGCCCCATGTGTCCACGGCGTAGGCGGCCATCAGGCTTTGCGAGAGGATCGTGTTGGTGCTGGCGCAGGCGTCGCCGGCGCACGAGTAGTAGCGCGCCAGGGCGATGTCGGCCATCATGGTGTGGGTCTGCGCGGAGCACGTTTCCGAGGCCTTGCCGGTGATGTCCTGGGTGTCCTTGATGGCCCCGGTCGCGGCATCGGCATTGATCAAGACCAGGCCCTGGCTGCCGTAGCCACTCGCCGTCGTGGTCGGGTATCCGGACGCCATGAGCACGCGGTTGTCGGCCGCCCCGGCGACGTAGCCGCTGAAGTAGAAGCCCGGCACCGAGTTCGTGTAGCCGGCCTTCTTGTCCCACGTCTCGCCGTCGCTCGAGGAGGGCAGCTTGACCCAGCCTCCGGACTTGGGCGCCGCGCTCCAGAGCAGACTCAGGTTGCTCGGCTGCGGGCCGTTGGTGCCGTCGATCACGTTCGTTATGTCGAGCGCGAAGGGACGGTTGCCGCCTCGCCCTTCGGGCATGACCAGCACCGTGTGCCAGTCGCTGCCGTCCGACTCCTCACAGTTCGAGCCGATGCAGATATCCTTGACCTTGGGCGACGAGGCCAAGCCGAAGATGTGCTGTCCTTTGTCCGGGGCGAGCGTCTGTCCGCCCTGGGCGTAGAGCTTGGCGATCACGGGCAGCATGTCGTTGGGAATGAAGGCGAAGGCTTCCTCGCCGCCATAGTAGTAGGTGGCGCCGTCGTCCCAGGACCTGCTGCCCAGGTGAGCGAAGAACGCATGCAGCATGCCGTCATCGCCTCCGGCGTACACGAGCTGCGGGCGCGTCCAGGTGCCCTGCGAGTACACGCTGGACCCGTTCTGAGGTGTGAAAGCCGCTTGTCCGACCACGATGGGCGTCGACGAGGTCGTCGATCCCATGAGCGGAGCGGGATTGCCGAGCCCCGGCTTGCCCAGAAGCCATGCCATGATGAGGCCCGCTTCCTCGTCGCTCGCGCCGAGTCCGGCCGCATGTAACGCCGAGGCCGAGCTGCTGCTGACCGCTCCGCTCGAGCCGCTGCCGGTGAACGTCACTTGTCTCACAACGCCGTCCGTGCCGGAGAAGAAGATCTTGCGCCCGGTCCAGTCCGACGGGTGGCCGGCGGCCGCCACGCTCACGGCATCCCAGCCCAAGGTGACCGCCGAGGTCACGTCGAAGGCGCGCACGGTGCCCTTCCACGACGGGTAGCTCACGCTGGTGTCGTAGAGATAGGAGCTGTACGTGAGCACCTGGCTCGTAGGGTTCTGCGTGGTGGCTCCGGGCACGGCTCCGGTGGTGGTGTAGGTGAAATGATAGGCTGCCGCCGCAATCTTGTCCGAGATGCCCTTGTACACCTCGTCCTCGGTGGTGCCGAAGCTGGGCGTGCCGTCGAAGTTCGGGCTGCCCGCCACGGCCAGGTTCCAGAGGAAAGCGTGGGTGTATGCGCGCCAGGTGTAGCTGCTGCCGTTCCAATCGGGCACGTTGGCCACCACGTGGGTCTGCACGGGTGTGCCCGAGCCGGGGTGGGCGAGGTTGTAGGCCTTGACGATGGCCGGGCAGTTGCAACCTTCGAGGGTCGGGTTGGTGCTGGCGTTGTACGCGCACTCTACCGAGGCGCAATCGATCTCGCTGCCCTGGTCGCCGGGCGCCGTCGAGTGGCCATCCACGACCAGGATGATGTTGTTGCTCCAGCAGGGCGTGTCGCCGCCGTTGTTGGTCTCGTCGGTGCTCTTCACCGTCGACATGTAGTGGGCGGCGCTGTGGTATTGATCCTGAGATCCGTCGTTGTTCAACATGCATCCCACGGGCGCGAGCTGTCCCGTGGCATACACGCCGCCGAAGGAGGCCTTCTCGAGCCGCGCCGTGGTCATCAGGGCCTTCTGGGCCCGGGTGATGGACTTGCCGCCGAAGGTGGTGTCGGTGAGGAAGGGCACCACGTTGTTGTTCCAGATCGCGCCCGTGGTGGCATTGCACTCCGAGCTGCTCGTCGAGCCCGACCAGGGCACCCCGACCTCGTTGTCGGAATCGTAGGGATTGCCGGTGTAGGCCACGCGGTTGTAGATCCCGTCGTTGACGATGTCCGTGCGCTCCGCGTCCACGGCGTTGTAACAGCTTCCGCCCTCTTCGTAGTACTTGCCCTTGTAGGTGGTGAAGTACTTGGGCTGGGCGCGACTTCCCTCGCCACTCGTGACCGGCGTGCCCTGCTTGTAGGTGAAGTAGTAGTAGCTGCCTTCGTAGAGCCCGGTGCCCTGCCCGCTGATTTCGCATGCGGGCAGAATGCTCGAGCTGGCGCAGTCCGACCACGCCGCGTCCACGTGGTTGTACTTGCCGCTGCCGTCACCGCGCGGGATCGCCCACCGGCTGTCGTTGCCGCCGACCAGGGTGTAGGAGATCTTGTTCAAGGCATCGTCGGCGTTGATGGCGCCGTTGCCGCCGTAGTCGATCGTGCAGGGCGAGGTCGGCCCGGTGGTGAGACTGAAGCACCCGGCCTGCTCCAGCTCGCCGCGGGTGACGAGCTTCGTCTCTGTCATGTTGGCGCTGGTCGGGCACGACTGCAGCTTCACGTAGGGGAAGATCTCGGTGCTGATGTTGGTCACGCCGATGCCCTTGCCCTGGTAGCTGTTCATGAAGCCGAAGTTGACCTTGTCCGCGTAGCCGGCCATGGCCCGGCGCAGGGCGCGCTTGACCGTCATCATGCGCGAGGTGGCCCCTACGCACGTGTCGGTGGTCGCGCTGCCCGGGCAATCGGTGTCGCCCCGGCACCAGATCCCGGTGTCCGCGCACATCTTGGCCGGCTGGCCCTCGGCGCAGAAATCACCGGACAGGTTGTTGTTGCATGAGGCATCGCTGGCTCCCGTACAGGTCGTGTTGGCGGTCACGACCCCGTGTTTGCACGAACCCCACGGCGTGCCGGACGAGGTGACGCACACCTCGTTGTTCTCGCGGCCCGAGCCGTCGAGCGTGGAGATGTAGCGACAGAAATCGCCTTTGATGGTCGAACAAGGCGTCTCCGATGAGCACGTGGTGCTGCTGCTCTGCTCGCAATACCCGCTCGTCGTGGGGGCGGACTCGGAGCAATTCTCCAGGTCCTGGCTTGCTTCCGAGCCGCACGTGTATTCCACCGTGCCGGTCGAGGTGCTGGTCGTGGTTTGCGTGTCGGTCACCGTCATCGTGTTCGTGATGGTGACCGTGTCGGTCGTGGTCAGGGTCTCTTGGCTGGTGGAGGTGCTGGTCTCCGTCAGCGTGCCCGTCGAGCTGCCCGTGCTCGTCGCCGTGGCCGTGTCGGTAGAGGAATCCGTGATTGTCGCCGTCACGGTTCCGGTCGAGGTGGAGGTTTCGGTACCCGTCACGGTGTCGGTGCCCGAGGCGGTCTCGGTGCTGGTCGAGGTGGAAGTTCCGGTGCCCGTCTCGGTCAACGTGTCCGTGGCCGTACCGGTCAAGGTCGCGGTCGAGGATTCCGTGCCGGAGCCCGTCCCGGTTGCGGTGGCGGTGTCGGTTGCGGTCGTGGTTTCCGTCAAGGTGCCGGTCTCGGTTCCGGTGGCGGTCCCGGTCGCCGTCCCGGTGGCGGTCTCGGTGGCCGTTTCCGTGCCGGTGGCGGTTTCGGTGGCGGTGTCCGTGGCCGTGCCGGTGGCCGT
>Ga0172363_10001156_pt1 | contig 21087 bp, 22 predicted proteins | sample LakKivs2_kivu2a2_FD_114541 | JGI IMG/M metagenome (GOLD analysis project Ga0172363, IMG submission 114541) | Sediment microbial communities from Lake Kivu, Rwanda - Sediment s2_kivu2a2 | ecosystem: Environmental > Aquatic > Freshwater > Lake > Sediment | place: Rwanda: Western Province, Lake... | reverse complement strand
TGAAAATAACAAATGTGAAAATAACAAATGTGAAAATAACAAATGTGAAAATAACAAATGTGAAAATAACAAATGTGAAAATAAATTAGTTGAAAAAGAAATACCTGATTCAAAAAATAATAAAAATAAACTGGAATTAATATTAGGAATTAATTTTTTAAAATCATATAGGGCTAATATAGATTTCAGTTCTATGACAATAACTCTAAATAAAACAATCAAAATTAAATTTAAATAAATTTAGTAATCAAGATTTCTACAAATATAAAATGTTTCTAATCTTATTCCATTTAATCTTTTATAAATTTTATCTATTTTAAATTTTTCTCCAGATTTACCAATATATTCATATTCATCATATTTAGGAGGTTTTGTATCTAATCCAATATGCTTTGAACCAATGGGATAATATATAACAAAATATTTAGGTTGTAAAAAGTTTTGTGTTTGAGCAAAACTTTTTGCTATTCTAAAACAAGATGTTTTGGATAGAATACCTGGAAAAGTAAATGTTTTTCCAACTAGTAAATCTTCTTCATTATAATTCGAAAAGTATTCAAATCCATGAAATAATATTAATGGTTTAGACATTGGTTCAACTAAATTAATTGTTTCATTTATTGATTTAATTATATGTTTATCAATTTCATCTAATTTATTTTCAAATCCATTAGTTATTAATGAATTAGACCAACAATTACCAGCAATCCAATTAATGATTCCAGAATATAAATCATTTTTATTATTTAGTGCATTATCTGTTTTGGTTCTTAATTCGTTCATATCCAAATCTTGTTCCATTAAAATTAATTCAATTTTAACCCTATCAATAAAATCATTATAAAATAATTTGAAATAAATATTATAACACAAATAATAAAAATTTTGATAAGTATACTTAATAATTTTACTTAGTGATATTATTTCACTGCTTAATATTGTTTTTTGTTTTTGTGTTTCGATTTCATTAAATGTAGGATTATTATTTAACAAATATTTATGTTTAATAATAATAAAATTTTTACAATTAAAAAATATATGATTTATTGAATTAAACATTTGTATATGAGTGAAATATATATATAGAATATTACAATATATGAATAATTTCAATTTTTTACATAAATTCACATAAATGTTTTTTTAATGGTTCTAAGGTTCTTTCATCTGGATATGCAGTAAATAAATTATGAATTATTTTATGTAGTTTATGAGATGAAATATTATTTTTATATTCATCTCTAACTTGAATTAAACTCATTAAATATTTATAAAAGTTACTACTTTTAACAACTGGATATTTATTTTCAATTTTTTTTTTTATTTTATACACTGGATAATATTCATCTTTCACTAAACTATTTGTTTCGTGATCATAATTATAAATTGATAATTGAATTAATGGAATAGTTTGTTTTAAGCTTAAATTGATATTAAAATTTTTATTTAAAGAACTTATTATATTTGAAAAACTTTTTTTACATAGTAAATCTATTAAACCAACTCCTAAGGGAATATAGTGATATGTATGATTGTAATTTTGATTATCTAATATATTTTTAATTTTATCCATTTCCAAAGTAGAATATGTTTTTACAATTCTACATTCTTTGCAAGGATTATATTTTTTACATTCAATATAGATATCTATAAGTTTTAATCTATAATCTTTGTCATTCAGAACAATATTATTAAATTTAAAATCAGTTAAATAAAGTCTTTCTCTTTCACATAAATAAACAATATTATAAAGTTGTCTCATTATAAATTTTATTTCTTCAATTGTTTTAAAGGGAATTTGTGATTTTAAACATTCACCACCATATTCCATTATTGAAAAATATTTATATTTTTCACAGTTTAAATTTCCAGCTACATAAATTTGAATAATATATTTTTTTAATTGTTCAATACAAGTTAATGATTCATATCTTTGTTTTAGATTAATTGGAATTTCATTTTCATTTATTTTTAAAGCATAATATTTTTTTCCAATTTTTATTTTATATACTTTACCATATGAACCAGCGCCTAAAAATTCAACAATTTTGCATTTAATTTCAAATTCGGTTTTTTTTCTTATATTTTTTATATCAATGTGTTCATTTAAAAAATCACATTCTATGTTTTGGTAGTTTTCATAATTATTTATAAATTTTATTGTCAATGATTTATTTTCCGAAAAATCTATACTATCATTGTTAGTAATTTTATCGTTTATACCACTAATTATATCTAATAATATCATTATATTTATATTTATATATTATATATGAATATAATAATATATTTATAAATGACAGATAAAATATCAAAAAAGTTGATATTTAATTAGAATACATATTATATCAAATTAAATAGTAAAAATAAATGTCTTCTAATTTATTTGACAATAAATCAAAAAATGACAACAAGATTAATGAAAATGACATAAAAGAAAATAATGAAATCGAAGAAGAAAATAATATAAGCGAAGAAGAAAATAGTGAAAATGAAGACAGTATTGATGATTCTATAAATAATAGAAAAAGTAATGAAGAAAATAATATAAGCGAAGAAGAAAATAGTGAAAATGAAGACAGTATTGATGATTCTATAAATAATAGAAAAAGTAATGAAGAAAATAATCGCCATTTTTATGTCCCTGATAAAGATAATGATAAAGATAATGATATGTATCATACTAATTCACTAAATAATCCATTAAGTATTATTTTAGAACAATTCATTAAAGACACATTTATAAAAGAAAATATAAATACAAATAAAAATAATGATAATTTTTGTCCAGTCAGTTTTGATTTAGTTATTGAAAATTATGATTCAAATGGAAATAAAGAAAGTAAATCTATAAGTTCTTCAGGTGGTAAAATATCATATAATGATAAAAATTATGATGATTTAATGAATTCGCAAAATTGTACATTTGAAAAAACATCTGATGAAACAAAATCTGATGAAACAAAATCTGATGAAACAAAATCTGATGAAACAAAATCTAATGAAAAAACATCAGATGAAACAAAATTAGATGAAACAAATTTTTCTGATGATAATAAACTTAAAAAGACAAAAGAAATTTTTCAAACTAAAAAAATCAAAACATTAAAAAAGGTTGATTATGCTAGTTCAATTGGTGATACTAAATTTTTAAATAAATGGATTCAATCTGTTACATTACCTGATAGTTATACATCAGAATCCATAGATAATGCTTCAGCAAATGGAAAAATTGAAGTATTAGATTGGTGGGTAAATGCACATAAAAAATACGGAACTGAATTAAAATATACTGAAAAAGCTATAAATTTAGCGAGTAAATTTGATAAAATTGATAGTTTAAATTGGTGGATTAATTCAGGATTAGAATTAAAATATAATTCAAATGCTATAGATTATGCTAGTTCAGAATGTAAAATTAGAATTTTAGATTGGTGGTTAACAAAATCATTAAAAAATAAATCATTAAGATTTGAATATACTTCAAATTCAATTGATAATGCAAAATTAGACGAAGTAAATTTATTAAAATTAATAAAATGGTGGAAAAATGCGATATCAACATATAAAGAACTCAAATTTAAATACACAAGAGATTTTATTGACCATTTGGAATCTTGGAATTATAAAGAGGTATATGATTTTTTAAGTAAAAATAAATTAATTAATTCTAATGAAAACTTTAATCCATCTAATGATAAAGGTGCTGGTGATTCTAATGTTCTTAAAATGTTTGAATTATTTGGAATACCTATTGGAATAAGTTCATCCCAATCAATGGGAAAAAAACAATCTAAATCAAGTTCAAAGTATGATATAGATTCATTACCAGATGATATTCAAAAACATATTAGAGAAAAAGAAGAAGAACTAAATAATAATATGATGATAAATGGTAAAGCTAAAGAATATATTGATAATTTAGTTAAAATTCCATTTGGAAAATATAAATATGAAAAAATATTTTGTTTTATAGGTGACGTTTTAGAAAAAATTAATTCTATAAATTCAACAAGTTCAAACGAATTTATAAATAAATATAAATTATTCAATGAATCTGATTTAGTGAAATTTTTTGATTCAACAAAATTTTATCCCGATAATACATATATAAAATATCAAAAAGTATACAATGAATTTATTCAAATAAGAAAAAAATATATGGAATATGTTAATGATATTTTAAATGATTGTGTTTATGGTCATGATTCAACTAAAAAACACATTAAATGTATAATATCACAATGGTTATCAGGAGGATTTAAATCCGGTGTAGTTATTGGTATTCAAGGACCACCAGGTGTTGGTAAAACAACAATGATTAAAGGTGCTCTTTCTAAATGTTTAGTTGATTTTGTTGAATATGACTTGGAATCAGATACTCCAAGTATTACACAATTGGATATGGAATTAATTAAAAATAGTAAATCAAGACCATTTTGTTTTACTTCATTAGGAGGTACAACAAATGGTTCTACTTTATCTGGACATAATATTACATATCATGGTGCAACATCAGGTGATATTGTTAAACATTTAAAGGAAGCTGAAATAATGAATCCAATTCTATATTTCGATGAATTAGATAAAATATCAAATACAGAACATGGTCATGAAATTTCATCTGTTTTAACACATATTACAGATCCTGCACAAAATTCACATTTTACTGATAGGTATTTTGCTGAAGTAAAAATTAATTTATCAAAAGCAATTATTGTATTTTCTTACAATGATACAAATAAGATTGACCGTATTTTATTAGATAGAATTCAAGAAATTAGATTAAATCCAATTAAACCAAAAGAAAAATTAGTTATTTGTCGTAAATTTATTATTCCTGAAGTTTGTTCTCAATTAGGTTATAATTCTGAGGATATTACAATTTCCAATGAGGAACTAAGTACTATTATTAATGAATATACTCTAGAAGCAGGTGTTAGAAAATTGAAAGAAAAATTATTTGAAGTTTTTAGAATGAGACATTTGGCATTGGTTGAAAATCCCGAATCTAAAATATCTAATTTAATTACAAATAAATTTGTTTCTGATACTTTTTCAGATTATCATAAAATTAACCACAAAAAAATTAAACAAACAAATATGGTTGGATGTATTAATGGTATGTATGCTTCAGTATCAGGATTAGGTGGTATTACACCTATTCAAATAAAACAAATATATTCAAAAGATATTATGAGTATTGGTATTACTGGAAGTGTAGAAAAAGTTATGGAAGAATCTGTTAAAGTAGCCAAAACTGTAGGATGGAATTTACTTACAAGAGAAGAACAAGATAATGTTATAAAGACTTGGGATTCCAGAGGATTCCATATTCATTTTCCAGATGGAGCAACACCAAAAGATGGTCCTAGTGCTGGAACTGCTATAACTTGTGCTTTTTATTCACTATTAACAAATAAACCCATTAAAAATGATGTAGCAATTACTGGTGAAATTGATTTAGATGGAAATGTTACTGAAATTGGTGGATTAGATGCAAAATTAAATGGTGCTAAAAAAGCTGGAATTAAATTTGCTTTGGTTCCAAAAGATAATCATAGAGAATTTGAAATTGTTAAAAAAAATAATCCAGATTTAATAGATAAAAACTTTAAAGTAAAAGAAATTTCTCATGTATCTCAAGCTCTCAAATATATTTTTTAATTAAAAAAAATTGATTTTTATAAATAATATTATTTAAAAATAAATAAAAGTTATGGACTTTTTACTTAAAGATAATGTTAAATTAGAATTCAATAAAACACATTATTATACAGAAATTTGTATTACATTACTAAATAATAATATTAATTATAAAGGAGTATTACCTAATAAAATATCCAATAATAAATTTAATAATTATAATTTGGCTACTTGTTTGCAGAAACATATTGTAGAATCAAATGTATTAAATGTTGATTTTGATTATCCAAATGGACAATTACACTTGTATTTAAGTGATGTTGAATTTGAAAATAATCAAAAATATAATAGTACTATTAAAATTACTTTGGATAGAATTTTTACATATGATAAAGATTTTGAAAATAATAAAAATATCCCAGAACTAATTCAGATAATAAAATCTGCTATAGATTACCATACATACCTTGAAAATAAAATAATTAATTTGGAAAATAAAATTAATGAGATGGAAAATGATGATAATGATAATGATAATGATAATGATAATCGATTAAATTATTCTTACTATAGTTAAAAAAATTGATTTTTTTTTATAATTGTAATATAACATATATATACATATAAAACAAACATACAATTACATAAAATGTCTAAAAAATTTAAGTTTATTAAGTAGATATAGTTATAATGTATTAACTTACAATCAATTCGAATGTTTGAATCTGATGTGATTAATAAAAAATTTACAAAAATATACAAAGAAAATAATTTAAAAAAATAATTTTTTTATAAAGGTTACAATAGATAATGTTCTTTGATACCATCCATTCCGATTAAAAAGATATATACAATATCATTAGAACATTTGTAAAAATGAACTGTATAAGAAAAACTATCATTCCCAATATATGCTAATGCATATTTTGGTAAATTTTCAATATTTCGAGATACTTCGTTAAAAACGGAATAAATTCTTGGAGAAAAAGCATATATCTCACATGGGTTATTATTGGTAATATGTTCTTCAAAAATATTGGTTTGTTCAAGTTGATTAAATTCCATTTTAAAAGATATTATTAAATTAATTATATATATACCTGTATATATTATATATAATTCAAAAATATTAATTGTTGTCAAATGTTATTTTTTTCAATTTTTTATTTTTTTGTTTAATTAATGAAAATATCTTAAATAAATACTCATTTAATAAATTATATATTAGAATTCATAATGGAAAATAATGAACAAAATCAAAATAAAAATACAGACCCAAAACCACATATTTTTTATTTTAATGGTGATTTTGAAACAATGTGTCAAGTGTTTTTTAAAAAAATAAAACCAATTGTTGGGATAGTAAAATATAAGATGGTTAATTGGGATAAATTTCCATTATCCCAAACAGAAGCACAATCTCTAAGTGTTGAATGGAATAAAAAATTTGAATCAAATGAATTATATTCAGAATTTAAAGTTGGAATATATTTTCATCTCACATCCAAAACAATTAGATTTGAATTAAAACATAAAAAAATCATTATTGAATTAAAATCATCTGATTTGGTTGAAGAAGTGATTTTATCACATCCAAATTATATTCCCACAAAGACAATACAATTTGAATGTGAAAAAACAAATTATTTTGAAAATTTTAATTTGGAAATGTGTAAAACCAAAGGCAAAGAAATTGCTGATAAATTAGAATTATCATATCCTCCAAATAAATTTGTTGTATTTTTAAATCAAAATGCAAATACAATCACTGTTACAACAAAATAAAATTATTTTATTATTTATAATATTTTACAAATAATAAATAAAAATTTAAGCTAACATAGTATTCATAGAAGAAATACTGGAAGCATTGCAATGACCTCCAAAGAAAATACTAGTTAAAATTAATAAAGCTAAAGCGTGCCAAAATTCAATTGGTTTGAGTCCAAAAACATCTGGCATAACGAAATTCCAAAGTAATTGAGTAATAAATACAACAATTACAATAGCAACAATAAAAACAATAAGAGCACCTAAACCTAACATATGTATATATAATATATCATAAATAAAAAAATATTTTATTTTTTTATATTAAAAATATTTTATTTTTTTATATTAAAAATATTTTATACCTAAAATTCCAGAATAATTTTTTAAAAAAATATTTGCTTTATCAGATTGTTCATTACTAATCGAATTTATATATGTTATATTAAAATTTAAATTAGATGATAAATCTTTTTCAGAAATTTTATCATTAAAATCTTTTTTGTTTTTTTCGTGAATAAATAATTCCTTTATATTAAATTGTTCTATCATATCATAAACATCTAATCCATAAATATACTTATCTGAATTAAGAGTCATTGCTTCAAAGTGTTTATCAAGTTCAGTAAGTTTTTTTTTCATTTCTAATATTTCTATTTGTTCTATAATATTCTCCCAATTCATATTATTTTGATTATTTGGATAATGTTCCAATAAATATTTTGTTTTATTTTGTGGTAACATTTTTCCAACCCAAAACCACCCGACAGATAAATTTTTAATATAGTCTTGATTAATATTTTGTTTTATTATTTTTTTTTTATTTAAATTACCTTGCCAATGAGTTAATACATTGGAATTATTTATAATGATGTCATAAAATTTAAAATTCTCAAATAAATCAGATAACCAAGTAATATTAAAATATTCATCATTTTGAATTGAAAATTTAGGTAAAGAATATTCTTTTAATATTTCTATGTCTTTTTTATCTAATTTAAATATATGAGTATCAGACCCAATCAATACAATTTGTGAGTAAGATTGTATTGATGACTTTTCAATCTCAACTAAATATCCATATAACCTATCATTTAATTTTACTTTTTTAAATGTATTTTTAATTGTGGATATAAGTGCTAATTTGTGTTTTAATTCTTTTATTAATTCATCTTTTGGAAAATCCCACATTAATAAAGTAAAAGAAGCATTTTGTGATTCTCTTTTATATGCTAAATTTTTGTCTATTTGTACCATATATTTATTAAATAATAATAAATATTATTTTATATAAAAATAATATTTAAGTTTGATAAAATATTATAAATTAGTATTATTATTACTATTAATATGAATATATTCATAAGGTGTTTGTATATATGTATAATTTAATGCCTGTTTATAAAAATTTGTTATTTCATTATTATCATAATATGTTGTAAATATTGTAATATTTAATGTATTAACATTTTTTATGATATCTAAAATTACTTGGTCAAAATTAAATGATGCCCAAATAAATGAACCTTTAAACATTAATAAATCTTTATATGGTATTATATAATATGAACCAAATTTAACAAAATTATTTGTTGATATTTTTAAATAAATATCATTAGATAGTTTTAATAATAATTCATCAATTATTTTAATTGTAGATTCATTAATAAAATTTAATGATTTATAACTCAATGAAGTTTTAATTTTTTCTAAATATAACATAGTTAACCGAGGTTCTTTATTAATTATAAGATTATCAAAATTTTGTATTGTTTTAATTGAAAAATCACAAAATACATCTGTTTTAATTATTTTATATAAATCTTCATTAATAAAAACATTTTCAGATATAAATAGATTAATATCATTTATAAAATCTTTTTTTAGAATAATATATAATAAAAATTCTTCACAACTATAGTATAAATTATTAAAAGATACTTTTAATTCAGTATATTCATAAAATTTATCTATTTTATTTCCATATAAAATTTCAAAAAATATTGCATAATTATGATAAAAAACATTAAGTAAGTGATAAAAATTTCCAATTTGTGTAGAATCATATATATCAATTCCAGTACCGGGTAAATTTCTCATAAATATATATATACCAACTATTTCATTAATAATATCTTTAAAATATTTGATTGTATTTGTAATTGCGGTTAATATTCCTTCAGATATTGATTTTTGATATAATTCATAATCTGGATTATTAATAGGTATACTTAGTTTTTGAATTAAAAGAATTGTGTCATTTAAAAAATCAACTATTTTAAATCTTGGAATATTTGTTTTATTTGTGTACTGAGTAGTATTATATATATATGTATTTTTTACAACTTTTGAATCTAAATTTTCAGGTAACATTGAATTAATTTCTTTATCTCCCATTATTTTTGCTAAATTATAAAGTTCATCTATTTTTGTAGTATTGAATGCTATTAATTTTAAATATGCATTAATTTGGTTTAAAAACATATGCTTATTAATTATATCTACGCCATCAAATATGTTATCAAATACTGTAATACTTGTATTATTTGTAAAATTATCGATATCAAATATAACTTGTAATTCTAACATATAATTAATATTTTGAATAATTAATTCATAATATATTTGATAATACATATCATAATACACATTATTCTTATTTTGAACATTTGAAACTAATAAATTTACAATACTTGGTATTTTATTAATTGCATAATCTATAGTGTATAAGCAAAAACTTTCATAATTATTTATTGTTTCAAGTGATACTTCATAATTAATATTATTCATTTTTGAGAATTCTGAATAAATCTTACTTTCAAAATTTCCTGAAGTAATAGCAAAATTATAATTTATTTCAAATAAATTCAATATTATACCACTATTATATTTTATTAAATTTATTATATATTTATTATCGTAATGACCTAAAATTATGTTAATTTTGATAACTTTATAATACGAATATAATTTTTGAGTTAAATTTATAATTTTATAGAGATTTGAAATATATAATAATATTTTTATATCATATCTCAAATAATTTAATTGAACCTTATTTTCATATAAAATATCTAACATTTTATAATTAAATTTTAAATATTGTTCCATAGTTGTATTAATGTTTTGATTTGTTTTAAATCTTTTATAATCATATAAAATTATATTATTTAATGAATTGAAATTATGTATACGATGATATGTTTTGTTAATGTCCCATAACATATTATTTGTGTCAGAATAATCGCTAAAATTTTCAATTAATATGATAAATTCATTTAAATTCATATATTGATTCATATATAAATTAGGGATTACTTGTAATTTTAAATTTTGTGATATAAAATTATTATAATTGTATAATCTAATTCCAAATATTAATCCATTTTCTTGATTATTTTCAGAATAAAATCTATATGGATATCCATTTTTATCAGTCAAAACCAAATACATTGCTGTATAATTTCCACCAATACCCATTGAATATGTTGTTGGGTTAGGAAATTTTTCATCACAAGTATGTTGAAATTCATTATCTTGATTAATATTTAAAGGCAACATTATAAATAAAGAATAATAATAATTTGCCATTAATTCTATTTTATTGATAGATATTACAAATTCTTCATTAACTACATCAGGATAACTAATTGCTGAATTATTTATAAAATTAAATTTAATATATTTTCCAGATTGTAATATTTCAAATGATGAAATATTTAAATTATCATATGGATACACTAAAACTTTATTATATTTACCAATAAAATCTTTAGCAATATCAATATATTCATTTGATATTTTTGGAAAGTAATTATAGTACTCAATATATTTTATACCAGTATCATCTGTTATAATTGTTTCATCATATAGTGATGTTATGTTAATATATTTTTTTATTTCATTTACATAATGAGTATATAAATTATGATTTTTTTGAATATTTATAAAATTTGTAATGTAATTATTTAATTTATTTTTTAAAACATTAATTACATTATTATAGAATTTATTTGATGATGTTTTTAAATTTGTAACCATATTTGGAATTATTTCATAAAAATTATACATATTAATTACTTCAGATGATGTATTTGATATTGATTCACCAGAATAATTTATATTCCAATAATAATTTTTCATATTATTACTATTTGAATAATCGATTAAATTATTGTAAAAAAATAAATTATTATTATTCGAATATAAAGAATATATTGATGGTAATAGTGATATACTTTCCTCAATAGCTGTACAATTTGTATATGCTAAAGGTGTATTTTCTGTAGAACTTGTATCTAATATATTAAAATATAATTTATTATAAAAAACAATATTTAATATTATAATATAAGTGAACTTTGTATTATTTTCATCAATAAATTCAAATGTTATTTTGTATTTATTCATATAATATATTGTTGTTTGCTTAATATCTCCTATAATATATAATTTAATTTTTTGTAAATCCTGACCAAATTTTAAATTATTTGATATTTCAAATAATGGATTTATTGATGTTTGTACATTTATTAATAAATAATTTAAATCAATTATTCTTGGATTTATATACACAAATATTTTATATAAAAATTTATTTAATTTATTCATTTGTGTAATACTATTTACCTGTTCAATATCGTAATAAAAATTTAAAAAATAATTAATTGTTTGTTGATATAATGTTGGTTCAAATGTATTTGTTGTATAATAATAAGATGAATATTTTTTTGAGTCTTCGTTAAATTTATTTAAATTTGACATTTTTTTATCCATTGTAAATGAATATCTATTATTTTGATTGGAAAATGAAATATTATTATTAATATGTTTATTATTTAAATATATAAGGGTATAAGAATTTTGATAATTTAAGTTATACTCTGCTGAATAGTAAAACATTTTTGATATTTCATTTAAACTTACATTAATTATTTGTTCTTTTTCTTGATTATTTTTTTCTATATATTCTACATAATTTTTAATATTTGATGTAAAATTTTTTAATGTTTCGACATTCGTTTTTTCATTCATTGTAAAATTTGTGTTTTCAAAATATTTATAGTCAATTTTTTCATAATATTTTATAATTTCTCTATTGTCAAAATTTACATTATTAATTGATTTTTTTACATTTGTATTTGATTGTTGTTTTTCATTTGAATAATTTTCAATTTCATAAGAAATATACTCTTGTGATTTATTATTATAATACGGATAAATTAATATATTATGTAATATATTATCAAAATATATAAGTGTTCCATAATTATTGTAATTTACATAATCACTATCATACTTTTTTAAATTAAAATAAAAATACAAAATTTTATATTTATCAGTAACGGAATCTTCTTTTAATAATAAAATACTATATTCAAATTCATTTTCATTTATATTTAACGAATCATAACCAATTGTGTTTAAAATTTGTATAGATTCATTTGTTAATTGATTAACTTTACTTATCACTTTATAGGGACTTATTGATAATACATTATTGATATTATTATTAATATTATTAAAATAATTTAACGATGGAAATTGATAATCTTCTGGTGCTAATGGATTTTTAATACCAAATAACATATAATTTGGGTCATTGTATTGAGAATTTAATGGACGATCTATATTAATTATAAATACCATTGTATTAATATTTGTATTTGTATTGTTATTTACTTCATCACAAGAATTGTATATATTTGATTTTACAAAAATATCTGGTAAATATGGTCTCAAGTCATAATTTATTTTAAAATTATGTTTATTCATATATCAGTCAAGTTTAATTAATATTAATATATAGATAATTTTTTATATTGGATTATTATATATAATTATTTATTGTAATATTATGGATACCATTTTATTAATTCTTTCTTGTATTGTTATAATTTTTTTTCTTAAAGATATTATAGCAATATTAATTGCTTTGTGTATTTTATCATTATGTATATATTACCTTTCTTATTATACTGATAATACATATATTCAAAATATTTTTGTTAATACAGAAAGTAAATAAATTTTTTAATTTTTGTTAATAAAAATTGAAAAATAATTATTATGATATATATATACATATACATATATATATATATACTAATATAAATTAAACAATATGGAAGATAACATTATTGAGGATTATGACATTAAAAATAATATTAATGAAATAATAACTAATGCAAGTATTATTGAAAAAAATGATAATTTTCAAAATAATAATACTGATGAAAATTATAGTGATTTTAATCAAACTTTTAATGTAGAAAACACAAAATTAAATAATGATGAAAAGAAACAAGAACAATATGCGGATCCATCTTTTGACCCTACAATGGAGGAACAAGAAGACGAAGAAGTAGAAGAACAAGAAGAGGAAAAGAAACAAGAAGAGGAAAAGAAACAAGAACAATATGCAGATCCGTGTACTCTCGACGAGACAATATGGTTACAAGAAGAGGAGCAAGAAGAACCAGAAGTAGAACAAGAAGAAGAGCAAGAAGAAGAACCAGAAGTAGAACAAGAAGAACATGATGATTTTTTACATTTTGGTCCTGATCAACAAATTTTAAATGAAGCTGTTGATTCTAAACACAATGAAATAATGTCATGGGCATATTCAAATATGATGAATATTGATGATAATATAATTAAATTGATAGATTACTGTTATTTAAAAAATTTACAATATGATGATGAACCAATAGATACAATTAGATACACGATTAGAACAATATTTGCTGAAGGATTAGATTACGATCTTAAAAATTTAATTTCAAATATATTTTCGTATGGAATGATGGGAATAAATTATGTTTTTAATGAAAATTTTGAAATATTAAACGATTTATTAAGTTCTGAATTAAAAAGAATATTAAGAAGAGGTATGTTTTTAAATATATTTTCACAAATGATATTAAATCATAATGGTGGTATTGGTCAAATGGAAGATATAAAATTAATTTTAACAAAAGAAGAATTAGATAAAATACCAGTTAATATATATAAAGATATATCTTTAGAACTAAGAGAAAAAAACGATAATTGTCCAGTTTGTCGCGAAGAATATCACGACAATGATAACGTTAGAACATTGGGATGTGGTCATGTTTTTCATACAGATTGTGTAGATAATTGGCTAACAAATCATTCACATAAATGTCCATGTTGTAGACAAACATCAGGTAATTATAAACCAAATATTTAAAATAACAAAGATTTTTTTCTAATATTTATTTATAATTCAGAAATTTATGATTATAATTAACTATATATTAAAATTTCATTTTATTTTTAGGATTTATATGTGCATATTAGTTTTATTTAATTTAATAATATTTTATTTTTTTGGTTATACATTTTTTTTTAAAACCAGAAAAATAAACAACAATAATTTACCATTAGATACAATAGATTATAACTTAAAATATAGTATATTTTTTAAAAAAATATTAAAAATTATTAATAATCCAATTATATTCGAGTACCAATTGAAACAATTAGAAAAAATTAATTCAAATTCAAATAAATTCATAGAACATACTAAATTTTTAAATGATATAAAAAATAATAAAAATCTTAAGACAAAAAAATATTATAAAAAAATAATAAACTCATTACATCAAATTACATCAGATGAAAATAAAAAAATAAATATTCTAACTAAATTATTATGTATTAATTTCTGAATAAATTAATATTTTATATATCTATAAAATATATATAAATGAATAATAATAATAACATTATAAGTTCTTTTGATATATTTTCATTTGAATCAAAAGAATTGTGTTTAATTGATCCAATGATTCTTTGTTTAATTGTAATTATAGTATGTTTATTTTTATATATTATTGGATTTAAATTATCTGATAAAGATATAAAATAATAAATTAACATAATTTAATCTTAATTTATTATTTTTTATAAATAGAATATAAAATGGAAAAAAATAATTCAGAAAATATTTTTTATTCATATCCAAAATCAAATAATCATAAAATATTATTTAAAAAAGGTGATAATATCAGTGTATGTGATTTGGAACAAAATTGCTCTAAATTAAATTTTAGTATAAGCAAAAATAAATCAAGTAATATCAAAATATTTAATGACATAAAAAGTGATACTGAAAAATTTACTTGTATAAATTGTGTTTATAATAATTTAAATTTATTAGATATACAACCGTATTATTATGATATAGTATTATTTTCTTTAATAATTCTACTATTTATAGTACTAAAATTTATTGGTAAAAATAATTAATTTTAACTCAATAAATTATATATAAGTTATATATAATTAATAATAATGTACAACAATAATAAATATTATGCAAATTATGATAAAAATATTAAAGCAATAAAAGGAAGTGGTGTAATAACACCTTCAAATCCACCAAATATAAATAAAACTACAAATACAATTAATAATACTTGGAATAACCTAATAACTCCAACTCCTCCATTAGGTACATCAGTATATTATTCAGATAAAAATTTGACAAATGGATATTTAAATAAAAACAATTATATTGATGAAGACAAATATCAAAGTGATTATTATTACCCATCGCAAAAGTTTAACAAAGTAAATAATTTAAAAAAAAATAAAAAAAATAAAACTATAAATAAAAAAACACTAAATTATACTAATCCAATAGAATTACCACCACCACTTATTAATTCTAAATATTTAAAAAAAGATTATACTAAACAAATTAATTCAGATGAAATAACCAAATCAGATGAAATAACCAAATCAGATAATAATATTGAAAATATAATAAATAATACTATATATGATGGCAAATACATTTATACATTAGAAGATAAATCTCCTCAATTAACTAAACAAAAATATAAAACAAATTATTTTCCATATTTATATGAATTAAATAATAATAAAAAACAAGATGGTGTACATGAAAATTTTGATGACAATACAGCAAATAACCCACACTCCTATGAAATATCAAATAATACTTTATTAATTGTTTTGTCTGTTTTATTAATATTTTATTTTACAATTTATCAGAAATAAAAATTTATATTATAATATAAATTATATTAATAAAAATATGTCATTTAATCCATTAGATTCCCTAAAAAGTTTTATTAACCAATCAGCAAGTTCTTTAACAAATTCATATGATAAAGTTTCTGTAGATGTAGTTAAAGCAATAACACCAATTGTAGAAACTGTAAAACCAAATATAGTGACAGAAATATCCAAACCAGTAGAAATATCAAAACCAGATGAATTGGCAAAACCAGAACAACCATTTTATCCAGAAATAATTAATTCAGTTCAAAATTCGACAGAACAATTAGTTCCTTTTGAAAAACAGTTTGAGTCTGCATATATAGGATGTTATGAAGATGACCCATTAAACCCATCAATGAATACATTATTGGGTGATGTTTCAAATATTTCTGAATGTATAGATTTAGGTAAAAAAAATAATTTTGAATATGTTGGATTAAGAGGTGGTAATGAATGTTTTGCTTCAAATAATATCCCAAATACATTATCTGTTAATAGATTTAAATATTGTAATGTAGGATGTGATGAAATTGGAACTGGAAATTGTGGAGGGTTTTTCTATAACCAAGTATACAAAACATCTATTCAAAATAATTCAAACAATATGTCAAATAATATGTCAAATAAAGAACTTGAAAAAGAAATAACAACTAAAACTGTTGATGTTATGGAAAATTTTATTAGTTCAGATACTGATATGAAAAAAATAAATTTAGGTTTAGACATTAATAATTTTGCTTGTTGGAAACCAATTAATATATATGTAATATTTTTTTGGTTAGTTATCTTGTTATTTTTAATTTATTTATTGTTTGAATATTTATATAAAAAAAATAAAAAGCAATGAAATTTTTAATTAAAAAAATTATTTATTTTCCTATAATATATATATAAATATTATATGGATAGTAATTTTTTTCAATATAATAAGTCAAACATAATATCAAATCCAAATGAAAAAATAATTTATAATTCAAATGATACCAAATGTATAAATGAATGTAATAATGATAATAATTGTCAAGGTTTGATAATTTCAAATCCAATATGTGATAAAAATATTCCATTAACCGAATGTATTCAATCATTAACAGATATTGATGTGTTAAATATTCAACCAAATGATTTATATAATTTTAAATGTAAATTTATAAATAATATTAATGATTTGTCTAAAATATATAAATCAGATAAAAATAAATGTTATATAAAAAATCAATATGTTGATATGTTAAATTCAGATAATGATATGTCTAAAGCATATTATTTAAAAATAAATAACAAGTATTTGTCAATTAATGAAGAATTAAACAATTTATTTTTAATTAGTTCAGATGATGTAGAAAAAGCTTGTTTGTTTAAATTCAATTCTAATAATAATATAGTAGAAACTAAAACACAAAAATGTTTACAGACAAATGGAAAATATTTAATTTTATCTGATTGTGATAATTTAATTAATAATCAAAAATTTGTATATGAAAATAAGTTAAATTCCATAAGACCATTAAATAATTCTAATGGTAATTCTATTTTGTGTTTAACATTAATAGATAAAAATAATGACCCAGATATAAATACTAATAATAATAAGATTACATTGGAAGAATGTAATTTTATTGATTCGCAAAATATTCAAATTGAAAAAATAAAAGAAAATTTTTCAACATTAAAAAATTTAGAGAAAAAAATAGAAAATATAAATTATTGCTCAAATCCAATATATAAATCAGTTGTTTTTATAATACTTGTTTGTATATTAATTTATTTTATTTGGTTTATTATAAGAAAAAAATACTATGATGAAGATAGTGATTATGATAAAATAACTACAACACCCTTTAACGTATAAAATAATATATAATTTATTTTTGTAATATAATTATATTTTATAAATATATTTATATTAAATGAAATTATTATCATCAAATAATGCAAATATGGAAAAAGAAAATAACAATTGGAATTTAGCAATTTTAACATTTGTTATTTTAATTTTATTGTTTTTTTGGTTTTACAAATTTTTATTTGTATTAGATCCAACAAAATTAAAAATGCCATTAGAAGTTACTACATCAGATGTATTATAAATTTTTTGTTAATTCTTCAGAAATCTTGTAAGCATATATTTCATATGGATGTTCTTCTTTTAAATTTATTTCAGTTGGAATTAATTGTTTATTTTCTAAATCTAATTTAAAATATTTTTTATAAATTTGTTTAGTTTTTATATGACAAACATAATGACCATAATAGTAAGAATTATCATTTTCAATCCAAATATATTTAAAATTATTGTACGTGGTATCTGGATTAAATATAAAAACATATTCATTTTCTAATAAATTTAAATTTGTTGCTAGATTTAAATTTATTAAATCAAATTCAATTTGATTTGGATTAATTTTTTTCCACTTATTGTTATTTTTTTTTATAAAATTTTCCCACTCTATTTCATTAAATCTTTGTGCAACATGAATTTTTTCATGAATCAAAGTATTTATTATTTTATTAATTCTATTTAAATCAAATTCTTTTATAATATAGTCAATTGGAAAAAATATTATATCACCTAAAGTAAATGGATAATTAAACATAATATTTTTACATAATGAAATTTTCCAGTTATTAATATTCGAACCAAATAATCCAATGTATTTATTTGTTTTTGAATTTATAATATTATTGGCAATTTCTATACAATTAATAAACCACAAATATATATTTAAATTATTTTGTATAGAATATTCCAATAAATCAATTTGATAAAAATGTTCTTTAGACAATATATAATTGTCTTTTGTATTTTGAATTGGTAAATTAATAAAAAACGAATTAATAATATTTATGGGTTCATTATCAAATGATATTGTTAAGTTATTTTTAATCTCAATTAACTTGATAATTTCTTCTTTAGTTTTATCATTGTTTTTTAATTCTATAATTGACATTATTATATCATTTATAAAATAAAAAATTGAAAAATACTATAAATATTAAATCTTATATTATATGATATGATACAAAATGAATTGGTTTGAAAATAATACATCATCAGATTTATTTTACCTTGCTACAAAAGAATCAGCTTTATCTGATCCTGAATATAGATATAGAATTGCTAGTCCAATAGTAAGTGTTGGAGGTAAAAAAGGTAATAGAACTACATATTTTGAAAATTCTGAATATTATGCCGAGAAAATGGGTATACCTAGTACTTTTATAGCAAAATATATTGGTAATAAAATTTCATGTCCATCAGCAGTTGATAAGGATAAAAAATGTTTAACTTGGAAAGGTGAATATACAAAAGAACAAATTGAATCACATTTAAAAGATTTTATTAAGATATATGTGTTATGTCCAAATTGTGATTATCCAGAAATAGATTTATATTTGGATGATAAAAAATTAATTGGTACGTTATGCAGATCTTGTGGTTCATCTAATTTAATTGAATCAAAATATATGGATAAAACATATGATTTTATTCAAAAAAATATTAAATAATATTAAAAGTATTAAATATATCATAAAGATTTGTATATTGTATTATTTAATGACCTTAATTTCTTCAAACACAAAATCAAATATTATATTTAAATTAAATGATATTGTAAATATTGAAGATCCTGAATGGTCTAATTTAGGAATTGAATTAAAAATAAAAGTACTTCATAATTTGTGTAATTATTTGAAAACTGACATTAATTATTCTTCAAATCAATCTAATTCTCCAATATTATGTCGAGTTCCACAATCCATTAATATTCCATTAAAAAACCAAAGACCCAAAAAAATAATTGAATTATGTGGTATAAATAAACAATCATATTCGGAATTATTTGAAGAATTTAGAAAAGGACTCGTTATAACGAATAAAGAATTTAGAAAAAAATATAATTCAAAAAATAAAAATTATTGTTTTGCAAATCTACCAAATTCTAATTATAGGATGATACTAAAAAATTATAATGGATATGTTTATAATTTTATTAATAAAAATATTGATAAAATTGATTCGATTGAATTATATAATAATTTAATGAGTGGAAATCAACAAAAAATAATAACCAAAAATAATTCAAATATAAATGATTTAAAAATTTCTAACATCAATATGATTGATGAATTTTTAAATATAGAATTTAATAATAATGTTTCAATAAAATTAGAATTATATTTAACATCTGAAAAAATAACTTCCAATATACCAGCAAAATATAAAATATTTTTAACAAATATATTTTAATTAATATTTTTTTTATTAGTATAAATATATTATAACAATGTTTTCTTCAAATCCTAAAACTTTTTATCAAGCTGTCATGTTTGGTGTTGTTGCTGTACTCCTTGGACTTATTTTATCAATGGTATTTGGATTTTTAAAACCAGAATTACCTGAAGAATGTGCCATATGGGATAAATATTATGTAATGGAAGTTGTTTTATTTTTAACTGGTTTTATTTTAAGATACCTAATGACAAATGAAACTATTGGTAAATATATGTATGAGGTATAAAAAAAATCAATTTTAAAAAAAATTTATATAAATTAATATATATATATTATAAATGAAAAAAAAATGTAATATCCCAAAAATAATTCATCAAACT
>Ga0172363_10001155_pt1 | contig 21090 bp, 18 predicted proteins | sample LakKivs2_kivu2a2_FD_114541 | JGI IMG/M metagenome (GOLD analysis project Ga0172363, IMG submission 114541) | Sediment microbial communities from Lake Kivu, Rwanda - Sediment s2_kivu2a2 | ecosystem: Environmental > Aquatic > Freshwater > Lake > Sediment | place: Rwanda: Western Province, Lake... | reverse complement strand
GCAAATTTGGGCATGTGGATGATAAGGGCAGGCGAGGACGAGGTCGAGAGGAGGCTCCCAGACAGCCTCTTGGTGAGAAAGATACTGGGGTATGCCACACCATACAAGAAGAGAATCATCCTCGCGGCTGTGTTGACCGTAGTCGGAGCAATCCTCGGGGCGGCTGGTCCCTATGTCTTGGGCTTTGCGATCGACCAGTTCATAGCGAACAAGGACACACAGGGGCTATTGTTAGCGACGGGACTCTACGCCGGGATCCTTCTAGTTGACTGGGCAACAGGTTCCCTCAGGGCCTACGTGACGTCTTGGCTGGGAGACCGAGTGGTGACGGACCTCAGGGAGAAGATGTTTGAGAACCTGCAAAGTCTCCCCCTCTCCTACTTCAGGCGGCGTCAAGTGGGTTGGCTGATGTCGAGGCTGATGTCAGATACAAACACCGTGAACATGGTGATCACCTCAGGTCTGCTGACATCCCTCAACGATCTGCTCGTGGTACTCGCCACCGTCACGGTCATGCTAGTGCTCAATCCTTGGCTCACGCTGCTGGCACTCTCGGTCGTGCCCCTTGTCGTGATCGTCACTTGGAAGTTCTCAATCAGCGCACGGGCATCGTTCAGGAAGAGGACAAAGAAGATGGCATCCGTGTCCTCCGAGATAGAGCAGTCCCTGACCGGGGTGAGAGTCATACAGGCCTTCGGCAAGGAACAGCAGGCGCAGAGGTCTTTCGAAAGGGCAAGCGAGGAGTATGTCAATGCCTCAATGTCTGCAGCGAGGGTGACGTCAGGTTTCCGGCCGATAGTGGACATACTGCAGACCCTCGACATGGGTCTGCTGCTCTACTTCGGGGCATCATGGGTGGCCTCTGGCAGTTTGATGATAGGAACTCTGGTCATATTCATGGCCTACATGAGCAGGTTCTTCTACCCGGTCAGGGAAATCACGATGCTCTACAACAGCCTTCAGGAGGCCCTAGCAGCATCTGAGAGGATACTCGAGGTGATTGAGACGAAACCCGAAATACAGGATCGTCCGGACGCCGTCGATGCGCCACATGACATCAGGAGAGTCAAGTTCGACCACGTGGGGTTCGAGTACGAGAAGGGGATTAGGGTGTTGGACGACGTCAACCTTGAAGTGAGAGGGGGAGAGTTCGTGGCGATTGTGGGTCCGACCGGAGCAGGAAAGACCACCCTTGCATCGCTCCTCGTCAGGTTCTACGCCCCAACAGAGGGGAAGATACTGATCAACGACCTCGATGTCATGGAGATCAGGGAGAATTCACTGAGAAGGAGAATCATGATGGTCCCACAGGAGCCATTCATGTTTTCAGGGACGGTCTTGGACAACGTGCGGTACCTCAAGGAGGAGGCCTCCGAGCAGGACGTCATCGAGGCAGCGAGGTCGCTCGGCATAGACGCGACGATAGGTGGCCTAGAGAATGGCTATCACACAGAGGTCATAGAGGGAGGCGTGGGCCTGTCGGCTGGAGAGAAACAGCTCACCTCAATAGCCAGAGCATTCCTGGCAGACCCGTCTGTCCTCATCCTCGACGAGGCCATGTCCAGCGTAGACCCCAACTCTGAGCACTTGGTCAGATCAGCCATGCAGAAGCTGATGAAAGGGAGGACAGTCCTCATGATTGCCCACAGGCTCTCAACCGTTGTGGGCGCGGACAAGATCGTTGTACTGCAAGGTGGAAGGATCGTTCAGGAGGGCACACATGAGCAACTAGTCAAGCTAAGAGGCCTCTACAGGGAACTCTATGACATGATGGTAGCCGCCGAACAACAGGCAGCCGAGGCGCCCGCGTCAAGACGAAAGGCATGATCTCTGTCTTCTGACGGACCTACCATCATGCAGTTCATCGCCTCGCGTCGGCTCGTCCTTCAGACAAGAACGTTCCACCCCACTCGCCGCGACCGCTAGCCGACAGAGCAGCGTGCTTGAGCCCGTCAACTTCACGATCCCTTCGTACGGCTGTTCATGTCGGGGGCGCTCGCCTCATGCTTGACAGAAGTCATCCCAGTGGCGCCGCTCCGTAACCTTAAATTGGGATTCAGAGGAACTCAGGACAGGTCTTACCACGTTGAAGGAAAGGGTCTGGGGGGTCGGCCTGATATCAATATCGATCCTAGGAATCCTCGCCTACTTCGGCATGCTCATGAGCGGACTGAGCGAACTAGCCATCATGATCGTTTCAACGCTGGCAGTAGTGGCCTTTTTCGTGCTTGTCGCTTGGGTGGGATACACTATCCTCACGACCCACTATCCGGAGTCGTGATGAAACTTGACCAAGCCCAAGCTTGTCATCCTGGCCGGGGGGCTGGGGAAGAGGCTCAGGCCGTTCACGTTGTTCCTGCCCAAACCAATGCTTCCGATGGGTGACAGACCTGTCCTGAGTCACGTCATTGGCTGGGCTGCCAAGGAAGGGCTGACCGACATCGTGATCGCGACGGCCTACTTGGGGAAGATCATAGAGGACTTCTTCGACAGTGGAGCAGACTATGGCGTGAAGATCAGGTACGCTAGGTCGAAGAGGCCGCTGTCATCGGGAGGACAACTCAAGACCGTGGAGAACATCGTCAAGGGCACGTTCGTTCTCGCATATGCCGACATCATAACTGACACTCCCATGGATCCCGTCCTCCGCTTCCATGCCGAGAAGAAGGCGAAGGTCACCATCATAGCTAGGAGGATTCAGATCCCACTCAGGTTCGGTGAGCTCAGAATAGACGGGCACAAGAAGCTGGTTGGTTGGGACGAGAAGCCTGTGATCAAGAGTCTCATCAACGCTGGTATGTTCGTGATGGAGCCGGACGTGTTCAAGTTCGTGAAGGAGGGGGAGGTCGTGAGCATGGACGTGGTCATAAGGAGGATGATGGAAAAGGGCCTTCCGGTCTACGTCTATGAGTCCAGCGCTGATTTCGTTGACATAGCTGACCAAGAGAGCTACGAGAGGGCGAACGAGGAGTTCAGCAAGGTCTTAGGCAACATATGAAACCGACCCGCGCGGAGCCTCGGGTTTCAGGGGACTCACAATGGGCGTGTCGATAATCAAGGAATCGCCGTCAGCTGAGCGTGGGTTCTCCAGAAGATACGCGGTGGAAGTCGCATTCTTAGAGGCGACTGCGGGAAGCGTCTACTTTCTGTGTTCTGTCGACGGCTTCTCAAACAGGACGCATCAGATGGAGAAACATGGCGAACTCTGGCGCATTGTCCTTCGGATGCTAGCAGGTGAGTACGAGTACGCCTTCCTAGTGGACGGCTCGCGTGTGGTGCTAGATCCTGAGAACGCGAACGTCAGAAAGAGGCCCGATGGATCTCCGATCAACGTCATGCGATTCGGAGCCCCAGAGGGCGAATGTAGGCGGGGGGATGGAGTCGTGGACAGAACCTCCATGTATCACGACCAGCTGCTCCCGTTCTTGGAGATCTTCCGGGAGCAGGTCATCTTCAAGTTGCAGGTGGCCCGAGATGACATCGAGAGGGCTCATCTCCTGCTCAAGGACGGAAGGACGGTGCCGATGGAATGGCTTTCATCTGACGACATCTTCGACTACTACGAGTGCAGACTGCCAATCGGGTTCGTCGGGGACTACGCGTTCGAAGCGATCGACGGCAGCACGGAAGTCTACCTCGGCACAGAAGGCCCAGCTGACACCATCGAGAGCTGCAGGGCATTTCCCTTCCCTCCGAAGAGGGTTCCAGCGCACGAGTGCCCGGAATGGGCCCTAGGATGCCTGTACTACCAGGTCTTGCCTGACGCCTTCCGGAATGGAGACCCGCTCAATGACCCAAAGGGTGTCCTGCCTTGGGGAAGGCCGCCTATCAGAGACGGGTACTTCGGAGGTGACCTAGCTGGCCTGTTCCAAGCTGTGGACTACATCAAGGAGCTGGGCGTCTCTGCTGTGCGCATAATGCCAGTCTTCCTCTCCCCGTCGAGCGACAAGTTCGATGTCTTCGACTACTATCACATCGACTTTCACCTCGGCACAGACGAGATGTTCGTGGAGGTCGTGGAGGCCTTGCACGCCCAAGGCATCAGGACAGTGCTTGACATGGTCTTCAATCACACCGGCAAGGGATTCTTCGCGTTCAGGGACGTAACGAGGAATCAGGAACAATCACAGTATGCCCCCTGGTACAACATCCATCAGTTCCCGATATCTCAGAAGAAGTCACTCACCGGCAGCATTGTCCACAAGTTGACAGGGGCTCCCGAGCGCCCACCGTTTGAGTCCTACCGAGGAAGGCCGGACTGGCCGGAGCTGAACTTCCGAAGCTTCGAGGTCAGGGGGTTTGTCAAGGAGATAGTGACGCATTGGATCAAGAAGGCTCAGTTGGATGGGGTCTGGCTGCCCGTTGCAAGCGGTCTTCCACACTCATTCGTCGCCGAGGTCCGCAGGTCTATCAAGCGAGTGAAGGGCGACGCGGTCCTCATAGGTGATGTCAGGACTGATCCCGCACCTTGGTTGTTCAACGGCGAGTTCGACTCCGCGACAGACCCAGGCTTCAGGAAGGCCGTCGCGGGCTTCTTCTTGGAGGGGAAGACGCCTCCGTCGCAATTCGCGTCCCAACTCGCCAAGTCTAGGGGGCTGATCCCTTGGGCGGCCTTTCTGGCGAGGTGCAATCAGATAGACACAGAGTTTTCGGCGAGGGCCATGACGGCAGCTCACAATGACAAGATGCGCGCCATGATGGCTGTTATCTTCCAACTCACCTTCCCGGGCTCCCCTGTCATGCTCTACGGGGACGAGGTTGGCCTCTTCGGCGGGCCACAGCCGGACTGCAGGAGGTCCATGGTGTGGGAAGTGGAGAACAGGGACAATGACATGTTTGACCTCTACAGGAAACTGATCAGGGTCAGGTCCGATTCCGAGGCTCTGCGGACGGGGTGGTTCAAGTTCATTGCCGTTGACGACCAGTTGGACCTTGTGGCCTTCCAAAGGTGGACTGAGAGCGACACGGCCGTCGTCGTGGTCCGCAGGACAGGAGATCCCCAAGTCGTTGACATCCCCGTGCCTGACGGCAACTACAGGGACGCGATAAGTTGGGAGGTGTTCACGGCCTCCAATGCCCTATTGACTGTAGAGCTGACCGGGGGGTCATGTCTCGTTCTCGTCCAAGACAGGCTGACATATCAAGGATCACCAGGTCCCGCAGAAATCAGGGAGCTTTGAGGGCCCCCGATAAGCTTAAGCGCCTCATCACACATACTATGAACATCTGAGCCGGTGTCGAACCGCTCCGGACACTAGGTGCTTCAAAGTTGATCATAACCTATGGGTCATCAGGTGAGAAGTTAGCTAGGTCGATAGCTGAGATCGCGGGCTTGCCGCTGATCGGCACTACGATGAGGCGCTTTCCGGATGGAGAGCTTTACGTCAGAGTGATAGGAGATCCATCGGGGGAGGACATTGCCGTTGTGCAGTCGCTGGGCCTGAGGCCAGACCGGCTGCTGATGGAGTACTGCATGATCGCAGAGGCCCTCAAGGGTGGGAACTGCAGGTCCGTGACCGCCGTAATACCATACTTGGCGTATGCGCGCCAAGATTCCCGCTTCAATCCGGGGGAGCCCCTGAGCGTTCAACTGGTAGCCAAGCTCATCGAGGTCTCGGGTACCGACAGGCTGATCTCAGTGGACGCACATCTTCACCGTTTGGCCGGTCTGAACGAAATCTTCACGATACCCACGGTCAATCTGACTGCGATGCCTCTCTTGGCGGAGTACTATCGCGACGAGTATGGTTCAGCGAACGCGGTGGTCGTGGGCCCGGACAGTGAGTCTGAGCAATGGGCCAAGATTGTCTCAGGGATCCTCTCTGTGGACTACGTCGTACTGAACAAGGAGAGGCTGGGCGACAGGAAGGTCAGAATAACAGGCCCGTTACCAGTGAAGGGCAAGAAGGTAGTGTTAGTGGACGACATCGTCAGCACTGGGAAGACCATTGCCGGGGCGATAGGGAAACTCAAGGCTGGAGGCGCGAGGACCGTCGACGTGCTCGTCACTCATGCCATCCTCGTGGAAGGCGCCCTGAGTTCCTTGCGCAAGGCGGGGTTGTCGCGCCTCATATCGACCGACACAGTCCAAAGGCCAACTTCGAAGGTCTCGGTTGCCGGGATCATGGCGGAAGCGCTGAAAAGGTAGCACTTTCGCCGACTGAAGTCAAATATCAGTGAAGCTTGCTTGAACGTTTGAGAATCTACGATGGAAGGCACGAGACAAAGGCAGGAGTATTCTGACTGTTCGGCGGCCATCGATTCCGCACTGAACTGGCGTTCAACTGGCGCGCGGAGCCAGACTGCCCTTTCTGTGTTTCCAGCACCAGAAGCGTCAGCGACGTGCTCTTAGGATTCGCATTCTTGTTGTTTGGCATCGGTTTGAGACAATGCCTAAATATGAAGAACCATCCTGACATGAAGGAATGGCGGAAAGGGCAAAGTCGAGCGCTGACACCCGCCGCATCGTTTTCGAAGCAGTCCCGGAAGAACTTCCTCTCCCGCCGCAGAGTCTGGACCATTGTGACCATGTGGTCAGAATCTCTCTGGCTGGACACCCTGAACTGGCGGCTGATCATCTCCTGAGCAGAGAGATGAACGGGAAACTAGTCGAGACCGTCGGCAGTGTTATTCGTCAACTCAACTTGGAGTTTCTGAAGAGCAGTGTCACTTCACTCGACAAACCTGAGGATCGAAGGTCGAAGATGGTGGCGCGTCAGAGGGCCTACCAGCTGTTGGCTGAAATAGCTCTCAACTTGGCCGGAATTGAGAGGAAGAAAGCTGGCTTTTCCGACCGGGAGAGTGACGAGACTTTCGCACGGGTCGTTCGCACTTTGGAGAGGTGGGAGGCCACAGAAATGAATGAAGGAGCCGGTCTCGACGACCTTGTCGCCGCAGTCGTCGCTGACAAATTCACCTCAGATATGAAGAAAGTGATGGCAGGTGCCAGTATGGTCGCGAAAATGGCCGAAGGGATTGAGAAAGAGCTAGTGAAGGGAAAGACCGTCTCGGGCTTCGTTCTGGCCGCTAGGACGGCCATTCGGGATAACATCTACTACAAGATGACTGATGAGGGATTGTGCAAGTTCGGCAATGATTATGCAATAGGGCTTAGGTGGCTGAGACACCTTGGCTATGTGCAGGTATCAACTAATCCCGTCTTGGCTGCCAGGGCCTATGAGGACGATCCTGCCCTGTGGAGCAGCCTGAAACAAGTGGCTCGATCCGACCGGTTCAGTGCCCAGCATAGTACTGACGATGATGTCGCCATGGAAGCAACCATGGTCGCGCTTTGGCCTAACTTGGCTGTGCTCCGGCCTATCGCCATTCTCTCAGGAATGCACGATGGCATGGTTAGCTACCAACTCAGCCCCTTGGTAGCCGGGAGCCTAGAAGGGAGTTTCAGGGACGGCATGAAGATATACTCGGCCGCTCAGGAATTCCTCCGGAGGTACGACGCCTACTTGATGTGGGGGTACTGCAATGCAGATGAGAGAGGAAGACCAAACATAGTGTTCAAGGTCGCAGCGGAGACGGCAGCTGCCATCGACATAACTAGATCCCTCAACGAAATGGGAATAGGGACAAACAACACTGTCACCTTTGCCGTGGCTCAGGAGACGGCTCTGATAATGGCCGCGATAGAAGGCATGGTCAGAGCAAAGAGCATGGGCATTCATGTGACGCAAGTATACGAGACCAACATGGGCGGAAGGCTGGAAAGTCATCTAAGGGAGGTCGAGGCAGCGAAGTTGCTTCACGGCGTGCTGGGGGCGACCCAAGACAAGAGGGGGTTTCTGGAAGATCTGGCTAGTCGAGTGGGCGCCAGACAGGAAGCAGATGGGTTGGCACCAATCGACGATAAAGTGAAGGTCATTTGCTCCGTCAAGCACTTGGCCAAGCTGACGGACCAGCCGTTTGCGGAAGCTCTGACTGCTGGGCGCTCTGTCGATGATTCCGGAAGAACTCTGTCCATGTTGGCAGAATTGGAGGATGCAATCGAATATGCGGGAACTCTTGTCGCGCAGAGGGTCTATGACATCTTCTTCAGCCCCGAAAACCGAGTCAAGTGGCTGGCACACATCCGCAAGGAGTTCGGCCTCTCTGAGCGAGAAGCCGAAGAGATCATGGACAGGATCGATGTTCTCCCGGCCTCGAAGAGGAGGCCCAATGACACCTACTTTACGTTGGCAAGAAACAATATGACAAATACGGAGTTCCCGAATCACCAGTTCAATGTGTTGTCGGCTTCTCAGCAGGACGGGTTTGACGTACACGAGTTTGACGGCGCGATCACGAAGAATCATAATCCGGAAGCTCTTGCGGGGCTCTTGAGCATCGAGGACTTCCGCAGGGCGTACGAGACTACGCCCGAATTGGCGGTGATTCTAGAAAAAGTGGGAATAGAAGGGCAGTTCGGAGGCGCGGGACTCAAGCCCGACGAGTGGTCCAGCTTCGGACCTGTAGTGAAGACCATGACTGAATTCAGGAATGCATACGAGAGATTCAAGAAACAGGCTGTGGAGTTTGTGCGCCGTGCGACGATTCATCCAAAACAGCGAAGAGCAAAGGCCCATGAAAGGCGTAGTTGAGCAGTTCGAGGCATTGTTTGAGCGACAAGGGCATTCGATCAGGCTGTACGATTCCTCAACGGTGGTGGAGGAAAATCACGCGTTTGTCTTGATGAGGGAAGGGCAAGAGCGCGGGCTGGTCATCATTCATCCTGACTCAGAGCGATGTTCGTTTCATCATGACTTCATCTCGACAGAAAGCGGAACGTTCAGGGCAGTCGAGACGGACTTTGAATATCACATTTGTCCGTGCAATCATGCCAATGCTTTGTCGCTCCGCAGGCGTTTTCCTTTCACTGTCCCCCGGGCAATCGGGCTATCCGCCGCACTAGGGGCCGGGGACAGAGTCGGACTGGCTACGCCAGGCCACATCCGGGCGTTAAGGAAGTTTCGGATTTCCCCGGTTCTGGCTCAACAGTCCGTCCGTGAGATGGCCAGGACAGCCCGATCCCCGGAGGAGGTCCTAGATGATGTCTCATGGGCAGTGTTCCAGGAGGGCTATCGAGACGGGTTTGCTGCGGACGCAGATCATCTGAAGAGCGAGAAAGACATTGAAGACACGTTCAATGCGGGATTCACGATGTACACGATCGACCCGTCCGACCTTGTGAGCGACGAGGTCGATGTATGCGACTCAGCCACACTCGAGGAGAGATTCGAGAAACTGCCTTGGGATCAGTTGAACGGTGCGGGAGAAGAGTTACTCGAGAGGTATCTACGCAGAGAGTTCAATATTGATGCGGAGGGCGGTGCCCTTCAGTTCGATTTCTCCAGAAAGGAGTTGCTCAGGGCGGCAGTGAAGTATCTTCCTGCAATTGCTCGTGTGATCAAGCTGAAGGCGCATTTGGATGGACTATTCGACGGGAAGCCATTCGACCTAGAAGTATCGCTTGATGAAACGAGGGCACCAACATCGTTACTGGAGCACTTCTTCATAGCTTCTGAGTTGAATAGGCTAGGTCTCCACGTTAGCGGCCTAGCGGTTCACTTCACTGGGAGATTCGAGAAGGGAATCGACTACATGGGTGATCTGGGGGAATTCGAGAGAACTTTCCGGGAACACGTCATCGTTTCCGGGTCTTGTGATCCATACAAGGTGAGCATTCACTCAGGGAGCGACAAGTTCTCCATCTACCCGATCATCGGCAAACTGGCGGGCGGTTCGTTTCACTTGAAGACTGCCGGAACCTCTTACTTGGAAACGCTCCGGATTGTGGCTAGACATGACCCACCCCTGTTTCGAAGGATAATCAAATACAGTATGGCCTACTTCGATGCAGACAGGAAAACCTACGCAATCAGCACAAAGCTTTCGATGATTCCGGACGAGGGAAAGGTCAAGGACGAGGATTTGGAAGAAACATTCCTGAACGGGAATAGTGGAAGGCAGCTGCTGCACGTTACGTTCGGCTCGATTCTGACCGCGAGGGCAGAGAATGGCGGTTGGCTTTTTCGAGACCGCATGAGGATGATCCTCTTCGATCATGAAGAGGAATACTACGGAACCATTCAGACCTATTTCGAGAGACTCCTCACATCATTGGGCGTTGAGCGGAGGGTCAGCTAGAATCACGGGTCACATGGTCAGCGAAGAGCCCAGCCAAGCAGCCACTCGAGAAAATCGTTATATGTGCGGCACCAAGTTCAGCCCACAATGGCCAGCTTACCATTCAAGGTTGGGATAGTACACGCTATGGTATTTCCAGAGGTATCAGGCGGGGAAGGCCCAGTGGTCGAGACCGCTCGGGCTATCGTTGAAGACGATTTTTTTGATGCGATAGAGGTATCTTGGGTAAAGGACCCCTCAGTTAGGCGAAACCTGTTCTCCTTATTGAAGTCCTCTCACATTCATGTCGTGTTCTGCGCCGGAGGCAACATCATCAGGGAAAGAGTGGATTTGAATTCTCTTGACCAGCCGACTAGACGGCGGGCTATTCAGTTCACCCGTGATCTAGTTGCCCAAGCCAAGGAACTCAAGGCGGAGATTTTTGTGCTTTGCAGTGGACCGGATCCCGGGCAAAGCCTGAGATCGAAAGCAGCGTCGGCCCTCGTTGACTCCCTTGTGGAGATAGCTGAATATGCTGGGAGCGACATGATGGTGTCACTTGAGGCCTTCGACAGAGAAATCGACAAGAGGAGACTGGTAGGACCTACCCAAGAAGCCGTCTCCATTGTCTCTGAGGTCAGACAGCGAGTCAACAACGTTGGCTTGACAGTAGACCTGAGTCATCTCCCTCTGCTTAACGAGTCGGCTGCGACCTCGCTTGAGGCAGCAAGAGGCGTTCTCGTACACTCGCACATCGGCAACTGTATGCCTAACGCTGACAGTCATCCCCCACTCGCGGTGCCCGGTGGCTGCAATGGCGTGCAAGAGCTGAGGGAATTCCTGATGGCCCTGAAATCTATCGGCTATTTCAACAGGGCTTGTCCGATCGTGAGTTTCGAGGTCAAGCCAACTCGGGTCGGAGAATCAGAATCCCTAATAGCTCAATCCAAGGGCGTGCTAATGGAGGCCATGAGCGGGTTGACATGAGTCCACGCAGATACAAGGCCTACGTCACCAGGCTGATACCGGAGAAAGGACTGGAGCTTCTCAGAGGCTCCGTTGAATTGGACGTGCACCAAGGTGAACTTCCTCCGACTCGTGATGCCCTGATCCGTCATGCTCGCGACAAAGATGGACTGCTGTCCTTGCTCACTGACAAGGTCGACTCCAAAGTAATGGCCAATTGCTCAAACCTGAGGGTCATCAGCAACTACGCCGTTGGTTTCGACAATATCGACGTGGAAGCCGCGACCAAGAGAGGGATTGTGGTGACCAACACGCCCGGAGTGCTCACCGAGACCGTGGCCGATTTCGCTTGGGCCCTTCTGATGGCGTCAGCTAGGAGGGTCGCCGAGGCGGACAAATTCACGAGGGCCGGGCGATGGAAAATTTGGGGGCCAACCCTCTTGTGTGGCACGGACGTCTTCGGCAAGACCCTGGGATTGGTCGGAGCAGGCCGCATCGGTTCCTCCGTGGCGAGGAGGGCCGCCGGTTTCAAGATGCACGTGCTCTACACTGACACGCTCAGGAAGGAGGATCTCGAGAAGGAGACTGGTGCTAGGTTCGTGGGATTGGACGAGCTGCTCGCGGAGTCAGATTTCGTCAGCCTGCATGTTTCGCTGACTGAAGAGACGCACCACATGATAGGGGAGAAGGAGTTGGGGAAGATGAAGCGGACAGCGATGTTGATCAACACCTCAAGGGGTCCAGTGGTGGATCAAGGGGCTCTCTACCGTGCTCTGAAATCGAAGGTCATAGCTGGGGCTGCCCTTGATGTCTTCGAGGAAGAACCCATCCGAGCCTCGAACCCGTTGCTGAAGCTTGGCAACATTGTGGTGGCCCCTCACATATCCAGCGCAAGCGTAGAGACCAGGGAGGAAATGGCCGTCATGGCTGCGCAGAACCTGCTCGATGCCCTCTCCGGTAACAAGCCCAAGTTCATCGTCAATCCTGAGGTATGGCAGGTAAGGAAAGACTGATTTGACGACCCTAGGGGTACGCACCTGACTCCAATCGTGAGTTGCTCGGAGGCCAGAGCCTTGGGCATCCATCAGGGCAGGAGTTAGTCAGCCCCCTCCCACCAGCGGAAAGATCGCCAACGTGTCGCCGTCCTTCACCCTCGCATCAGGCCCGACTACGTTCTGGTTCAGGGCATGAATGGCATCGGCCATTGACCCCAGGTTCGGGTGCTTGGCTAGAATGACATTGACAACGTCCTCCACGGTCGAGTCCTCTGCGGCCTCCACCGTCTCCTCAGCCGCTCCGACCGTCTCTCTGTAGGAGGCAAAGAACTTCACAAGCACCTTCATAGCCGCTCGATTTCTCGATCGGGGCTCACGTTTATATGAATTCCCTCGTCATGTCGGATGAGGCTGAAGCCAGAGCAGTAATCAGTGGCTCAGAGAACGATGGCTGGATGGATGGGCAAGATCTTGGATGTCGATCTATCGAGTTCCAAGGTCCGGGCTGTAGAACTGGACGAGCAGACCAGGGACAAGTTTGTCGGGGGCAGGGGGCTCGGTGCCAAAATAGTCTACGACAACGTTCAGCCCGGGACTGATTCCCTCAGCGCTGCGAATGTCTTGGTGTTCTCGGTTGGTCCGCTCACGGGCACAGCTGCCCCGACATCAGGCAGGTATTCAGTGTCAACGAAGTCACCGCTGACAGGGACCATCTTAGACGCGAACTCAGGCGGCTTCTTCGGGCCGAAGCTCAAGTCATGTGGGATAGATGCCTTGGTCGTCAGGGGCGCAGCCAGCAGCCCTGTTCTCATCAGTCTGAATGAAAGGAACGCGGAGGTACTTGACGCGTCGGACTGCTGGGGCAAAGGCGTGTTCGACACCACGACGATGGTGAACGAGAAGTTTGGGAAGGCGGCAGAGGTGGCCTGCATAGGTCAAGCTGGCGAGAACCTCGTCAGGATGGCAGCTATAATGAACGACCGTCACAGGGCAGCTGCCAGGGGGGGTCCCGGAGCCGTAATGGGATCCAAGAGGCTGAAGGCCGTGATCGCAGCTGGCAGCATGAGGGTCGAGGTCGCCGATAGGGAGAAGTTCCTGTTTGTGGTCAAGGAGTCGAACAGGGTGTTTGACATGCATCCCATCACCAGCAAGGCTCTGCCTAGGTTCGGGACAGCCGTTCTTGTCAACCTGATGAACGAGCTCGGAGTGCTCCCTGCCGAGAACTTCAGGTCCACTTGTCATCCAGAGGCTGAGAACCTTTCCGGCGAGGCCCTCACGAAGAAGATACTCGTTCGCCCCAAGGGATGCTTCGGGTGCAAGATTCAATGCGGCAGATCCACGAAGGTGGGTGATGTCGAAGGTGAAGGCCCAGAATTCGAGACCCTGTTCGCGCTTGGCTCGTGTTGCCTGGTGTGGGACTTGGAGAAGGTGACCTTGGCCAACTACGCCTGCAACGACTTTGGACTTGACACGATGTCAATGGGAGTCACCATAGCCTGTGCCATGGAATTGAGCGAGAAGGGGGCTTTGTCGGAGAAGGTGAGCTGGGGCGATGGTGACAAGATGTTCGATTTGGTGAGAAAGACCGCCCTCAGAGAGGGCCTCGGCAACGACTTGGCGGAAGGTTCAATGAGGTTGGCTTCGAAGCGCGGGCTCCCACAAGTGGCGATGCACAGCAAGGGGCTCGAACTGCCCGCCTATGACCCCAGAGGGGCTAAGGGACAGGGGCTCGCCTACGCGACGAGCAACAGGGGCGGTTGCCACTTGAGATCGTACATGATCGGCCTAGAGATATTGGGAATCCCTAGGAGAATAGATCGATTCTCCACGACGAACAAGGCCGGGCTTGTCATATCGCAGCAGAACCTCTACGCCGGAATGGACACGTTGGTGGCCTGCAGATTCACGGGCTATGGGCTAGACGAAGATTACTACTCAAGGATGCTGACAGCGGCGACAGGGGTCGCGTACACCGGCGAGGATCTCATGCTTGTGGGCGAGAGGATCTGGAACCTTGAGAGGCTCTTCAACGTCCAGGAAGGGTTCGGAAGGAAGGACGATACCCTCCCTGATAGGCTTTTGAAGGAATCCCTGTCAACTGGACCGACGAAGGGACAAGTGGTGGAGTTGGAGCCTATGCTCAACGAGTATTACAAGTTCAGGGGGTGGGACCAAGAGGGGCGACCCACGGAGAGGACGCTTGAGAGGCTTGAACTCGGAAGCTAAGAGCGAGATCTGGAAGGAGATCGCCAAGTACGGCAAGAAGCTACACGACAAGGGCTACATGGTGAGCCACAGCGGCAACCTGAGCATAAGGGGTGGAGACAAGATGTACATCAAAAGAAGGGGAGCTGCCGCGGACGAGATAGGCCCCGAGGATGTGATCGAGGCGGACCTGTTCGAGGAGGATAGCTCGATCATCCTGAGTTCCACGGAGACAATGGTTCACAGGGCGGTGTACTTGGAGACCTCGGCTCTCGCGGTCGTTCACGCGCATCCTCCCTATTGCATCACGTGTTCTCTGATATTCGACGAGATCATACCCATGGATGCGGAGGGCGACTACGTCCTGAGAAAGATACCGGTCCTTGTCGTCAACGAGGTCAGCGGTTCGAAAGATCTTGAGAAAGCAGTCTCATCCGCGCTGAAGGAGTACAAGGGGGTCGTCGTGAGGGGGCATGGCACGTTCGCGGCCGCGAAGCTCATGGAGGAAGCGTACCACGTGACGTGCATGATGGAGGCGGCGTCTCAGATCAGATACTTGGTCCATCTCTCAGGTCTGGAGTCCAAGAGGGACAAGACGGCAGAGTTTACCAAGTGGTGAGCCCAAGGTCATCGGGTCTCACAGCGGGATGGTCGACGGTCCGTCCGGAAGGAGCGTGATCTTGCCCTTCGGCTTGAGATTGAGCGCCTCTTCAAGGCCTTCCCTCAGTGACTTGGCATGAGTCATGTGCATTGATTCCACTGTCTTCCTGTCGACCCCTCTCGTGACGACGATGACCCTGTTCTTCTCGAGCACCTTGGCCAGAATCTGAGCCTCCCATTGTGCTTCCTCCCAGATCTCCCCTGCCCTGAGTCTGCGCAGAAACTCGGCTGGACTGTTCGCTGAGCTGATCATTCTGCTGAAGCCCTCGTGACCGACCCCGTCCATGCACTCCCCACAGGCGACTATCACTCCCCCGTCCGCGGCAGTCAAAGCGCCGTTCGAGATGCCCTTGACGAGCTGGTAGAGGTTCCTGTCAAGCGGATAGCCGCCGTTTGATGTAATGACGATATCCCCGCGGACCGGGGAAACCCTGCAGCAGCTCAGGGAGAATTCCATTCCCCTCGCATGGGCTGATGAAACATCACCTGCGAACGCGGAGACGATCCTCTTGCTCTTGTCCAGGACGACGTTCACTATGAACCTGAGGTTCACCTTCTTCGCCGCCTCGTTGATCTCCTCGTGGATGGGGTTGCCTGCCACTATTCCCGTCCTCGAGTTCGGGTCGTCTATGTTCTTCGGTGAATGATTGTTCATGATGGTCTCTGCGCCCGAGACCCCCGGGAGGACGCTCTTGGGCCCCCCTGTGAATCCCGCAAAGAAGTGCCCTTCTATGAAGCCGTCTGCCAGTATCAGGTCTGCCTGACTCAACAGCGCATTTGCTCGGAGTTCATTTCCGGTTGACATCGTTCCGAAGCTGGCCAGCGAATCAGCGTCCTTTGCGTCATGAATCCTGACCTCGTCGACTTCATCAACGGCCTCCCCATACTTGTCCCTAAGTGCAGCTCCATTTGGGGACCACACGTGCAATCCAGTACCCACCAAGAGGGAGATCGAAGAATCTGGTGCGAATCTCCGTACCTCACTCACAAGAGCAGGGAGGGTCATGCTGCTCGGAACTGGTCTGGTGTTGTCGCTTGTCAGAATGACGACCTTCTTTGACCCAGATGCGAGATGTGAGACCGGCGGCGAGTTCACCGGATGGGCCAATGCTTGGGATATGTATCGGGCTTGGTCAGAATCAGCTGAGGGCCACGACGGTTCAAGAGAAGCCTGGACCCTCTTGTCGTCGACTTCGACGGACTCAACGCCCTTCCCGAACGGGACTTTAACCAGCATCTGTTTCACGCGTCTCCATGCGACTTATATTGCTTCCACTGAGTATGATTGGTTGTCGTAGGGATTTTATCCAATCAGGGTTTCCGAATGCTAGCGCTTCGCGCGCTTTGGCATCTCACTATCATCTTTGGCGATGGCCTCAACCCTGATCTTGTCGCCATCCCTCACTTTCTTCAGAGTTCCCGCGTCTCCGATCAACTTGCCGAAGACATTGACAGGACTGGCTGGTCTGATCTCATCGCCTCTGGACGCAGGTGTCCTGCCGAAGAAAAGGCACATCGCCCGTCCGGGCGGCCAATACCCCAAGTCGCCCAATTCGACGGCCTCTCTGGGTTTCTCCTCACTGAGTTTCAGCCCTATTGAGAAATAGACCTCGTCTCCCCAAGTGTTGGCCTCAGATTGGATCGGGAGGGAGTCCCATATCGCCTTTGCGGTTGAGCTGTCATTGAGTTCTGCCTCAATGACGACGTCACCTATCGCGATCCTGATTCTCTTCATCGCTGTGAGAATGTGGGGTTCGCCGCATATTAACCTGTGCCATCATGAACGATAATAAAGGGACATCAGTTGGGATTACTCGCTCATGAGTCTCAAGATAGAACGCAAGGTGGAGGAAGGTCTCACTCAGGTTGTTCGGCCCAGGAGGGGTCAGCTAAGGTTCCTCAGCTTCTCATTGCTTCTGCTTTCACAGGGGGGCTTCGAGCTCGCGAAGTTGGGGGAAGAGCGCGTCTTGCTTCTCATGAGGGGACGGTGTCAGGTCCGGGTTGGGGATCAGCACTTCGGGCCATTGGCGAGGTCCAACATTTTCGAGGAGAGAGCGACGGCAGTCTATGTCCCCACTGACTCGCCATGCCATGTCGAGGCTGACCGAGAAACGGAGATTGCGGTCATCTCAGCCCCAGCGGAGATGAGATCTCAACCCAAGCTCGTGCTCCCTGCAGACATAGTCGTGAGGCGCGTCGGCATGTCAAATTGGTTCAGGGAGGTGCACGACATCGTAGGGTCCCGGATTAACGCCCAGAGACTATTGGTCGGGGAGACCTTCAACCCGCCCGGCAACTGGTCCGGTTTCCCGCCCCACAGACACGAGCGTAACGACCCGCCGCAGGAGTCGAGCCAAGAGGAGATCTACCACTTTAGGCTCAACCCTCCCTCGGGTTTTGGCCTTCAGCTGATCTACACAGATGACGGCGAAGTGGACGAGCCAATCGTCGTGAGGAATTCCGACACCGTTGTCATCCCTCGAGGGTACCACCCAGTCGTTGCTGCCCCGGGATACTCCTTATACTACCTTTGGGCGCTAGCTGGGGAATCCAGGCAACTCTTCACCCATGAGGATCCGGCCCATTCTTGGATTCGGGGCAATCAGGCCTAAGCTGGTCCCGAGAATCGCTCGTGTGGCTCGACCCAAACGCTAAATCCAGCCATGGTCGACATCGTGCCATGGGCCTAGAGATGCGGATTACTGACGCCGAAGGCTCTCACAAGGTGGAACTACTGCTCGATGGAACTGCAGTGAGCTGGCTCTCTGTGATCGACCTCGAAGTGAAAGTCGGGTCGGTCCACCTGAAAATGGGCGGCATAGGGGGAGTGGGGACGGTTGAGGATCACAGGATGAAGGGATACTCAAAGAGGGTGTTGGAGCACTCGGTGGACTACATGACGAAGAACGGGTACGGCATCTCCATGCTCTTCGGCATTCCAGACTACTACAGCAAATGGGGATACGCCTCCACTCTTCCGGACTACAAGTTCACGGTGCCGCTCCGGGACGCAAGGAGAGCCCACGAGGGCCTGCGCGCGAGGCCAATGACCCGAGAAGACGCGCATCGTGTGCTCGACATCTATGAGCTCACGAACAAAGACAGGACGGGGCCGGTCAGGAGACACAGGGACACGTGGTTCAAGTTCAGAAAGGGGACAGACTACCGAATCTTGGCTGACGGCACGGTGTTCGAAGACGGCTCGGGCAAAGTTGTGGGCTACTACGCGTCTGACAGATGGCCAAGAGTGATGAGGATCACGGAAGTGGGAGCGACTGAGACGCGCTTCTATGAGAACCTGCTCAAGCACGCGGCGACGGTCGCGGACCAGAAGCAGGCAACGGAACTTGAGGTGTTCGTCCCATTCGACCACGATTTCGCCAACCTCTGCAAGAGGATGGGCTGCACCGTGAAGTTGGACTACCACTACAATGCCATGGGCATGGGCAGAATAGTCTGCCTGCGATCGACGTTCGAGAAGCTAGCTCCTGAGCTGAGCAGAAGAATCGAGCAGGCCAAGTTCGAGATCAAGGCAGGTGGACTCACGTTCAATACCGAGATAGGTGATGTTACTGTGGAACCCTCGCGTTCGGGAGTAATCCTGTCGGAGAGAGCCTCACAGAATCGAGTCGGAATCTCACAGTCGACCCTGCTGCAGCTCATTCTTGGGTACAGGACAGTGGCCGACGTGCTGGCTGATCAAACTACAAGAGTTGATGGCGACGTCCTAGGCCTGTTGGAGGCCATGTTCCCGAGCGGCCATCCGTACATCTGGCTCTCGGACTGGTTCTGATTTCACGTGTATCTCACGATCTGATCTTGGGAAAAAGGGGAGGGAGGGTGCTCAGTCTGCTTCAGGGAGCGTTTCCGTGCTCCTGACACCCTCTATGTGAACCACCTTGGCGGCAACTTCTCTCAGCGCTTGGAAGTCTTGAGCCTCAATGAAGACGACGACATCGTACCTGCCAAAGACGGGATACGCGTCCTTCACGCCGGATATCTTCTTGGCTTCGCTCGCTATCACCAGTGCTCCACCGTATGAGCTTTTGACAAGCATGAGACCATTCAGCATCGGTCCTACACCTCCACCCCTATGAGTGTCTCAGTGCCTCTCACCGCGGAGAGGGCCTGTATCTGCGACACGAGCGAAGCCAGCTCCCTAGCGCCGCTCACGTCAACATTGGCTACCACGTCCTGCCTGCCCAGAACCGGGAAGGCAGTCTTGACTCCGCTCTGCTTCTTCAGCGCTGCCGCCACGTCCTTGTGTTTTGCTGGGACTACCTTGATCAGCACGCAGGCTTTCATCCTTGTTCATGTTGACTCAGCGTTCTGCGTATAAGTGCCTTCGCGCTCGCACCGGGGAGTGATGGTCCAGAGGAGTCGAGCCCAGAGCTGCCGGCTCCTAGGAAGGGCAGGACAGCCAAGTGTTGGTCGGGAGGGCGGACCCGTTGGCCGCCCTGAGGGCCTTGAAATACGACTCATTCGGAACGCTTAAATATCGGAACCGATATCGATTTCGATACGATGCAAAGAGAGGATTCCAAGTTGGAAGAGAACAAGGCGGCAATAGCTCTGGAGTCGGTCAGCAAGAACTACAGGATGGGGAACGTCAGAGTTCAGGCTCTATCGAAGATCTACCTGACTGTTGAGCGCGGGGAAAGAATCGCCATAATAGGACCCTCAGGAAGCGGCAAGTCCACCCTGCTCAACATCATGGGGCTTCTGGACAAGCCGACCAGCGGCAGGGTCTTCTTCAATGGAAAGAGCGTTGAACGCATGGGAGTCGATGAGGCGTCAGCCATTCGCCGGGACCACGTTGGTTTCGTCTTCCAACAGTTCCACCTGATACCTTGGCTCAACGCGACGGAGAACGTTGAGATACCCATGGCGATCGCTGAAGTATCCGGGTCGGCTCGCAGGGTCAGAGCGCGGAAGTTGCTTGAATCCGTAGGGCTGGGTCACAGGTTGAATCACAAGCCCAGCGAGATGAGCGGGGGCGAGCAACAGCGCGTTGCTATAGCTCGAGCGTTGGCCAACAAGCCGTCGGTGATAATGGCTGACGAACCCACGGGGAATGTTGACTCAAGGACCGGAATAGAGATAGCAGAGTTGCTCAAGAACGTCTGCGAGGCCGGCAAGGTCACGCTCATCTTCGTAACGCACAATTTCGACCTTGTCAATGTCTTGGCACAGAGGGAGATACTGCTCAGAGATGGCACGATCGCCAAGGAGGTGAGGGCGTGACCATGAAGTCATTATCTGCAGGAGCGACGACGGTCTTGCTGTTAGCAGCGATGCTTGTCGCGCCGCTCCTTGCACAGGGTTCAAACTTCGCGTTACTTGACTCGTATTGGGGCGCTGTCGGAAGCCCAATTGAGGTCCTGGCCGGGGATGTAGCGGCTCCGCTCGTGGTCAGCGTGAGATACTTGGGTTCCGATCCCATAACCAACCCGAGCATGACCATCACCTTGCCATCAGGTTTCAAGAACTCGACAGGAGGAACGACAGTTCGGTCCTCATACCAAGGGTCCGTACCGTATGGCGGAAGGATGGATTTCCTCTTCAGAGTCTCGGTGGACGCGGGGACAAGAGCGGGACCACGTCTCTGCGACGCAATGATAGAGTATGCGAGGTACTCGACGAGCTATGATACCACGTCCAAGCAATACGTGAGCGACTATGAGGGAGTCTGGAGAGGCAACGTGACTGTCCCCATATTCCTGTATGAAGGGGCGATATTGGACCTAACCCTCTCACCTGACTATGTCGTCGCCGGCAGGACCGTCAACGTCACGCTACATCTAACCAATGTCGGTGAAGTCGATGTCAGGAACGTTGATCTGACTGTGTCGCTCGGTGCAGGATCGGCGGTGATCGGGACCGACAACAGATTCCATGTCGCGCAAGTCGCTGGTGGTGAATCTGTTCCCCTCAACTTGGCAGTATTCAGCGCCTCGTCGCTCGCCGGGACCATGGTTCAGATGACAGTCGCTATCTCCTACAAGACGGCCTACGGGTTCGCGAGAAGTGAGACTAGAACCGTAACGACCCCCGTCAGACCATTCACAGATGCACACGAGCTGAACGCAGTGGCACCAGCAACTACAACGTCGAAATTCGCGATCACAGGCACCACCCCGAATACTCG
>Ga0172363_10001154_pt1 | contig 21100 bp, 18 predicted proteins | sample LakKivs2_kivu2a2_FD_114541 | JGI IMG/M metagenome (GOLD analysis project Ga0172363, IMG submission 114541) | Sediment microbial communities from Lake Kivu, Rwanda - Sediment s2_kivu2a2 | ecosystem: Environmental > Aquatic > Freshwater > Lake > Sediment | place: Rwanda: Western Province, Lake... | reverse complement strand
TACACATTCCACTGGTTGGCGATAAACACCGCAGATCCATCCATGAATGTATGTAGCAATACCGCCAATCCAAGCCAGCCAAACTGCTGCCTGCCCGGGCGCCTGGTGAACACCTGTAAAACCAGTACCGAGGCCATGATGTGGAATGGTATGGTAAAAACCCGCTCTAAAAATGGGATGAAGGTGCTAAACCACGGAGTGCTCCAATATTGCTGCACCTGCTGTTGAACGACGGCGAGCTGGTCGGGAGCAAGATTCAGCATGCTCAAGTTTGCATGGCGTAGTGCGATCATGTTTAAGTATATATACGCCAAGTACAATCCCAGAAAGATGGCTTCGGTGCCGCCGTGCCCTGCCCCGGCGATGACGGCATTACGCCAGGTGCGGTGATCCTTAAGCCACCAGCGGAACATACCGTAACGGGCACCTTCCTCAAATACACCGGCACTTAACCCTGCAAGTAAGGATATGAAAAGAAATCCCAGGCTACCCGGGAAGGCTGCCTGCAGTTTTGCCAGCAATGGATCCAGGGCGAAGTTATTGAATGGCAGGTGAAAAACCTGCGACAGGATAAAGATGGCAGCCCCTATCCACCAGATCTTGCCAGGAAGCTGGAATTTACGGATCAAAAAAATACCCAATAGGATGGGGAAGGTAATGATGAGTAACCAGGTGATAAAATAGGTCACTGCCAACAGGTCCATAACCAGAAAATTATACATCACTTAGGATATCGTCTGGATTGTGGTTATCATCTAATTAAATAATTAATTTTTTACTAACCCACCGTCACTAATTTTCATACGGTTCTGTTGGTATAATTTTGCGCAGTGCTTGTAGGTATGGGAAATTAAAAATGCAAGGGATGCGCTCCAAATAGGAGGGTATTGGTAAATGGAAAAGGATGAGTATCTAGAGCTATTTCATCAGATGATCTTAATTCGCCTATTGGAAGAGAATGCCTCTATCTTGTACCAGCAGGGAAAGATTGGAGGCTTTCTGCACCTGTATATCGGCCAGGAGGCAGTGAGCACGGGCATTATCTCTGCCCGGAAGCCGGAAGACCGGGTCATCACTGCCTATCGCGATCACGGGGTGGCTATCAATTGCGGCATCCCGGTAAAAGTTGTGCTTGCCGAGCTGCTGGGAAAGGTCGACGGCTGCTCAGAAGGCAGGGGCGGTTCGATGCACATGGCCAATGTACAGAAGAATTTCTGGGGCGGCCATGCCATCGTAGGTGCTCACCTGCCCATCGCCGCGGGATTGGCGCTAGGAGACCGCTACAAGAACAACGATGCAGTGACCATCTGCATGTTCGGGGAGGGCGCCACCAACATCGGCTATTTTCACGAGGCACTCAACCTATCTAAGGTTTGGGGATTATCGGTGCTGTGGATTTGCGAAAATAATCGCTACGGGATGGGCACCTCTGTGGAACGTGCTTCGGCTGTCTCGGAGATACGCCAGAAGGCGGAAGGTTATTTAATTCCCAACCAATGCACCGAAGGAATGGACGTATTGAAAGTTCACCAGGCTGCCCAGGAGGCCATCGAAACGGTGCGCAAGAATAAATCGCCTTATTTCCTGGAGGTCGAAACCTACCGTTTCAGGGGTCATTCGATGGGTGATCCCGAGCGTTACCGCACATCGGATGAGGTCAAGCGCTGGCAACATGACAGGGACCCTCTCGGGATCTACCATAAATACCTGGTGGACCATGGCATTGCCAGCGCCGAGGAGCTGGATGGCATTGAGAAAACAGCTGAAAAAGAAGTGCAAGAAGGTGTGCAATTTGCAGAGAGCAGCCCAGAACCAAAGAAAGAAGACCTGTTTAAAAACCTATATACCGAGATGAGCTGAACCGAGGGAGCCATGGCAAGAATCACGATGCGCGAGGCAATATCGCAAGCCCTTTGGGAGGAGATGGAGCGCGACCCCAATGTTTTTATCATGGGTGAGGAAGTGGGGGTATGGGGTGGCAGCTACGCGGTGACCAAGGGATTTTATGACCATTTCGGAGCTGAGCGGGTGAGAGATACCCCTATCTCGGAGGCTACGATCGTTGGGGCGGCAGTCGGAGCGGCATTGACCGGCTTGCGTCCGGTTGCAGAGCTGATGACGATCAATTTCGCCTTCTCAGCGTTTGACCACATCGTCAACCAAGCTGCTAAGCTGCACTATATGTTCGCAGGCCAGATGGAGGTGCCACTGGTCATTCGCACGGTCAGCGGGGGCGGTCGACAGCTGGCAGCCACCCACTCGCAGACGCCGGATGTGATTTTTGCGCATTTCCCGGGCTTGAAGGTGGTGGCTCCAGGCACTCCGGAAGATGCCAAGGGCTTGTTAAAATCAGCAATTCGCACCAATGATCCGATATTTTTCATCGAGTCTGCAACCCTATACCAGTCGAGGGGAGAGGTGCCGGATGGCGATTACCTGATACCAATTGGGAAGTCTAAAATCCAGCGTACCGGCAAGGATATCACACTGGTCACTTACAGCAAGATGCTCGAAACATCGATGAAAGCCGCCGACCAGCTGGCTCAAGAGGGGATCGAGGCGGAGATTATTGACCTACGCACGCTACGCCCCCTGGATATGGAGCCCGTGCTGGAATCATTTAAAAAGACCAACCGGGCGGTGATTGTTGAAGAGGGCTGGAGATCCTTCGGGGTTGGGGCAGAAGTCTCGGCAAGGATCTACGAACAAGCCTTCGATTATGTCGATGCGCCCATCCAGCGTGTAGCCCAGAAGGAAGTGCCGCTGCCCTATAGCCGCGATCTGGAACAGTCGGCGCTACCACAAGTGGAAGACGTGATCAGGGCTGTGAAGGAGGTGCTCTAATGGCGCAGATTATCGGCATGCCGAAGCTTGGATTTGATATGGCTGAGGGGACGCTCGTGCGTTGGGTGATGAACGAAGGTGAAAAGGTGTCTAAGGGCGATGTGCTGGCCGAGATTGAAACCGATAAAGCCACAGTGGAGGTGGAATCGGACTACGACGGGGTTTTGCTGAGCCAGCTGGTGAAGCAAGGGACGGTGGTGCCGGTTAATGATCCCATTGCGGTGATTGGCGAAGCCGGTGAGCAAGTGGACCTGGAGGCTTTGTCAGGCAGATCAGCCGGAGAAGGTAAACCGGCTCCAGAAACCTCTGCTGCAGGCAAACCCGCTGGAGAAGAAGCACGCCCGACACAAGTTGAAGCACCAGCACAGGTGCCAGCAGCGAAGGTCCAGGAAGGCGCTCGGGAAGGTTACACGGCTTCCCCCCTGGCACGCTCGATGGCTTCAGAGTTGGGCATCGATCTCAGCCAGGTGACGGGCAGCGGGCCTGGTGGGCGCATCACTAAAAAAGATATCGAGGTTTACCAGGCAAAAGCTCCCGTAATCGCAGCAGCCAAGCCCGCAGCAGTGACCCCCATGCCATTTGTAGCACCTGCACAACCCTTTATCCGCGAGACGCACAATGTGCCTTTACCCAAGTTACGGGCGACGATTGGGCGGAGGATGAGCATGTCCATGCAGCAGGCGCCTCATTTCTACGTGACCCATGATTACGATGTGGGTGCCTTACTCGAGCAGCGGGCGGAGATTAATCGGCTGCTTCCGGAAGATGACAGGGTCTCGGTGAATGATTTCGTGGTTCGGGCGGTGGCCCTGGCACTATTGGAATTCCCCAACTTGAACGCATCGCTGGATTTGCCCAATAACACCCTGATTTACCATGGCGAAATCAACATCGGCGTGGCGGTGGCTGTTGAAAATGGCCTGCTCACGGTGGTCAGCCGTAACACGGACCAAAAATCAATCCGCCAAATATCTGCCGAGGTCAGGAATATGGTCAGCAGGGCGCGCCAGGGGAAAGTGCGCTCGGAGGATGTGGAAGGATCGACCTTTACGGTCAGCAACATGGGCATGTATGACATCGACCAATTCACCGCCATTATCAACCCACCGGAAGCCGCCATCCTGGCCGTGGGCTCGGCGAAGCAGGTGCCCGTGATCGATAATGGCGAAATCAGCATCGGAAGCCGCATGAAAGCCACCCTGTCGATCGATCACCGTATCAGTGATGGCGTGGAAGGAGCCCGGTTCTTGCAAGCTTTGGCGAAGTTTATCGAGGAGCCATTGCGATTATTGATATAGGCTTAGCATTTTCGAGCATCGTATTTCTTGAAACGGCGGGCTGTAATCTGCATTCAATACACTGTGCCAGCTGAATGGCCGTTATAATTAAACATATGTTTCTCTATGACCCCAAACCGATGAAAAGAACGTTCGAGTACGATCTGCGTTATGTGCAGGGTGGCCTGGAAGAAATGGAACATTATTTGCTTTCAGACGAGGTGTTCTGGCCGTTGGACGCGCGCCCGCCGAAGGGCGAGCCGGAATATCCCCAGCTGACCCTGGGAGCCTTACTGCTGGCAAAAGAGAGATTGGCAGCTTATCCTGCCTCCCCGCATGAAGAGGCGGATGGATTAAAAGCGGTCAGTGAGCTGGAACGCATATCCTCCAAATGGAGGGTAGCATGGGAGAAGAAGGCAGGCCACAGCTTCAGTATGAGGTTGAGGATGTGGAGCGATTTCATCCATGATTATCAAACCAGCCCCCAGGAAAATGCTGATCGTTATGCCTATGAAGTTCGTTTACGGGCAATGCTCGGATTGTTGCTTCCCGAAGGTAAAAAACCGCAGGCGGAGGTTGATCTGTTGAGCACGCTGGATACCTACCTGCGAGCAGTACTGGTGTCCGGCAATTTTATATGGGAATCCGAGTTGCAAAATGGATTTCCTGTAGATACATACTGGTACCTGTACGGTTCGCTGCCAATGGAGAATAAAAGAAACAGGGGTATACCGTCCTATTATTAGGCAGTATGAGGGATTTTACCAACAGCTCTTAGATTCTATTTGCGGCTAGGGGGCATTAGAGACCAGGCAAACCAATAATTCCCGCAACAGTCCAACGGGCTCCTCATGCGTGACTGCAATAACCGGTTGGTGCAGCTGGTTGGCGAGGGAATCGTCGAGCCGGAAAATTTTCACATTAGTAATAAGGTCGGAATTACCTGAGTCGATCCAGGAAGCCGGGAGATAGCCGATAGAATCAGGATCGCTCGAAATCGCCTCCAGCATCGCTGTGCTGTCCGGGGCGAGCATGGCATTGCTGGAGGCTGGTTTGCCGTGCAGCACCGCCTGATCGAAAATGGTACGCAGCGGGTCATCTTTCGGCAGCACCCAAACCTGAATGGCTCGACCTGTGGCACCCGGCCATTTTTCGACCTGGCCTGAAAAGATAGCCGTAAGCTGGCTGCCAGTTAGCTCGGATAGCGGATTTTCTTGATTCGACACCACTTGCAGCTGCTCATAGCCCAGCTGGGTGAGATAAAACCCGGCGTAATCAGCGTTGGACAGGGCAAATTCCAAGGCAACCTCGCTTCTGGAAAGATCACCATTCCACTGGTTGGACCGGTTCACATAAAGCGCAACCCGGGGATCATCAACAGCACAATTGGCCAGGTTATCCACCCATTTTTGTAAACCGGTTGGATAGGTGATTTTGATTGCTTGAGGGGTTGGGGCAGGTGTAGCTGTGACAGGGCTGCCACAGGCAGCAAGGATAACTACCATGCCCAACAGTAACCAATATCTCATGCTCAAGAACGGATTATGAAGAACACAGAGGTAAATAACGCGGCTGCCAGGCAGTAGATTGAAAAAATGTACAGCGAGCTCCTGGAGAGATAAGATAACAGCCAGCGTATTGCCAGGAAGCCGACGATGGCAGCCACAATGAAACCAACGATCAAGGTGGGGAGCTGTGAGCCAAAATTTGGCGCTTGAAACAAGTCAACCACTGCTAACGCGCCAGCCCCGATCATCACCGGTACCGACATCAGGAATGAGAATCGTGCTGCAGCCGGGCGGTCGAAATTACGGAGCATGCCGCCGGCGATGGTGGAACCTGATCGTGAGATGCCCGGGAACAAAGAGATTACCTGGAATACACCGACGATCAATGCATCTAGCCAAGTGACCGTTTCGAGGGTGCGGCTGCGCCTGCCTGCCAATTCGGCGATGACCAATAAAATCGCAGTGCCCACCAGGAATCCCACGGCTGCCTGGGGGCTAGAAAAAACCGCTTCCAGCTGGTCTTTGAATAGCAAGCCGGCAATTAACGCCGGGATGGTAGCCAATACCAGCAGCCAGCCCAGGCGCGCCATGGGGTCTTGAAGTGGGTGACGGCGTAGCAGCCCGCTGATCATCGAGGCGATAATCTGGTACAGTTCCTTGCGAAAGTAAATGATCACTGCAAGCAGCGTCCCCAGCTGGACCAGGATGTCGAAAATAAAACCCTCCTGGGTGGGAATTTGCCATCTTAAAAGGTATGGGGTGATTACCAGATGGGCGGAGCTTGAAATGGGTATGAATTCAGTCAGCCCCTGGATTATTCCCAGTATGATGGATTGGAGCAGCGTCATAAGCATTTCTCCGAGTGTTCAAGGAAATTCTGTGCAAATTGAGCGAACTGGCCGTTGAGGATTGACAGGCGGATATCTGCCATCAGGGTGATCAGGACGTTCAGGTTGTGGATGGTCAATAAGGTAGCTCCCAAGATCTCCTTCGACAGAACCAGATGCCGGATATAGGCGCTGGAGAAATTCCTGCAGGCATAGCAGGAGCAGTGCTCATCAATGGGAGCTTTTTCGGAGGCATACCTGGCATTGGACATATTTATCCGCCCAGTGCGGGTAAGAGCCGCATGATGGCGGGCGAGCCGCGTGGGCAAGACGCAATCAAAAATGTCGACGCCGCGTTGCACGCCGGTGAGCAAGTCTTCGGGAGAGCCAACCCCCATCAGGTAGCGGGGTTTGTCTTCGGGAAGCAAGCCATCCACCAGCTCGAGCATGGAGAGGGTTTCTCCTTTGGTTTCCCCCACCGATAAGCCCCCGATGGCATACCCAGGCAAGTCGAATGAGCGCAAGTACTCTGCTGAACGCTGGCGCAGCTCAGGATAAATCCCCCCCTGGATGATGCCAAATAGAGCTTGATCGGAGCGGGTCTTGGCTTTCACACACCGTTCAGCCCAGGCATGGGTGCGTTGAGTGGCAATTTCATTTTTTATCTGGTCATAGGGTGAGCCACATTCATCGAAAGCCATGATGATATCTGCCCCCAGGTTTTCCTGGACGGCGATGGATTTTTCAGGGGTGAAGCGATGCAGAGACCCGTCGATGTGGCTTTTGAAGGTGACCCCGTCCATATCGATCTTGCGGTTGTCGGCCAGTGAAAAAACCTGGAACCCCCCCGAATCGGTCAAGATGGGCTGCTGCCAGTGCATAAAGGTGTGCAGCCCACCTAATGAGGCAATCAGCTCGTCCCCGGGCCTCAAATAAAGGTGATAGGTGTTGGCCAGGATCAGGCTGGTATTAAGCTCTTCCAATTGCGCGGGTGTGACCGCTTTAATAGAAGCCTGGGTGCCCACCGGGGCGAATAGCGGCGTGTACAACTCTCCGTGTGGGGTTTGGAAAATTCCAGCACGAGCTCGATTCTGGCGGGCGATGATTTTGAAGCTGAAGCGGGCGCTCATTACGAAGCATGATTATAACCCATCCGGTGGTGTTATAATTTTCACATCGGGTAATATATTACGCTGGTAGTAATGAATCATCATATAAAATGCCGGATCTAATATAGTGAATTATGTCAGATGTCCATTTCACCACACACCAATACAACACAGGAGATAACTATGCAAGTATATGATCTTCCCGGTCCGAGAGCCAAGGCTATTATTGAGCGTGATTCAGCCGTCATCTCACCCTCTTACGCACGTGCATATCCATTTGTAATGGATCACGGCAAGGGCTCAGATGTGTGGGATGTTGATGGGAATCATTTTTTAGATTTTGCTGCCGGGATCGCTGTCACGGCCACCGGGCACTCCCATCCCAAAGTAGTCCAGGCGATAAAAGATCAATCGGAGAAGTTCCTGCACATCTCTGCAGATTTTTATCATGAATCCTGGGTCAACCTGGGAGAGCGGTTGGATCAGATTGCCCCATTCAAGGAAGATGCGGTTGCTTTCATGACCAATTCAGGCACCGAGAGCGTGGAGGCAGCCATCAAGCTGGCGCGCTACCATACCGGCGCCAGCCAATTCATCGGCTTTTTAGGGGCGTTTCACGGGAGGACCCTGGGATCGTTGAGTTTCACTGCCAGCAAGCCTGTGTACCATGAAGGGTTTTACCCATTGATGAATGGGGTGGTGCATGTACCATATCCCGATCCATATCGCCCGCTGTTTAGCCAGCGGCCGGGGGAAGATTACGGCGAGACGGTGGTGAGATACATCGAAGAGCAGGTCTTGGGCAAATTACTGCCTGCTGAAGATGTGGCCGGCATTCTGGTAGAATCGATCCAGGGTGAAGGGGGTTACATCGTCCCGCCTGCCGGGTTCTACCCTGCCTTGCGTGAGCTATGCGATCGGCATGATATCCTGCTCATCGTGGACGAAGTCCAATCAGGTATGGGGCGGACAGGTAAATGGTGGGCAATTGAGCACTTTGGCGTCGAGCCCGACATCGTGTGTATCGGCAAGGGGGTTGCGTCGGGGATCCCATTAGGTGCCATCATTGCCAGGAAGAGCATCGTCTCCTGGCCGCTGGGCTCGCATGGGAATACATATGGCGGCAATCCTATCGCCTGTGCAGCAGCCTTGGCTACCATCGACTTGATCCAGGATGAATATTTGGAGAATGCCCGGGTGGTGGGCGATTATGCCCTGGATGCTCTGAATGAAATCGCAGTAAGGCACCCCAGCATTGGGCAGGTGCGCGGTAAGGGCTTGATGATCGGGGTAGAATTTGTAAAAAATAAGCAGAGCAAGGAGCCTGCACATGACTTGAGTGAGCGGATTGTCCAAAGAGCTTTTGAGCGCGGGCTGATTACCCTGGGGTGTGGAAAGAGCACGATCAGGGTTTCACCCTCGCTGAGCATCACGAAAGGTGAGATAGATACCGGTATAGAGATCTTTGAGGAGGCTATCTCCCTGGGGGAAAAGGAATTCCAGATTACACATGTTGCCTGATTTTCGCGTACGACAGCGCGATTATTTGTTGGAAATCAGCCGAGCACTGACCCAGGAGCTTGATTTAGATAAGCTCCTGGGGAGGATTCTATATATCTCGGCGGAAATGTTAGCCGGCCAGGCGGGTTTAATTGCTTTGCGGGCTGAGAAAGGCGGTTGGAAAATCGCCACCCGGTTGGGTATTTCGGCCAGCCTGGCACGTTATCTTGAGCCACTGCTGGCGCAAATTCCAGACAATGAAGACCCGGCACGCTTTGAGCTGCCTGAGGTTAACCGTGTGCTGCAGACTTTAGCCAGGACGGTGGGCCTTGGTCTATTGACCGGGGTGGGTTTGCCCCTGATTACCAGAGAAAGGGTGATCGGGGTGATCTTTATTTTCCGCAATTACCCGGGCATTTTTTCATCTAATGATCGGGCTCTACTGCAAAGTTTCGCCAACCAGGCTGCGATCGCAGTGGATAACGCCCAGCTCTATCAGCAGGTCATCCAGGATAAACAGCGTATGGATGCCTTGCTCGACTCTGCTGCGGATGGCATCCTGATCCTGTCGCCGGCGCATATGATCACCCGCTGTAACCCGGCTTTCATCCGGATGCTGGGCGAGCCGATGAATCGGATCGTGGGCAATTCACACGAAGCTGTGATCGATTTGAAGTGCCCTGATGACATGCTGACTCTTGAGCAAGCTGAAGCTGGAGGCTGGCCACTGACCTCCAACGCCACCCTTTATGTGGAAGGGGACTTGCAAAGGTCATCACAGGTCCCCTTACCCGTGGGTATCACCTATGCTCCGCTGATTTCAGCAGAAGGGAATTTACTCAATATCATTGCCACCGTACGTGACATCACCCGTTTTCGCGAGGCCGAGGAGCTCAAGAGCACCTTTATCTCGGTGATCAGCCATGAGCTGAAGACCCCTGTGGCGCTGATTAAAGGGTATGTGGGGACCTTACGCAGGGAGGATGCGGATTGGGATCGTGAAATCATTAAGGACAGCTTGGCTGTAATTGAAGAAGAAGCGGACCGGTTGACCAATTTAATCGAAAATTTGCTGGATGCTTCCCGCTTGCAAGCCGGTGGTTTGACCATAAACCCGACCGATATTGCCCTGGATGCGCTCGCCGAGCGAGTTGCTAAACGCTTCCAGACACAGTCCACCATCCACAAAATCGCGGTCGAATTCCCGGAAAACTTTCCAATTGTGAATGGGGATGAAACGCGCATCGAGCAGGTATTGGCCAACCTGATATCTAATGCGATAAAATATTCGCCGGATGGGGGTGAGATTCGCATTCGGGGGCAAGTCCTTCTCCAGCAGGTCATCGTGTGTGTCAGCGACCAGGGACCAGGGGTCGCGCCTGAAGATATCCCGCATATATTCGACCGCTTTTACCGGTCATCAATCGCCAAACGGACCACGAAAGGTGCGGGTTTGGGTTTATACTTGGCGCGTGCGGTGGTTGAGGCACATGGCGGCCGGATCTGGATTGACACCCAGCCAGGGAATGGGGCTCGTATTTGTTTTTCGATACCGCGCAGTTGATTACATCATAATAGTTTTTTTGCCCTGAACCTGTATAGGAGGGCGATTATAACCAGGAGATATTAATGCCTAAAACGCGTATCAATTGTCCAAACTGCCGCCAGCCGATCATGGCAGATATCGAACAGCTGTTTGATGTCGGCCAGGACCCAGCGGCAAAACAAAAAATACTCTCGGGGGCGTTTAATTTTGCTTCGTGCCCGAACTGTGGTTACCAGGGGATGATCGCCACACCGTTGGTGTATCATGATCCGGAAAAAGAATTATTGCTCACATATTTTCCTCCCGAGCTGGCCTTACCCATCAACGAGCAGGAACGCATTATCGGACCGATCATTACCCGCCTCACCAACAGCCTGCCTCAAGAAAAAAGGAAAGCCTACCTTCTACAACCTAAGGCGATGCTGACTTTACAGACCATGGTGGAGAGCATCCTGGCGGCAGATGGGATCACCAGGGAGATGATCCAGGCCCAGCAGGAGCGCATGAATTTACTGCAGCGCTTGATCAATGCCTCAGACGAAAGCATTGATGAAATTACCAGCAGTGAAGATGCTCTCTTTGACAGTGATTTCTTTAATTTGCTCACCCGATTGACCGAAGCCTCAGCCGTCAATGGAGACCAGGAATCTGCCAAGCGTTTGAGCGATCTACAGAAAAAATTAATCACCCGCACAACTTATGGCAAGCAGATCCAGGAACAATCGAAAGACGTGGAGGCAGCTATTAAAACCCTGCAATCGGCAGGGAAATCGTTGACCAGGGAAAAATTGCTGGAGATGGTGATTAAAGCGCCGAATGAGACCCAATTGAGCGTCCTGGTGAGTCTCAGCCGGCCTGGAATGGATTACGAGTTTTTCAGGATGCTCAGCGAACGCATCGACCGTGCCCGGGCGGATGGCAGGGAGAGATTGATCAAGTTGCGCGACCAGCTGCTGGATATGACGCGTGAAATTGATAAACAGATGGAAGAGCGGGTGATCCAGGCCAGGAAAAACCTGAACAGCATCCTGCAAACTAAAGATGTCACTCAAACCATGTCCCAGAATCTGGCAGTGGTGGATGAGTTTTTCGTAAATGTTTTTAATGAAGAGATGGAAGCAGCCCGAAAAGTGGGAGACCTGGAAAAAATCAGTAAACTCAAACAAATCGAAGATGTGGTTGACAAGGCCAGCAGCCCTCCTCCTGAGGTGGCATTGATCGAGGAGCTTTTGGAAGCTGCGTCGTCGGATGATGAATTGTCCAGGAAACTGGATGAGCATAAGAATGAAATTACACCTGAGTTCATGGACATTCTCTCCGGGTTGCTAACGCGCAGCGAATCGGGTGATGATGCCGAATTGAAAGCGCGCATGAACAAGCTCTTCGGCGCAGCCTTGCGGATGACCATGACTGCCAATCTTTCATAAAAAAATTCGGGGCTGCCAGGCAGCCCCGAATGATTTAATTCTCTTGGGGGGGATTATCCAGGCGTAAGCCGTGGCCACGTACAGTGACCAGGAATTGATGGCTGGAATTGATTGCTGACAGGCGATCGCGCAAGCGGCGTATTAATGCATCCAGGGCTTGCTCAGATACTCCTACCGCATCCTCCTTGCCCCACACTGCCTGGATCAACTCAGACCGGCTAACCACGCGGCCTGGATTTCCATATAATAGATCCAGCAACTGGTATTGTGAGACGGAAAGCGGAGGTAAAAGCTCGACATCCCCGATCCAAACACGCCGTGAGCGTTTTTCCAGACGAAGCAGACGGGGAGTCTCTTCGCCGAGTGGAGTTTTAGTATTACCCAGCTCCAGGGGAATCGTGGAATCAGAGCTCATATATACAAATTGCTGGGCAAAGGCGATTTGGATGATATCGCCATCCTGGAGGATGACCGGTTCAAATACCTCCGACCCGTTGATATGCGTCCCGTTTTTGCTGCCCAGGTCCTCAAGCTGAACTCCATTACTCAGTTGGATAAACCGTGCATGGTAGCGTGAAACCTGGCGATTTTGTATGACTACATTGCACGAGTCATCCCGACCGACCAGGATATCATCCTTAATGATCCAACGCTGTCCGTTGAGTGGCCCTGTTTGGGCGATCAGTAATGGATAATCCTCAGTCTCCAGTGCCATATCATGTTCCTATATATAATTTTATAGAAACTATTCTTAACAAAGGGATAGATAAATATACCATGATTTAATTGGGTGGAGGGCTCGGCGTTGTCTGATGGGTTAAGTTTACCACGATTACCCAACCAGCATTATACGGAATATCAGCGGCGGGCAGGGTTTTGTTGCCCAACGCTTCTCCCTCCAAAATGAGAGCCGTCTCGTCCGGTACACCTGTATCCAGGCATGACATAAAACCGCCGGTTATCAAATTAAGGAAAGATGGAAGCAGATTTCTACAGGGTAGGAAATATCCGGATTTAATATTTCTTTTACTGGTGATGGTAAATATATCTACTCATCAAGCAACCAAAGGTATAATATCCTTATCCGTTTCGCCAACGGATGATAAATGATATGCCGACGCCCTTAAAGACTGGAGAAGTGCTGAGAAGTCGCTACAAAATCCGGAGGATTATTGGGCACGGCGGAATGGGCAGTATCTATCTTGCAGATGACCTTCACTTGCAAGGGCGGCAATGTGCGCTTAAAGAGGTTGAGCATGACCGCACATTGCCGTTGGAGATTGTCCGGCAATCGCGTGAACAATTCCTCCGTGAAGCGACAGTTTTAGCGCGGCTCGATCACCCCAACCTGCCTAAAGTCTCCGATTATTTTTCAATCGGCCAGCGTGACTACCTGACAATGGATTATGTGCCGGGCGATGACCTGCGTACACTGATGCAACAAGCCCGCCAGCGCGGTGAATTCTTGCCTGAAACGGAGGTGCTAGCCTGGGCTAGCCAGATCGCGGATGCGTTGAATTACCTGCACAACCAATCACCGCCGATCCTGCACCGAGATATCAAGCCGAGCAACCTCAAGGTTACACCCAGCGGGATAATCAAACTGGTGGATTTTGGCCTGGTGAAAATCCTGGCCTCTGAGGAAATGACAGTTACGATTCTGCAGGGGAGGGGCACGGCACTATATACTCCTTTGGAGCAATATGGCGGTGATACCGGTCACACCGACCGGCGCAGCGATATCTATGCGTTTGGGGCAACCCTTTATCATTTACTGACCAACCAGCCTCCCAGGGAGGCTCGGGAGAGATTCTTACATCCCGAAGATTTAACCCCTCCACGGCAAATCAACCAGGAAATTAGTGTGCGGACTGAAAAAGCAATCCTGTGGGCTATGAGCCTGCACCCCGACGAACGTCCCCAGGATATCGAAACTTTCCGCCAGGCATTGATCGGGAACTGGACGCCACCCATTCGCCCAGCCAGAAAGGCACCACCGCCATCATTATGGATGATCCTTTCGGCCACGCGCGAGCAGATATTGCTGTGGGTTGCAGCCGCGCTGGTCGTGCTTAGCTTAATTGTCACGCTGGCGCGCTAACTTTGAGGTGTCTTAATTCTGCGAGAATCCGTCACCTGCCAGATCCATGCCGCGGCCACTCCAATTGCTGCCCCAATTATAGCGAGTAATACCACTGCCCAGGTTCCCATATGCTCCAGCATGGAGGCGCTACCCGGCAGATTCACTGCCAGGTAGGTGTAGGTGACCATTCCACCAATCAAAGGGATCAACCCAGACCGTACACCCCAGCGAAGGCCGTTCTTCAGGTTGGAAAACCAGTAATTTGTACCGCTGATAATCACCGTAGCTACCAAGGCGATCAACCAATCACCAAATTGAACGCCACTTTGATCGGGAGGGGGAATGGGGATCGCGGTAGCTTGTGGGGTCAGCGTGGGTGTTTCGGTGGGGGTATAGGTGGGTGTCAGGGAGGGGGTTACTGTTTTCGTGGGTGAAGGGGGGGTGACAGTAGTCGCTTCGGGAGGGATCTCCAGGGTGACCACATCCGAGACGATGGCGGGCCTGCTCTCTGCTCGAATATTGATTTCTCCAGCGGCATCGATCATGAGGCTAGCCCGGGCAATCCCCTGGGTGGTCTGGCTTTCCACAATCTGCGCAGGGACGTTTTCACCATTATGATAAAGTGAAAAGCGCACAACCGTGCCATCTGGTACCTTATTCCCATTGTGGTCCACGATCACCCCGGTGACCAGTGAGATGGGATTGCCGATGTGTGGGGGCGTTGCGGAGGGGAATGGTGTTTGCGTGCCAATCTCTGGTGCGGTCCCCTGAACATCCTGGTAAAGGTGGATGACCTGGCCAGGATCGGGAGAGGTAATTTCGAGAATCTGGTAGCCAATCCCGGGTACTGAGACCGGTAGATGCCCGGTAAGCTGGATTTCATGGAATAAGATGCGTGCCGCTATCTCTATGAATGAGCTGGACTTGCTGTATAAGGCATAATAAGCAGACAGTTTTGAGATGTCGGTCGCGTCCAAAGCATAAGGCTCACTTAAGGCAAAGACGATGATATGCTTCCCCTGGATGAGGTCGGGACGCAAATTCAGGAACTGGCGCAGAGCGAGTGAAGCGGGAACATCACTGATCACTGTGTCCATGGCAAATACAATCCATTCGGCAGACTTCAGGTCATTTTCGATCTGCAATTCGCCTGTTCCGCTATTCAGCATATCTAATAGGTCTTGAAAAGTATAAGAGCTAAGATTACCAGGGATCACCTGCCCGCTACCGCTGTACAAACGGATGACAGCGTTTTTCATTGCATCCACATCCAACGTGTGTTGCTGACGGCAAGTGGTGCATTGTTGAAATACGCGCGTATCGCTGATAAATGCGATACGCTCATTTCTTCCCGGCGGCTGGGGTATGGCATTATTCAGCTCATCCGGTGATGGGCTGATGAGGGTAGCTGCTTGCTGGGCCACACTGAAAGTTACCCGGGAGGATATCCCTAAGGTGTCTAAAATATCCGGGTTAGGAAGAGTGGCGGTCACCAAGAAAGAATTGCCATAAATTTTATATTTCAGCTTGAGTATACGCAGGACTGATTGGTCGACGCGCTGGGCGAAGGCAGGGTCTTCGCGATACTTCTGGGCGAAAAAGCTCAAGGTGCGGACGTATGTCGTGTATACGTCAGGATCAGTGCTAGATTGAAAATTATTCAGGTAGAGGAGATCATTTCCTGCGAGAAAAGCATCCCTGGCTACCAACGGGCCATTAAAGGTTTCGCCGCTTGGATCATAAAAACGACGGACAGCACGACTGCCGAGATTGTCGCTGATCATCACGCCACCATTTTGACGCCAGGAGTCAAATTGCGGCAAAGCCATCAGCTGGGAAAATGCCTGGGGATCGAAGCTTACCGGCCGGGTGGTGGCGCGGATATTACCCTGAAAACCCTGGTAGCGGATGTGGGATACGACCAGCGCATCGGTAGTCGAGAGGGCGTCGGGTGCGTTCCCGGTTACGGCGAAGAAGGGTGCCAGATCGATTTGTTTCAGCTGCTCGAGTGAAGAAAGAACCGTGGCAACCTCTTCTTCGGGAAGACGATCGGAGCCACCGAACCCTGGAAAATGCTTGGCTGCTACCACCATCTTGCCATTGCTGCCTTCATGGATGCCGGCGATGTAGGCTTGACCTAATGCTCCGACCCAGAATGGATCTCCGCCAAAAGTCCTTACCCCTAAATCACCGCCGCTGTCAGATGTGGGAATTTCCAGCACATCAAGTGATGGGCCTAGAAGGAGATTAAACCCTAATCCAGCCAGCTCTTTTCCCAATACATTGCTGACTTGCTTGGTTAAGTCCGTGCTCCAGGTGGCACCCAATGCCATCTGACTCGGCAAATTGGTGAGACCATTCAAAATCTGGTCATACGGGGCGCCATCACCATTCTGTGAAACACCGATCAGTAATGGGATGTAAGCGGGCAGATACGATTCATTGGTATCTGGATTAGTTTGAGGTGTTTGAGAGCCATTATATTCATCCCTCTGAAGTTGGTCGGTCAGGCTTTGGGCAATCACCAGGGTCTGGTCGGAACCGACAAAATTATCGTTGGCGGCGGTTAGAACCACCCCACCGACATGATAATTTACAATCAGATCGTAAATCTGGGCGCCCGTTTCAGAAGAGATAGCAGCTTCAGGGCCGGAAAACGCAACCAAGAAAAGCTGGCCGACACGTTCCTCAGGGGTCAACTCATCGAGCAATGCTAGTGCAGCATCATCATTGATGGTTTGCTGCTCTGGGGGAGCTGCCTGCACCAGGGACAGGGGTATAAGCAATAAAACGCATATCAACGAGAAAAAATACTTTCTATAAACCAATAGCATACTTAACCTGGCTAGATTCCTTGAAGTAACCGGCTTTCACTCTCAGTGATGATGATCCTGTGTAATTGCTCGCGCCTTGCTGGGCCACTTAACCTTTCCAGTTGGCGAATGTTCAAAGGATCGATATCATTGCGCAGGATGTTCAATTCTTCATCTGAGGGTGGCATCGTCTCCGTTACCTCCGGGGATATCTCTAGCGTAAATCCTGTGTGGGCCTGGATTTCTTCGATCGTCACACCCGGGTGATATGACGTGACCCGCATGCGACCGTTGGCAAAATCGAATTGTCCCAAGTCAGTGACCAGGTAATTGGGACCATGTCCGTGCTTGCGCGCGGAATTATGCCCGAGTCCGGCACAAAAGTCAAGCTGAGGAACGAAGGTAACCCGTGAGTGCCTGGGAACATATAACATGATGCGATCGAGAAAGGTGGTCACATCAGGTATGCCTCCAGTGCCAGGGAGCATCAAGCGCGGGTGGTGGAAATCCTTGCCAAAAGCGATGTTATTAAAATTACCATGGGGGTCAATTTGGGCGGGGCGGAAGAATTCCATGGGTTTTAAGACAGGTAGCGCTTCAGTAACCGCCCTGGCAAATCCAATATTTACCAGCGCACGGTCAAGCCACAACTGTTCTACCCGGCTGAGGCTGAGGGAGGCAGGATGGCGGCATATACCCTGGCCAATGGCAGAGGTGAAATAAACATCTGGAGCATGGGTGCGACGGGCTAATAGATATGCAGCAGCAACCAAAGGAGTAGCGATGCCCTGGGCGAGTAGCTGGCCGTTGCTTACCTGGCGGGCTATACAAACTACCATGAATTCATCAGGGGTAATGTCCATGCTATCCTAAGCTGTTGGAGGACATTCTTTTGTTATAACCCACAATTTGGGCATGGTCATCAATGGATATATTCCCACCGGTAAGGATAGCCACGGCGGGTCTTTCTTTCACATGGCCAAAAAGGAGTGCAGAAAGCGCAGCTGCTGCCGAGCCCTCGATCCGCTCGTGATAGCGGGTCCAGGCGAATTTAATCGCCTCACGAATTTCGGCCTCGCTGACCAGCACAAAATCGGTGACCAAATTTCTAACCATTGGAATGGTGACGGAGCCTTCTTCCACCGGCCCAGCCAGTCCGTCTGCCAGGCTGGGCAACTCAACCACGCCCTGCTGGCTGCCGTGGTGATAAATCTCATAAAGGAATGATGATGCCTCCGATTGAACGGCAACCAATTCTGGGGAAGGGTCCAGGTTTTGCAGTGCGCACCCTATCCCAGATATCAGCCCGCCTCCGCCCGCCGGAGCCACCCAGACAACTGAGGAGGGATCTGCTAAATCCTGTATCACTTCCAGGGCAATGGTACCCTGGCCGGCAATGATCATTCCATCATTATATGGTGATATCCATGTGGCACCGGTTTCCCTGGCATAGGCTATCCCCGCCTGTTCCGCTTCACCGTACCCGCCCGCTACCTGGTGGATTTCTGCGCCAAGCCTGCGCATGGCCTCCAACTTATTGGTAAGGGCATGGTCTGAGGCGAATACGATCACCCGCACATGCTTCAGCCCAGCTGCCAGGGCCACTCCCTGCCCGTGGTTGCCGGCCGAGGCGGTGACCAGCCCTCGTTCGAGCTCCCAATCTTGCAGGGAAAGTATTTTGTTTAAAGCGCCTCGCGCTTTAAACGAACCGGTCACCTGGTGGTTTTCCCACTTTAGATAAAGCTGGTTTTGATCGTCGAAGGTTAGGGGAGTTTTTCGGATATGCGGGCTGATGCGTGTGGAGGCCTCTTCAGGCCAGGTATAGGGAATCATGGATTGATAACACCCCCTTCAATTCTGGTTTTTTGTCCCAAAAGGGGGTCATCGGTGAAGATTCCATCCACACCCGCATGTATGACTTTACGCATAATGCCCGCCTGGTTCACCGTGTAAGTGTAAACCTGTGAATTTGTGCGGTGAATGGCAGCAACCAGGGTTGGTGTAACATCATTGAAGGCTGGATTCATGGAAAAGAGCGGGCCAAAATGGAATAGCCTGGATCTAAAGGTCAGTCTTGCCAATCCAGTAAAGGTTAGCAATCCGAGATGGGTATCGGGTAGGAGGCTGTGAGCTTTTACCAAGGCGATGATGTTGAATGATGAAATCATCACCTTTTTTTCGAGGTTGGATTCCTTCGCCAAAGCTGCCACTTTAGCAGGAAGATCGTCGAGGGGAGAAGAATAATTGGTCAACTCGATATTGATCAGTATTTTGTCACCAACCGCTTCAAGCACTTCGGTAAGGGTGGGTACTTTTTCTGGTTGATGAAGCGGTGCGAATTTGGAGCCTGCATCCAACCGCTTCAGTTCTTCCAAGGATAGTGATCTAACCGGCCCTGTGCCATCGGTGGTACGGTCTACGGTTTCATCATGCATGATGACCACCTGGCCATCTGCGCTCAGCTTCGCATCCAGCTCGATGGCGTCTGCGCCTTGTTCAACGGCCAGCTTGAATGCGGATAGGGTATTTTCAGGTGCATAAGCGCTGGAACCCCGATGGGCAATGATCGCTGGTCGTGGTAGATCAACGAAGGAAGATATTGGTTGGCTGGCGAGCATGGGATTGACTTATAGCTCGACGAAGTATGCGCTGGCTGCCCGGTCGATCAAATCGCGAGTCATAATGGGTTCCACGCCCAGATACCTGGCAATATCCAAGATTTGATCGCATAAATCGCGAGGATGCGAGCCACGCAGTTTACGGGCGCGTTTGATATACCATTCTTGGAGCAGGTATGCCAGACCTTCATCGTTGTATTGAACACCTTTGGCAGATGACACCCTGGAGAAGATCTCACGGTATTCATCGAAGGTGGGATCACCCACCTCGATCTTGTGCCGCAAGCGCCGCAGGAAGGCTTCATCCACCAGGTCCCGCGGCGGCAGATTGGTGGAGAAAACCACCAACACATCGAAGGGCACTTCAACCTTGCGCCCAGTATGAAGGGTCATGAAATCGATACGATTCTCCAGGGGGACGATCCAGCGGTTGAGCAGGTCACGCGGGCGGACCAGCTGCCTGCCAAAGTCGTCAATCAATAAGATCCCGCCATTTGCCTTCATCTGGAAAGGCGCTTCATAAAACTTGTGGACATCATCAAATACAAGGTCAAGGCCGGCCAGGGTTAACTCACCCCCGCTGATGATGAACGGACGCCTGATGCGCACCCAGCGTAAATCCCGCCTGCCGTTCATACGGTTCCCATTACCAGTTGAAGCGGCTGACTCTTCCGTTGAGAGCTGGTGGTTGACGGAATCGTACATTTTTATGACCTGGCCATCGATGTAGATCGCATAGGGGATGTACATGCTTTCATGCAGGATCATGTTACCGATAGCTCGGGCAATGCTGGTTTTGCCATTGCCCGGAGGCCCGTACATGAAGATTGAGGTACCTGAGTTGACCGCCGGGCCAATTCGCTGGAAGGTTGACTCGGGGATGACCAGGTGAGAAAGACCCTGGTGTAAAATCCGGTTGGAGACGGTCGGCCTTCCCTGAGCCTGTCGCATCACGGATTCATTATATTCCTGGATGGGCACGGGAGCCGGGCCGGCATACTGGCTGCGCTCCATGGCTTCACGGGCGCGTTCACTGCCCAGGTGGGTGATGGCATACAGATAAGCTCCCTCGCCAAGGCCCATTTGAGAAGTCTTGACCTCCACGAATTTATCGTGTTTTAAATTTTCAAGTAGCTGGTCAATGATGCCCGTGAACGGGAGCGCCATTTCTTCGGCGATCTTGTAACCAGTAAGATATCCTTGGAAATACAGGATTTTCAAGGCCAGGTCTTGCAACCAAAGCGTGGAAAGGCCTGTATCTTCGACTTTTTCGAGAATGGGAGGTGTAAAAATACCGCTTCCGGTCCCCATAATTGGCCGCGCACGTGTACTAGCATCCATTCTTTCAACCTCCATGTTAAAAGGGCTTCCGATAGGTTATTGTGATGATTATAGCATGCAAGCATATTTTAATTAAAATTGTATTTTCGAATTATAGGATAAAATTATATTGAGGAACAGCTTAGAGCATGAAATTATCGGTCATCATTCCGATTTACAATGAAGCGAAGACCATCCAGGAAATCCTGCGGCGCGTGGAAGCAACCG
>Ga0172363_10001153_pt1 | contig 21106 bp, 34 predicted proteins | sample LakKivs2_kivu2a2_FD_114541 | JGI IMG/M metagenome (GOLD analysis project Ga0172363, IMG submission 114541) | Sediment microbial communities from Lake Kivu, Rwanda - Sediment s2_kivu2a2 | ecosystem: Environmental > Aquatic > Freshwater > Lake > Sediment | place: Rwanda: Western Province, Lake... | reverse complement strand
CTCCGCGATAGATACTGGGCCTATTCTTCCTTGGCCCAGTCGACCGGTGGTGGATGCCTACTGCACGGAAGAACCAGGTTGCGATCGTCAGAGCGCCGGCTTTTAGCCGGCCTAGGCGGCGGGTGCAACACGCACCCACTCACCTTCGACCTTAATCCTCACGACGATGCCAAACCTATTGGCGTGCTTCTTTGCCCTGCGAAGCTTGTTCTTCTCCCATCGCCTGCTCTGAGTGTAGCGCTGGTGGGAAGGCTTCCGTTTGTTGCGGCCGTGCTTGCGAGCTTTCTTGCCCTTGCCCCGGCCTTGTTTCTCAGCCATTACTGCCCCTCCGGGGGCCTATCGCCCCACTACGTCAGGGCGTCACGGCTGAAACGATACAGATGTCTCATCTGTACCTCCTCATGAAGATGTGGTTACTCTACACTACCTGACAGGGCTATATCCTCATCGAGGATATTCATGATATCCCTGCAGATGTTTGACGCAAACTCGGACGCGCCGGCAAGGGTCGCCGCGGTTATGGGGTCCTGTTCAGAAACCTTCCTGGATTCCAACAGTGGAAGATGCTCAGTAAAGATACTCTGGATGTACTCTCTGATTGTAACCACTGTGTGTTCATGGGGACAGCCGCTCTCTGCACCGGGTGGACAGATCTTCTCAATGAGCATTGGTACATGATCAGATGGAATTGGAAGCTCTTTGATCGAGTCATGAGTTACATACGCGAAGCTGACAATTCCCTGCGGGTATCTGGTGATGAACGCGTTAAGACCACGCCATCCCATTGCGGTAAGCTCCACGTTGGGAGTCTGATCAGCGTTGAAGTATATGGCTGAGCCATTGCTGAGCAAGATTGCGCGCATGCTACACCTCAATCTCTTTGATACCCTCAAGATACCTCTGTGGATAGTGATCCAGGGGGTTCCCGAACAGGGCAAGCACTGGATGTAGTATATACCACCACCAGGTCTGCTTGCCAACTACAATTTCAGTTCCCACGTGCTCGTAGCCGAAGCATTCCGGGGGAACTTTGCAGACTGTATCGAACTGATTGACAATCCGTACTGTTGCGGGTACCCTCATATTGTAGCTCTGAGCGAAGACCCTATTGCCTACCCTTGGAGCAGCAATGGGAATCGCCCTGATCTGCAGTGCCCGCCAGTGATACTGGAGGTCCACCGCACAAAGCTGGGTTAGTGCCCCTCCAAGAGAGTGGCCGGTCACCAGCACATGCTTCAGGTCCTGCGAGATCATAGACCTGATCTCGTTGTGAATGATATCACGAACCTGGAGGTATTCTTCAATGAACCCCGTGTGCACAAGGAGTTTCTTGTTGACTCCCTCGTAGGGGACTCGCTTCTTCATGAACCGGAAGTTGTACTTCCAGTCCTCTCTACTGGAACCCCGGAATGCAATCAGCAGTGTTCCATCTGATAGATAGCCCATGTCGAACTGCACGTCCTTGACGTCGAACTTCCTGATGTTACGACAGGTCGAATAGTCCTCCGGACCATATTTCCCGCGGTAGGTGTTGATGCATGCCTGGGCTGCAAGCAGCAGCATGTCCTTGGTAATCGCGTTCATGGTACGCTCCTGGCTGTAAGGATACGCCATTGTACCATGTGTTCGCAGTTCGCGAACAGCGAATCTCAGTGAGCGTGTCCGCTCTCTCTCATAACCTTCTGTGCAAAGGTAATGACTTCCTGGAGAAGGACGGGACGGTAGTCCCAGACATCGACCCCAACATTCACTATGAGCCGTTCCTCATGTTTGGCTCCTGCCAGCATGGGGTTTCCCGTCGGGTTGGGATCATTCTTGATAAGCTTTGTCCGCCAGTGCTGATGCACATGACCACAAATGATGAGATCAGGGATAGGATTGAACCCATCCAGTCTCTCCGGGGGTTCATGTACCATATAGATGAGTGATCCTGCGAACAGCATGCGGGCATCCCGGAGACCTTTGATCTTATTGTGGGAGTCATGGTTGCCAGCAATGTAAATGACCTTGCCATTCAGCCGGCTCTCCCATTCCTGGGCCTTTGTAAGGCCACCCTGGCTTCCTCCAAGGAAGCAGAAGTCTCCTACGACATACGTAACATCGTCTAGCTTTACTCTCTGGTTCCAGTTCCGTATCAGAGACTCGTTCATATGGTCAACGTTCTTGAAGGGACGTGAACAATACTCTATCACATTCTTGTGGCCGAAGTGGGGATCGGCCGTCATGAAGATTCTCACGTTGTTTCCTCTCTCCAGGCTGCTATGTCTATCTTTGATCTGGCCTTTGGGTGTCTATACATGACTGTAAGACAGTGGGCCTCAGTGATTTGCACGATACAATGGTCGAGTATCGCGCCGCCTCCGCGGCTGTCTTTCCTCTTGATGAGGAGTGGAATCGGTACCGTGCCTGTGGAACATCCTACGTACCCTATCTCTGGGAGATCATCCCAGAAGATTCCTGTCCTCGCATCCCCATACCAGATCCTCAGACGAAGATGCCTGCTCTTCCTGATGCCCTCATCAATAGCATTGATTACTTCCAGTGGAGTTGTACTATGATAGTATACTCTGCTACCCTTTGGTCTCTTGTAGACGATACCATTACACACTTGTACGTCGTAGAGATGCCGGTCAGGACGCAGTACGTCGAACACGTTTGACACTTTCATGTACAGACTCCTTGGTCTGATGTGACAGGGCTCCCTCAAGTTTCTCGGTCTTAACAAAAGGCAGGCCACCACCAAGCTTGGGCACTTCCAGCACGCTATCGATAAGTTCAGTGGTCTTCAGAAGTTCCTTCTACGCAGGTCCTTCCAGATGAGCTGGAGAGAGGACTTGAACCCCTAACGTGCTGCTTACAGGGCAGCTGCTCTACCGATTGAGCTACTCCAGCAGGGTCCGGTCTCCCGGACCCGTACGACTAGCAGCCTTTCTTGCTGCCCTTCTTCCCACCTTTCTTGTCGCCCTTCTTGGCTTCAGTCTTGGTGGTTGCCGGCTTCGAGGGCTTTGGTGTTGCCTTGGCCATGGCTTTGTCCTCCTAGAATTGATATATCAGACACGTTCCACCAGGGTGAGCTTGTAGTCCTTTGCCCCGAAGAACGTGGCGGTGAACTCGGCTGCCTGGTATGGATCGTACTGCTTGCAGCTGTGGATATCCATGTAGATGTGATTGGTCAGGTTCACAAAGTGACCAGCGATAAGGCTGGTCTCTATGAGCTGGGTCATAGAGAACCCGGCTACCCTCTCGTTCTCTCCAAAGTTGACAACGATCGTTTCGCCAAACCTCTTCATCTGTATGAGCTCACAGAGCTCGATGACGTACCGACGAATCTCGTCGGCGCTCCTGACCTTGTCAGGATCGCACTCATGCAGATCAATGAGTGCGTGATAGCCCCAAACGTCCATTACGACCTCCATATGATCTGAATCTTCGGCTCTTGGGAGCCATAATAGGATAGGAGCAGATCAACGAGCTTCCGCGCCCTATCTGAGTTGTTCCTTGAGAAGTTGCACACGTACACACAGAGATTGACTTTGCCTACCTTCGGCCATGTGTGGACCATCAGATGAGACTCGGCGAGGATGTAGCCTCCCGTGTATCCGTCAGGATTGCCTTCATCGTCAGTGAACTGGTGAAAGCACTCCTTGACTGGGGTAAGCCCGACAGAGATGATGGCGTCTTTCAAAGTCTGCATGACATCAGTAGTCAGCTCCTTGAGCTGGGCGCTCGTGCACAGATGCAGGTCGCCTATCACGTGAACTCCGTCCGCCATGTGTGGTTCCTCCTCTGGTAGGTCTGAGAACCTTCACAGTATACAACACCGCATGGATCGACACAACCATTTCATTGCTTATGGTCTCTGTGTCAATTCCCGCACGGATGTCAACACTAATTGATCTACAAAGTTATTGTCACGCCTTCGTGAGCAACCATTGCCTGGCACCTGGGCCAGTTCAACGGTAAGGAGAATGCATGTTCAAGCATGTCCTGAAGTTCAGGATCCCACGAGACAAGAACCATGAGCCCCGACACTCGGCACTTACCGGCCATCTCCGTAACATCGAAGGCCTCTGCCATGGTCTTCACCTCAGCAATGAGGATATCGGTATGATCACAGTGATCAAAGAGATAGGGATCTGCTTTGGGATCCCTAATGTAGTTGACCACCCGATCGTTGAATGGATTCCTAGCCGTAACCACGAGTGTAGTTCCGCACATTGTAGTATGCAAGGAGATCACATGATCGTCCCTGATTGTCTGTCCCATCAATAGGGAGTTGAGATCGTACCTATAGGGAGTCCCCGCATACCAGCGGGTAAGAACTATGGTGTGTTCGGACACCTTAATGGTGAGATCTCCCTTGTAGGCGGGGATACCAAAGTATCGACCCTTTCTACCGTCCATAGGCGGCTTTCTGCTCCCTCAGCAAGGGGATAATCTCTCCTATACGACTCCGAAGGATCCTGATAAGTTCCGGATCGTCGATCTCGACGCCGCTGTCAGCATCAAAGTATTTGGTCGTGTATCGTCCAACCGGCTTCCCCAGGGTGATCTCCTTCGAAGCGATGGCACGGATCTTCCGGCCAGTCATCTTGAAGACATACTGGTAGTTGATGTAAGCATCAACGAGCTCAGGGACCTCGCCTTCGACCAGGTCTACTGGGGGGTTCGGGTCATACAGCTGACCGAGCTTGACGTCGAGTGCTGTGGCAATCTTGGCTACGAGATTTGGATCTAGGTTGGCTACCCGGCCAAGCTCGTAGCTCGAAATGGTTGTCTGAACAGTGTCCACTCGATCTGCAAGATCGTACTGGGTGATACCACGTTTCTCTCTCATCGCACGGATGTTCCTGCCGAGAATCTCGGCCATCTTGGGTCGCTTTGTCATGGGTAGTCCTCTCGCTATGTTCTATCTATGGGCAATGTATTGAAAGGTGCTCCGCACAGCAGCCGGGAGTGTCGAGCTGCCATGTGGTAGGGCTCCACTTTGGTCCGGGTTTATCCTCTGGATCACCAGACGCTCTTGAGACTTGTCCTCTTGAGGCTTGATCTGCCCTTTGTTTATCATCCCGGGCAGGGATTAAGCCTTGATGTCTTGAGCCTTCAGCCTTAACATTAGGGAATGGATTTCAAGTCCACACCAAATATCAATCGGCTTAAGAGGCCGGTGCTGCTTTGCGGGCAGCGACATATCATGTTAACCTACATGAACAAGGACCACATTACTTCTCTGCTTTACGCTGTGGAAGCACCGTTCGTTCTTGATCACTCCGTTCCTTCCTCCGGTATTGGGAGTAGCAGACAGCAAGCCTCTGACGAAGCTTGGGGTATTCGTTACGCATTACTTCGCTGCCAACGCAGCGGGCAACGAAGGTCTGCCTTGTCTCTCCCTTCCTGGGGGTAGGTAACGGCATTCTACTCCTCCTTTGGTACTGGAACTGCTATGTACTTGTCAAGCTTGCCTGCGGAATACAAGTTCCACATGGCACCAACAACCGTTGGGTCGAAGCCATAGCCCTTGTCATTCATGATGAGGTTCATGGCTTCTTCCTCGCTGTATGCCGGCCTATATGGCCGGTGGGATACCAGAGCCTCGAATACATCGGCGATTGATAAGATGCGTGCCTCCGTCATGATGGCACTTCCTTCCAGACCGTTCGGATATCCCGTACCATCCCATCGTTCATGGTGCTGAAGCACGATATCAGCAATAGGCCAGTCGAACTCGATGTTCTTCAGGAGATCATACCCCTTAATTGGGTGCTCCTTGAGTATCATACACACTGCTTCCGAGAGCTTTCCTGGCTTAGCCAGGATGTTTGCTGGGACGAAGATCTTACCTATGTCATGGATGGATGCGGCGACGGCAATGCCCCAACGCATGCCTTTTCCATCAGTCACGTTCAGCTCCTCCGAAAGGAGGGCGCAGATGTCTTTTACCCGGCTCATGTGACCCGCGGTATATGGATCCCCCATTACCACGATCTTCTCAAGTACGTTGACGAGAGCCTTCAACGTACGGTGCATATACTCTTGTGGTATCAATGCTTACCTCTCAGTGTGTTCACACCAGAATGATATCACATCAACGTCAAGAGCACAGTGCGTTCACATGTCAGGTTTCGACAGAAACTCGACCTGTCTTTCAAGGTCTGAGATTCGGTCCTGAAGCTTTACGATCTCACCAAGGCAACCAAGTGCCAGTGAGATAGTGGGATCGATGACATACTTTACCGTATGAGTCTTTCTGTCCCCTCGTAAGATCTCTCAATATGGCAAAGATATCGAGTGACTCCATGCCCTTCGGCTCCTCGATCGTAACCGCATCATGACTCACATTCATCTTTAGTTCATTAGGCCTCCGGCCTATAGCCATCACTATCCCTCGATGAGATCGGTGGTTGCGTTGAGTACCTCAAGCCTGGACTCTATGTTATCATAGAGATCCTGCCACTTCCTGAGACCATTGATGCGTTCTCTCTCATCGTAGAGCTTCTCGATGACGGGCGTCTTATCGTCCTTGGAGCTTCTGCCAAAGCTGAGCCCGAGACGCCGCTGTGCGGCCTGATCGTTCAGCGAGTTGTAGGTGTTCATCATCATCTTGGAAAGCTTTCGCTTGATGATGAGGAGTTCCGACAGCGTATACTTTGTGCCGTCGATCTCCATGGACACCTTGAGGTTGGTCAGTTCAATCAACTGCTTGAGCTTAAGATATTCCTTCACCAGGTCCTCGTTGGCCTGGATAAGGCAGCGAACTTCCTTCCTCTGTTCATCCTCAGATCCGAACGACGGACGGTCGGTCGAGAGAATGGATGCGTACTCGTTGATACGCTTTGAGTTATCCTCCATACGCTTCTCTATTACCTTGAGGCGCTTCATGCCTTCTACAATCTTCATTGCTATCTCCTTTCCATGAGTCTTTAATGTACTTATTCCATTCCAGAGGTAGGATCTTGTGGCAGCGTCTCCTCTGTGGATGTTCCTGTTGGTACCTCAAGGATGGTATCATCCACGAGGTCATAGAACACATTTGGAGCATGCGGTACCACAAGCCTGAGCATTTTGGCTGCCACTCCCCGTATCTCCCACTGTGCATGAGAGTCCATCCGAAGTTGGAAGAAGTGGCGCAGCTCCCTGAAGTTCATGGTGACGACGATCTCCGTCATACACGCATTGGGAAGGACAAACCGGGCATCCTCTTTCTTGATGCCCATGCCCCTGAGCTGCTCGTATGCGCTCTGTATCTGTTTCATACAGTCATTGAACACTTCAAGAGCCTGGTCGTTGGCTTTGATAGAGCCAGGAACCACATAGTGGAACTGGACTTCATCGACATAGCGCTGTGACTGTTGACTATAGCTGGCAAGGCGATGCCGTACCAGCTGATGCGTGAGTGCCCGTGACACTCCCTGTAGTCTGAACGTTGCCGAGGCATGTTCAATCACGCTCTCATGACCGAGGCGTATCCACTGTCTGATAACCGATCGGTTCCCAGAGTGTGACTTGTAGCAGGTTCTTCCCGCCAATTCGATGACTCCTTCCGGGTCATCGGTTATATGCATAAGCTCAACGTTTGCTGTCGCCAAGGCCGAACTCCTTATCAGTAAGAATGTCGTCCGCAATGTACGTCAGCAGGACATGTAGTGCCTTGTGGGTGTATTGATCCCTGAGATCAAGCTTTGAGCGTAGATAGCCTGGGTCCCATATGCTATGGAGATCCACTGGGAAACTACGCATCCAATCACCCATGATGAACGTCACCATGTAGGAACCCGAAGGCACTGACTGGATCTTGCACATGTCATCAGACATGGGACTGAGCATAAACTGGTAGCGCGTTCTGTCCCCGGGCTCCAGATCATAGTAGTAGATCTTTCCCTCAGCTTCCAGCTTCTTCCTGGTTCCCGGGTATGAGTCCATCCGGCTGTTGATGAACTCCGATATCTCCTCGAGTCTCTGTTTCATCCCCATCCCTCCTCCCTATCATTCTTCGAACGAGGGGTCTGTTCAGGACATTGTAGACCTGGCGGATTCTTTCCCTCGTTACGTTGTACCTTCGTCCGATCTCTGCGTAGCTCTCCTTGCGCTTCTCGACAGCCTCAAGAATGTCGTGTCCTCTGAGCATCCATCTCTGTGACAACATGTGCTGTGTCCTCCATTTCGGTTCCATCCCCGGAACCATAGTTATGAGTGATGAAATCCAAAAGTTCGCTCCGCCCCGGAACCAGTTTTGGGTTCCTATAGGCGATTTACCCGAGCTCTCCCTCCTCGAATGTGAACGTTCCTATGTAGGGGGATGCCCAGTCCTGACGAAACCCATCAATCCATATGATCAGAGCGATGAGCCCCGCGGCGAAGACGCCAGTGGCTACAAGAGCTCCAAGGATTGAGTATCTGTCCGCAAGTATGACGAACAGAAAGATGATGGCTGTGACGCACAGAAAGTCCACTGCAGGGCTCTCATGAAAGAGTCTTATTGTCTGGTCCACGAACGCAGTGTTGACACGTCCGAGGGACGAGGTACAATCTTTGGTTCCCATTTGCCGAACTCCGAGCGATTGATGACCAGGAGGTCCCTGGCCTTCAGGGTCAGGATGAACCGGTTCTTCCATCCTTCGATGCGGACCCGAACAGTTCCTTGAACTTCATTAAACTCTTCAACGCGCCCGCTGAATGAGTCCATGAGGATACCCGACACGCTGATCGAGTTTGCCGACCTGTTTGTAACCTCACCCGGCTGGGTAAGCTCGTTAGCGATCGCTACTTCCTTTCCCACAAGGCCCCTGAACCTGATGACATCAAGAACGTTAACATTCTGGTCCATGTGGACTTCCTATTTATATGAAATGAATATGTCAAGAAGATTCCGTGCGCGCATCCGCTCCGTATCCGTCGTCTTAACTCATCTATCTGAGCTACCCGGGCGATGGGGCCTTGACCCCACGGCTTACGCCTTCTTCTCCTCAGGTGCCGGTTTTAACGCTGCAACCACGTCGCTGATCGTGTCAGGCTGGGGAAGCGGGGTGCCCCATTGGACAGAGATTACCTTGATATAGGTTCCCTTCGCGTCCGAGACTAGGTATGTGTCATAGTCCACGGCATACTGCTGGCAGAGATTCACGATCCTCTGCTCGTCAGGGATAGTCCTGGTAACCCTCTCGATCTGTTCACGGATCTTTCCACGAAGCAGGCTCATGAAAATGTGCACTGCCCGGCATTCCCGGCGGATATGGAGGAGTTCCCTAAGACACTTGTTCGCCTTGGACAGATTCCCATGGCGCTGCTCCTGCCGGTAAACCGGCCTGAGCGTCCTGATATTACGGGTCATATTGTGCAGCGACTGCTTCTCGGCATGGTATTGTTCTCTGGTCATAGCTTGTCTCCTTAATCTGGTATAGACGTAGTTCGTGCTACATTCCAGAGGCTGGTTATGGGGGATGTACGGGATAGACCTAGGTGTACATGTCCGTCCTCCTTACAGGATATTATAGCGTATCATGCATCTCTGCGACTAAATACTCCGGCTTCTGGAGCCGAACAAGAGAACGTAGTGAACGCAGTGAGGCTCCTGGTGGCCGCGAACGGCTGCACTGTCTGCAACAGACAGTCTTTCTCATGCATGCAACGAAGCAGGGACTGATCCCTTAAGAGTTTGCCAGAAGTCTGGTAACTCCATGCGCCTGCCGTACCGACAGGTATAAACTCCCTACTTCTTTGGTTCTATCTTTGGCACGGCCAGCAGCACATCCTGTCCGTGGGTAAACACACGGCACAGAAGGGCTTCGGCCGGCGTAAGGTCCATAAGTGCCTTCTCAAGTCTGGAGGCCACCGGTTCGTTCATTGACAAGTAGTCAATAGTCGACAGGTTAATGACTTTCCAGATAAGCTTTCCCTGGGCAAGGTATACCTCAGGAAGCACGAAGGTCATCTGGGCTTGCGCCTGAGATTGATTCTGATAATGATAGCTTCTGTGATCATACGAGTGATGTACGGTAATGCCCTTTCCCATAAGCAACCATGTATTGATTCCAATAGAGACTGCGAGAAGCAGTCCCATGATAAGGATTGTCTTGAATCGCGAGATGAAACTCATGATAGAGGCTGTCTGTTGGGTAATGTCAGTCATTTGTAGCGCTCCTAAAGGAATTGCTGTAGGTCCGGGGGCCATGAGTTCGATCCATACATCCGCTTCCACTCTGCGACATAGACGTTCCGCATCATGTCGGGGATAGTGTAGCGGTCAACATACTGTCGCTCTCTCTCCTCAAAGGCTTGAGAGAATTCATATCCCGCGTCCCTTACGGCCTGTAGTATGTCACTCAGATCGTGGAAGAGATCGTAGACGAGGCTCGCTGGATACTGTTGGCTCGCGTACCACTTGAGATCAACGTGCACATACGCATGTCCCCCAATCGCCACTTCACCGATCTCTCTATCCCCGTAGACGATCTTTGGGCCAACTGTCAGAGGTTGTCTCATAAATTATACCCTCTTATTGATCATGACTTCGAGATCCGGATCCTGTCGAAGATCGTGTGGTTATCCATGACATTGCTGGATGAGCACCCACACGGCTACGACCCCAAGAAGGACGAGAGCCAGCCTCGCAAGGACCTGATCCATTCCTTGAATGTACTCCATAACCTATTATACCATGGAGGAATAGGTGGAGACTGCACACGCTGCCATCCCTTGGTTGTCCAGACTATCATCCCTCCCATGGAGAGATCCATGCCACCTGTTCGGCAATAGTCCTGGCCGCCATCAACGAAGGCGCCGTTCGGACATTGGCATTGGCGGAAGTCATGCCGGTACTTTGACTCAAGTTCTACACCGTGCATCTTGCAGCGTACCTTGTTCGGAAGCTTTGGTGTCGGCTTAGTCATCACTACCTCTCAGTTCCAGGGCCTTCTTCACCAGAGTGGGATAGAACCCTTGGTGTGTAATAAGGTCTGGATTCAGATATCCAGGGGACAGAGAGCTTACATATTCTATGCGCTCATGTCCCTCCTGACCGAATACAACGACAGTAAAGGGCGAATTGCTCCTGAAGTCAACGACTTTCAGGATAAGCCCCAGTTTGTTCTGATCGTACCGTACCGCGGTGCCTGGCACCATCTTTGATCCCGAGATATCGGTGTATCCCTTGTTCACCTTCTGGCGATACAGGGAATCCCACTTTGTCCGCGGATACTGGTGGGTAATGACATGCCCACCGATCCTCCCGTAATACACGGTGAATCCTTTCGGGCTGTTCTCGTCTACCATAGAGTAGAACTTGTTGTGATGATTGTCCTGGAACACCAGGTCAACACGTTTCATGACTTCCTCCTCTTGCTGGTACCTTTGGTGGCAGGTACCCAGTATTGCATGAATCCATCTCCGATCTTCTTGACCTTGAGATCGCACTTGCCCCCGGCTACGCGGTGGCTTCGTGCCGAGATCATCCACCCAGCCAAGGCTGGCCGGTTGTCGCCCATGTTCACTTCCTGAACAATGGGGCAGACGGGAGAGTACATATAGCATGACCTTACACTCATGCCTGCGCTTCCACACTCGTAGCGAGGAGGGTGCGTGCCTGTTTCCAGGAACTTCACCCGGTGCTCACACCTGTGACAGAGTCCGGGTTCACGCTCTACTGGCTTATCAGTTCCAGATTGACTGTCCTGCTGCTGCTTTGTCTTCTTCAATGTAGGGTCTCCTTTGGTTGACCGGGTTGTGGGGGTGCCTCTCTCTCTGCCTTTGACAATGAACGATGCATTTCTGACAACATCATTGCCTTGGCATACTCCAGCAGGCCTATAACCTCATGGGGAGGGAGGGCAGGCATTTGATTACCATCCTTGTCGAATACTGCCTGGATGATCCTAAACACCCATGTACCATCGTTCCTCTTCTCCTGAATGAGCGCAACAGTGCGCGTATCAACGAGAACGGTTACTGTCGCTTCTGGGACCTTGTCCTCTGCCTTCTTTCGTCCAAACATATTACCTCGCAGTAAGTTCGTGTGTCAACGACACAATATAGTTCCCAGCTGTCTCGACATGTATGGTATCTCCATGATCTCCGATGAGGGTAAAACTTACACGTACCTTGAAGAAACCTGGGTATGCCACCATGGCATTTCCTACATGCTCTTCCTGATGTGAGAAGTGGAAGAGACGATCTCCCCATTGTGATTTGATTGCTGATACAAGTGCAGCTGGGCTTGGATTTGGTCCAAGTTCCTTTACCAGGAGATCTCCCACTTTCATGGGTTCAAGTGGGATGGGCTGTTCCACCAAACGCGATCCGCGTGTTGTAAGTAATACCGAGACACCAAGTTCATTTACAGTATGAATCTTTTCCATAAGTGCTGACAGAGGGTAACACCCCTCTGGCCCTCAAAGGCCTTGCGGCCCCCGAATTGGATGAGAGTCCATCCAAGGCCCTATTTGGTTGAGACTAGCTATAGAGAGTTAAGATAGCGCTGGGTCATCTTTCAATGACCCAGTCTTGGATGTCAAGAGGTTTCTACATGAAACCGTATGCAGTTACTGTCGTGGTGCCAGATCCGTGGTCGACGTTGATGTCCTCCCACTTTCCATCCTTCACAAAGCCGGCTATTCCGACAGACCCGAAAGCCGTTTCAACCAGTCCTTCAACGCCTTCCCTTGGAAGTCCCCCGGGATTCAGCGTGATGGACACCGAGATCTTTCCGATGTCGTCAATGTCAACGCGGCAATGCAGTACCCGCATTCCGCCTGATCCAAGATGACCGCTCTTTATAGCTGTCTCAAGGTTTCGCTTCAGTTCTAGCTTGGATGGCATATGTAATCCTCCTGCCTGGATTGGGCGCTGCCTGGCGACTCCGGCTTCGGAGCGTCCAAAGGAGTCCAGGGGTTTCATTATCTACCCTGGATCCAGACGCCCTACGCGAGGGCCAAGGGCCGTACTGTTAATTATACGCCGTCAGGCAAGGCGTGAGCAAGCGCGCACCGCGCTCGCCGGTACGTCCTTTCCAGACAGAAGGTGAATATAGGAAGCCATTCCTTGACATCAAGGCCGACCGAGTCGACTCGATCTCATAATGCAACTGCATTCCCGCAGGGAATACAGGAGGTTCCGACACTGTAACAGTGCCATAGCTCAATGGCTTGGTGTACGAATAATTAGTTGCGGATCTTCACGTCATACGTGAGGTTCCTGAAGGCTTTCAGGTCATAGATGAATCTCTGAATTCCAGTCTTCCAGCCGTCCCTGCGGACAAGTCTGGCAATCCTGGTATACCAGGGGCAATGAACAAAGACAACTCTATATGCCCTTTGCCCCTTCCAGAGGTGCGCCTTGGATCTGAAGAATTCAAGCCCAGCGGGGTCTATTACATAGACATCCTTGCCTATAAGGTCCTGACGAAGGGCGCAGTAATGTTCTCCATTAAAGATGGTATACGCAACGACTTCCTTTGGGTCATAGCTTTGCATCTCTCCTAGAGTCACGAATCTCTTGTGAACCCTGTTGATCTCGCCGCTTCTCCTCTGCCGGGTTGTTCTCGAGATAACTCTCTTCAGACCAAACAGGTCAATGAGAAAGTCCTTTCCACTGCCAGAATGGCCGACAAACAGGAGTAGCGGCTTACGGTGAGTGTCTGTCATCGAATACCTCCGACGGTGCTTCATCGTTCTTCTTCAATCTGATGAGGGTCAGAGCCGCGATAACTACGGCAACCCCTATTCCAACAGCAGCGACCGGCCAGAGCAAGGAGACTCCGGCAATGATCACGAATGCCATAGGTGGCATCTGTGGGTCCAGTCGATAGACGACGAACGATGCAGTGGTGAACACTATCAGTGTTATTACTACGTACGTCAGCATGAGTCAGACCTCCATGATGACATGGACCACCTGGTAAGCATAAATATTAAACGCCCCGAGAGACGTCTAACCCGTCTCGAGTATCGAATCGAAGATCGATAGAGACTGTTGACACCGTATCGGTGTCGTGTATCTGGTCCATGTGCTTCCAGAAGCACGTGGCTCTGGTCAAATTGATTACCGCCGCCACTTCCATGAGAATTGATCGGCTAATCCAAAAGTCCGTCCCGCCCCGGACCCGATTTGGTGTCCTTATAGGGACTTTACGAATGGCAGAAGTCTGGCGACTCGGGCCTTGATGTCGTGATCCTTAACGCATCGCTCGTGTGCTCGTTTCCCTATCTCCGAAAGCTCTGCCTTTCTACCCATATAATAGTCCACTTGGTCAAGGAGATTCTTCCTGTTCAGATAGGTAATGATCTCCGTCTTGGTGTCAAACACTGTAGTAACCTCTGCTCTGAACCTGGTTATAACCGGAACTCCACATCCTGCGTACTCGAACATTCTATGGGCAAGAGGGGAGTCCTGATCTTGTATGTCAAGTCCAAGATGACTCCTGTTTATCGTCCTGAGAAATGCGGCCGCCTCGGAGATATGCCCATGTGCGTCCTTATGCTCTGGCCACCCCTTTCCGTAGGTAACGACACGGTGTCCATGTGCCCGTAGGTCGTTCACAATCTGTATACGCTCATCGTGCTCTACGAACCGCGGATGGTTTCCAAGCCCTATGACCGATATATCTATGTCCTTTACGACAGGAAGACATTTGTGATACTTGAAGTCGCATGCTGTGGGATTATAGTGCATCTTCATGGATGAACGGTACTTCTCGTAGGTACCAATGTGATTGGTGACATACGCATGGTACGAATCGAACCTGCTCGGACTGAAGTAGTACGGATCGCTAAACCCGAATCCAAGGATCGGGATCTTCGATCGCTTGGTTACCGCCGGATCAACCAGGAGGTTTGAGTGTGCACACCATACCTGATCTACCTTAACCTTAGCGACGAGGGTTTCCAGTGAGCCAATCTGGCTCTTGTCAACCCAGATCATGTCCAGTCCGGCGTCTATCATTCCCTCGAAGAGGGATCTCTTTGTACCATAGTTCTCATAGGCGTAGTTGTCGCTGAAGTACAGGACTTTCATCGTCTACCTCCAAGCTTCTTCGCTGGGTTTCCCCCATAGATGGTATATCCACCGTAGGTTCCACGTGGAACGACAGCCCCCGCAGCGATGACACAGCCATCGTCAAGGGTAACGCCGTCACAGAGGATAGCACCGGCACCGATCCAACAGTCCTTGCCTATGGATATTCCAAGAGCACTCTGTGGTTGTACTCGCATTGACTTGCTCCTGCCAAGGCCGTGGTTCTGCGCGTATATCTGCACCATTGGGGACACCATCGTGTTATCTCCGATGGTCACTCCTCCAAGCGCATGAATGATTGCATTGTAGCCGATTGATACGTTCGTACCAACACGTATTATACCTGTGCAGGTCCGAATGACAGCACCATGGTTAATGGTGACATTGTCGCCAAGAATGATCTCGCCACCGTGTTCATTGAACCCAATGAACGCTTCAGGGCTTATCGAGCAGTGTTTCCCCTGCGTCAGCTTCGCAGTAATTGGCATCGTCTTCCTTCACAAGCTCGCTGAGAGTTCCTCGTCCCGCTCCCTCTGTGTTTCTTCAAGTATGTGCGCCATAGTCTCCTCAGTGAATGGTCCCAAAGTCCCAGTAGAGGGGAATCTTTGGCTCAGGTAGTTCCCGTTCGTAGTACATGAAACTCTTCATGATCTCTTCGCACGTAAGCACGAAGGTAATTGTCATGAACAGGCGCATCATCCCCTGTTCACCTTATTGAAGTCTTCGACCCAGTCCCTGAAGTCCTCCGACTCCTTCATGAACTCATCGAGCGGTCTGTCGATTATCTTGATGATTGGATCCAGGGGCCTTCTGCCATCTGGCCCAAACATGTAGAAGTTGTACTTGTCAAGATCCCGGTCGAGGATCTCTATGCCGTATGATGCTGGATCATACCATATATCGCACCCAGGTATTGGGATGAACGCCGTGCATGCCATTATAGTAAAAGGCACCTTGGATATCCAGAACTTATTGCGCTCGATGGTCTTTGGTGTCTGATACGGTGTGCGTATCATAAACAGCATGCGGGTCTTATACCCTAGCTTTGCCGACATCTCGAGTGCATGAACGTTGTCTTTCCTCGTGGCCTTCTTTCGAAGTCCTGCCAGTACCTCGTCATCGAATGACTCTATACCGAATGATAGTTCTCGGCAGCCAGCATCCCACATGGCCTTGAGTATCTCCTCATTCAGGGGTTTCACCCGGCAGGAGATTCTCCACACGGCGTTGAGGGGACCTATCGCTTCGCAGAGGTCCAGTACCCTCTGGTGACTAGCTGTAAACATGTCATCACTGAACCTGAACTGCCGTATGTTGTAGGTCTCTATTACATGGCGCATCTCCGCGGCAACCGCGGAGGGACTTCGGTAGCGAAGTGTATTGTTGTGAGTAAGAGCTGGGGCCGAGCAGAATGCACACTGATATGGGCATCCTCTCGATGATATAATCACAGTGCTTCCCCCATCCACATAGTTGTGGTTATAGGCGAAGATATTGCCACCTTGTTTATCCTTCAGCAGGTGACGTGCTGGTAGGGGAAGTAGATCAAGATCTTTGACCTCTTGCCCAACATACAGCTGCTTGTGCTTGTTCTGTTGGGCATCCTCCAACATGCGGAGGATTGTGTACTCTCCCTCTCCTACACAGATCATATCAATGGTCTTCTTGTCGATGAATTCCATCGCGTATGTTCCGGGTCCGCCAAGCGCCACCTTGGCGGCGGGATATCTACGCTTGAGCCGTTCGGCGAATCGGTTTGCCTGGAGAACTTCCAGACTAGTTGCGGTGATTCCGTACAGATCGGCCTCAGGAAGATCAGAGATCGCTTCGTCATCTGAGTGCGATGCGTAGTTCTTGATCACCACGCTCTTGCCATGCTCCTCAAGAGAGGATGCAAGATACATCAGGCCCAGCGGTGCCTGAGCATCTGGCTGCCTGAGGAATGGCTTTGGAAGATAGATCAGAACGACATTGTAGTGCATACGTTACCTTCAGTCGGAATGGTTCCATTGTACTCCAACAGAAGGAACGTGTACCAACCCTATATGGGGGTCGAAAGGATGTCAGAGGCTTTCTTGTAGCCCCTGAAGTTGAAGGGACAGGCCTGTAACAGCTTATCACATTCGAACCTGGGGCTATCGGCCGCCAGGGCTTTGTTGACAGCGTCGCTGATCATTGGGTGGGGAATCGTTAGTTGATGAATGCCTTCTCTCCAGTCGCTCTTCACGAGCTGGCGCCCTGTAGATGCATAATAGTCCTTGAACTTGAAGTCACCACCGACCACGCCATTTGACATCTGCACGTAGCAGGCCTTTCGGCCGAGCGCTTCGGCGATGATTACGCCGTGAAGTGAGGATGACAGAATGACCTTGCATCTGGCCACCTCGTTCATGACCTCGGGAATGTCCCCCTGGATATCCAGGATTCTGACGTCCTTATGGACGCCACGAAGATGCGAGACCAGCTTCTTGTCCACGTAGTGTGGAATGATGCCGATCTTGCAGTCTATCTGCTTGGATACCCTGTAAATATAGGGCATCAGAATAGCCGGATCTCCATAGATCTCCGGACATGAGAATCCAGCGTCAGTCACAATCTTCCTGGTGAGTGGGCCCCGTACCGCGTGATACTGCATGTTTGACACCTTTGCAGGCTTTGCAAACATCGATCCAGTACCCCAGATGATATCTCCATCTGTCGCATGTTCAAGCACCGAGCCCACAGTCACGATCTTTCCTGGGGCGGTGCTATGCACGATGTCCCTTCCCGAGAGCGCCTTGACAATGATGGGAGCGAGCTTGTCGCCCCAGTTGTTCAACCGCGCCCAGTATATCTTGAGTGGTTCCATGTTATCTCCTCCTCAGTTTGCTCTTCTGGTAGTCGCTCATAAAGTTGAGCTCGTATGACGTATTCTGGCGCTTCTTGTCACCGTTGGTAAACCAGGTGGATGATTCACTGCCGGTGTGCTGCACCAAAGAGGGTGCCGAGCACCTAATGTAACGGTACTGTGGATATGACTGTTTGATCCACTCATGAATCCTTATGTCCGCCCCGATCTCACATCTATCCTTCTTGTATGTCCTGTAGATGAACTCAGAGAGCTCCTTGGCATGCTTCTTTCTTATGACGATGCACAGTGTTCCGTAGAACTTCTCCCTTGACATGTCCCAGTAATCATAGCCAGCAATCGCACGAGACTTTACCTCAGCGTACATGGCATGGAAGGACCATATGATCTGGTCAGGATACTTCCTGACGAAGGCGTCGATCTTCTGCATCAGACCAGGGGCTGCGATGATATCGTCCTCGACGAAGACGACGTAGTCCGACGTCTCGCTTGCCCCATGTGCCATAGCCTTCGAGAAGTTCTCATTAAGGCAGATACGGCGGTCTGAATACAGGATCTTGATGGGAAGTCCCCGTGACGAGATGAAGTTAAGGTAGCTGGTATCTTGTGACCCAGAGTCAGAGATAGTCATGGTAGTCCCTGGATAGTCCAGGGCTCCAGAAGCGATGAGGCTATTCACTGTATCCATCACGCAGTTCTGCTTTGGAGAGCGGTTAACTGCCATCATCACAATGGAGTATCGGGTTCCCTGACTCTTTCTGATCTCTGCGTTCCTGCGTATGGCGACCATTTCGTGAGCTGGCCGCTCATCGATGAACTTGAAGTGCTTCTTGAGTTCCCTGAGAATCAGTGCCCGTGCCTTCGCATATAGAATATGCCGGCCGTCCCTGAAGAACTCTTTCCTTGTGGTATCTTCGCTATCCACCAGGTCTTCGAAGATACTCATGGATTTCATGCACTCATGCATGGCGCGCTCACAGAGCCGATGGGTGAACTGCCGTGTCACCTTGTTGCGTGTCCGTTGGAACGCTATGTTTGTTGACGCAGGGCTGTCCATCTGGGCCACGGGCCCCCACATGGTTACATCGTACCCAAGGGATTGGATGGTCTTTGCCTGCTGTATGATCCTCTCCACCGCTTCGTTGATTGCTTTGGTCCTCGGAAGGCCGTCGGCAATGCGGGAAAGCTGTGACCGGCACATCTCTTCCCCGAGACTCACGATGATTGGAGATCCCTTTGTGATCCCTGAGAGGATCTTTCTGACCTCTTCGAGGTCAAGCGACGTAGCGCAGTCCACTTGCATCTTGACTTCGCACGTCTTGATGTGTTTGAAGATAGTCGTATGGCTATCGCCTATAACGAATATCTTACCGTTAAGTAATGTCATTGATGGTTCACCTGGATCAAAGTCGCTCGCGATGTCCACCTGTCCGTTCTCCCTCGAATGGAGCCCCTTGTATCCTATGTGCTGCACGTAGCTTTTGTCCGTGGCATATATCCCGTACTTCATCTCTTTGCACTTGTCTACATATCGGCAGTCCCATCCGTTGGATAGATCTGTAAGTGCATACAGAGGCGTGCGATGGATCAGAGCTCCCAGGGCCCCGCAGGAGTCTTTGATTCTCACCTTTCCGTTCGCCCAGCCAAGTACCCTATGGCCATACTTTGGCTTGTTGGGATACTCGTAGTTGAACGCAGTGATGGCCCCGACATAGCGCTCCCCAAGGGATTCTCGCGCTTCAATGAGCTTGTGAATCCAGAGGGGATTGAAGATGCAGTCGTTGTTGATGAGGATAATGTGGTCTTCATCGGTCATAGTGAAACAGTGCTTAGCACCCTCTGTTTCATTGACCGCGACGCCGACGTTGCGCTCACGGAAGTTGTACACGACCTCAAGATTCCTGGGAGGTCGTATGCCATGGAGCACTTCGTGGACTTTGATGTCCGACGAGGCATCGTCGGTGATATACAGCACAGTACCCTTGGGGAAGTCGCTCCGCATGAGCGACTCTACGGTTGGGACGAGGTACTCATACCTGTTGTAGCTCGTCATGTTGATGATCATGACGCCTCCGCTACTTGCCGGTCTTTGTCCGCCTGATTGTCCGGCGCACATACTCGATTACATCGAGGGCTTGTGTCGTCTTTATATGATACCGATCCCGAAGGACTGACAGAATGGTCGACGGAAACGTCTTGCGGAGGAGCTCCTCCTCGACGTATTTGAATGCCTCTTCATGTACTTTTGGCCTTGCGATCATCAGAACCTCTTCGTAAACTTGATCTCCGCGTCGACTCCATCGAGCTGCGGGTCCGTGATGTTGGTAAGGTCAACCTGTGGGTTGAGCGATACTTCCATGTCAACCTGGTCTTCCTCGTCTATGGTAAACCTGTTGAGGGGCTGTCGTTTAAGGCTCGCCAACAGGGCCTGTACTCGATTGAGAATTCCCATCGCCCGGTACCACACCTCCTCTGACGAACTTGCGGATGGTGCGCATTGCTGCAATGACACTGGGAATGGCGATACACAGTCCGACGATGATACCGTTGGTAGACTCTGCCGCTGTCTTGACGACATGCACATAGTCCTTTGCAGCGAGACGAAGCTCCGGTGTAGATGCCGCCTTGTACAGGTCAAGACCATACTTGAACTGGGTGATCAGGTAAAGGACATATCCGAATCCGAGGAGTTCGAGTATGTATAACCATGCCCTGGTGAACTTGTCGAGGACGAAGTCGATGTTGGTGAACAGATTGCCCACCCATTCTTTGACTTTCCCCTGCGGCGTGACGCCGCCCTTCTCAAGGATCTTCTTCAGAGTGAAGATCTCTTGATCAGTGAGAGTAATCTCTTCGACGCGTTCCTCTGGCATTGGAGGAATCTGAGAGATGGTTCGTGGCGTTACCTGTGGACTCATTGGAGTGCTCCTGCTTTCCTGATCGATTCGTAGACAATCCGTGTCACGATCTCACTTGGGAATCTGTCTCCGTCGATGAAGACCTCCGCTTGGAACGCCCATACTCCAGCTTCGTCAATATCGTCCTCAGACTGTGTCTTGTATACAACAGTACTCAATCCCTCAATAGTACCTGGCCACATGCCGAACTTCTTGGAAGGACTGTACCAGTAGATACGGACCTCCGTTGCCTTGGAGATGTCGCTTTGGAGATCGAGGGCAATCTCGATACCGCGGGATCCACGATAGAGCTTCTTCTCGGGTGTCATAATGGTCGGTCTTCCTCCGGAGTAGTGCG
>Ga0172363_10001151_pt1 | contig 21119 bp, 16 predicted proteins | sample LakKivs2_kivu2a2_FD_114541 | JGI IMG/M metagenome (GOLD analysis project Ga0172363, IMG submission 114541) | Sediment microbial communities from Lake Kivu, Rwanda - Sediment s2_kivu2a2 | ecosystem: Environmental > Aquatic > Freshwater > Lake > Sediment | place: Rwanda: Western Province, Lake... | reverse complement strand
GGTTCTATAAAAAAGGCGGGCAGCCTGTTTTCGGCCATCAGCTGATATGCTCTTTCCAGCCTTTCTTCATAATCTCTGACCTCTAACGGCATTAGGTTTTTTAAGACGGCTTCAAGCTTCTTGTCTTGGAAACACGCAACCCCTGAACTGCTGGCCCGGAGCTTGCCTGTGCTCGCAACAGCCATGGCCGTTAAGCCTCCAAGCTTGAACAATTCTCTTCGGCTGATCATGGTCGTTACTCCCTGCTCAAATTAAAATCTGAAATCCCGAATATCTATACATCGATCTCGGTTTAATCAAAATATTTTCTTGCGGAAAATCCAGTTGACTGAATGATTAATAAGGGATCCTCTTTCACTCGAGATATCCTGTTCTTCTAACCAGATTCTGACAGGAACCTTCGTTTCCTCATTAAGACCCTCTTTAAGATTGCGCTTAAAATCAGCAGCCAAATCAATTATTCTTACAAATGAATCTTTACCCCCACCACAATTGTGAAGCCGCTGAGGTCAACTCTCGCCTTTCTAACATTAGAATAATAATCGTCGGCCGGTTCTGTGGCTTGAATCATTACCATAGGATATGAAATGGGGTAGTCTGGTATTAAATCAGACGTCCATTCGAAATAATACAGGTGGCCTCTCTCTTCGTAAGGAGTATAATCACCATCCGCTCTCAGAGTGCCTTCAAAATTCTTTATTCGACAATAATGTCCCTGACCCTCTATAACCAGGTCAATGTTGGCAGCCACTTTCAGCTCAACTCCAGGCCCATAACGCAATCCCAATCCAATAGAATGGGCCTTTTGATGATAAGTATAATCGGCTTCGGCAGGCACATAAGTCAGACGCACCTGAGTAAAATTAACATCCACTCCGGCCACAAAAAAGAGACGAAAACGGGCGTTAACCGGAAGATAATTTATCAAGCTCAAGCGGACAGGAAAGGAGGTGATATCTGAGCTGGCTCTGGCTATCTGAGCAGGCTCATCGGGCCACCAGTTTATACTCACGGCCTTGGTTTTACTGGCCCTCTGATAGCCAAGGCCAAGCCCAAAGCTGTAATAATTATTTATATGGTATAAAAGGTCAACAGCAAGAATGCTTCCGAAATGCAGTGGTTTAATCCTGCTCTGATAAGTTGCATCGTAGTACCAGGCAAGGTCTTTCCAGTAATCAAGATAGCCCCATGTTCCATTGTTGATATCACCATAAAGACCATAATGCAGGCCTCCGACAGCTTTAAAAGAAAACCTGCTTTCAGCCCCAAGGCTAACGCTTAAAAGAAACAAAGAGATTATCAAGAGCGTCAGGCATATTCTTTTCATCCTTTCCTCCCAATTATTTTTTAGTCAAGCCATCAGCCGCACGGCCGCGTTCATCAAATCGAGTCTTTAATATTGATATCTTGTTTGATTATCACAAAATCCTGATCAGAATACAATTGAGTTTTCGGCTTCATTCAATAATCCCGAGCCGTTTGTATGCAACCGGCAGCTTTACTCTCAAGAATGCTACCGTTATAATTAATAGCTACTGGCGTGGCCGCCTACAACAGGATTAAGAACTGATGAAGAAATATGACCATCTCCAGAAACAAGCTTTGAGCTTTATTATTTTGATGGGGCTGGTCAGCCTTTTCAGTGATATGACTTACGAAGCTGCCAGAAGTCTGACCGGACCCTATCTTGGACTTCTCGGCGCCTCATCCTTTATCGTTGGCCTGGTGGCCGGTCTCGGGGAGTTCATGGGTTATGCTCTAAGACTCGTGACTGGAGTTATTGCTGACAGAACGAAAAAATACTGGCTCTTCACATTCGTCGGCTATGGACTCAACCTGTTCACCGTTCCCCTGCTGGCGCTGACCGGACGCTGGGAACTGGTGGCGATGTTGATCGTCCTTGAAAGAATGGGCAAAGCCATCCGCAAGCCGGCTCGAGACACAATGATGTCTTATGCGGCTAAACAGGTCGGCACAGGTTTTGGCTTTGCCGTGGAAGAATTCCTGGATCAGATCGGGGCCATGCTGGGTCCTCTTTTCTTAGCCCTGATAATATCTCTTCACGCTGGCCTGGGCGTTCTGACAAGCTATCGTCGCGGCTTTGCCTTTTTGTTGATTCCAGCTTTAATGGCAATGATTTTCCTGTCAATAAGCCGTTCCCGATTTCCTGCCCCTGAGAGTTTTGAACAAAGAGCAGAGACAATCCGCAGAAAGTTTGACCGCAGGTTCATTCTTTATTTAATCGGCGTCTCATGTCTCGCCGCTGGCTTTGCTGATTTTCCGCTTCTCGGATTCCATTTCCAGAAACAGAGCCTGTTTGCCGGAGCCAGCATTCCCCTGCTTTACACCCTGGCTATGGGAGTGGATGCTGTGGCTGCGCTTATTTTTGGAAAACTTTATGACCGAATCGGTCTCAGGGCTCTTATGTTTTCAACTCTTTTCTCTTCTCTTTTCGCCCCTTTTGCTTTTCTTTCCCGTAAAACTCCGCTAATAATAACAGGGATAATTCTCTGGGGCATCGGGATGGGCGCCCTGGAATCAATCGTCAAGGCCGTGATCGCTGACATGATTTCTCCAGAAAAACGGGCTACTGCTTTTGGTATCTTCAATGCGATTTTTGGCCTGGCCTGGTTTCTCGGAAGCGGCCTGATGGGCTTTCTCTATGGCCAGAGAATTTTATTCTTGGTCATTTTTTCTGTTCTGGCCCAGGTATCGGCTGCAGTTTTCTTCTATCTGACCCAAAGAGAATTTAAGAAAACTAATAATCCAATCAGTCCACAACTTTAAAATCCGCGGGCGTATTTCGTCCAGAATAGCTCGTATAACTCATGATACTTCTGAATCGCAGCCCGGGCAAAATCACTGGAATATGCACTAAGATACTGGTTCACTGTCAAGGGTTCTTTTTCTGGACTCTTGCTGTTCATTATCTCCAGAACTTTTTTTTCAATCAGAGGTAACTCAGCAAAAGCCTTTTCTTCAAAAGCCCGAACCGTATCTTCTACTATAGCCCGGTTATCACCCCATCTTAGAACTGCTAAACGATTAGCCCGCCTGAAGGCCCAGGCTGCGGAATCTTCTCTGTAACGGTGCTGGGCACATATTTCAAAGCCTGGGGGGAGTTCCGTTACTCCAGCAAAAATGGGGATTCTGGCGCTCAAAGCTGGATTATCGAAGGAAAACCAGCAGATAGCTCCAACGGACGGCGGCAACCAGCTTCTCAGTTGAATCACGGTGGCATAAGCGCAGGCGTTAATAGCGATTGTTCTCTGGGGTTCAATCGTTCCTGGCCTGAGGGTATTAATAAGGTTAATCCAATCACGTGAGAGCCAGTTGCTGACTACCGGGCTTTTGACCAGTTCATCCGAATTTCTTTTCTTGACCAGCAGATTCTTGCTCATATCAAATTTAGTTCCCTCGTATGTTTCGCGGTAAAACCGGAGAACATCTCGAGCTGAGACTTTCTTATCCGGTCTTACTGAAAAAGGAAGTTCTTCGGCATTTGGGTCCAGTTTGAGTGAAGGAGCCAGCTGACTGAGAACAAAATACTCCCTGATGGCGAAAGGCTTGCGACCGCTGTAGGCTTTCCAGAATTTAAAAGGTTCGCCTTTTCTCGGGTCCCACCACCCCATTTCTTCTGCGACCTTAAAAACATTTTCAGATGCCAGGTAATAGTCAGAATTTTTTAGATTAATCTCTGAGATTCTCGGAATGTTAGCTGAAAGGCCAACATGATCATCCGGGATGCGAACAGCGGCCCAAACCGCTCCCTTCTCAAGGGGTCCGGCCCCGAAAATTTCAAAATGCCAGACCTCTTTGCTGTCCGCTATTGTCAGACATTCGCCATAATCTCCATAGCCATATTGCTTTACGAGTTCACCAGCAAGTTTTATGGCGTCTCTGGCTGTTTTTGAGCGCTCGAGCATGATTCTTTCCAGTTCTTCAATCATGAACACACCTTCAGGGTTGTAAAGCTCCTCTCTTCCTCCTATGGTTGTTTCTCCTATGGCCAAACCATGCTCGTTCAGACACGGGTAGGCAGTGTTGAGGAAAGCGTAGGTTTCAGGAACTTCGGGTATTTCACCTTTAAGGATAACGCCCCTCATATCAACTGGAGTCTCAGTATGCATTTTCCCTTCATAGACTTTATTAGCCGAGTTTGGAGCATTCTTTCTTCGGGGAACCACATTCAGCCACTGCCTGTAATTGCCATCGCAGGTATGGCAGGTTATAACTGAACCATCGGTCGAAGCCAGGCAGCCAACCATGATGCTGGTACAGTCCTTCCCCGCGGCGGAAAATGTTTCGTCTGCCGTGGCTAATTGCGAATAGACAAGAGTAAAATAAAGAGCAGAAAAAACCAGCATGAAAATCAGGAAATATTTCATATAGCGTTCCTGGCTTCTGAAACTCATTGACCAATCTCCCTTTTGTTAAGCATAATATCATCAATTATTCAAAATGCCCATCAGCGTGTCAATTTATTTTAATCAAGCAATCATCTGGTTTAAAATAATATGGAAAACATTAGCCAGTCATGAGAGTTAGCCTTAATCAGCCAGTCTTCATCCCCTGGGGTGGCTTTTTTGCCCGGCTGATCAACTCTGACCTGATGATTCTTCTGGATGAGACGCAGCTGGCCCGGGGCTTCACTTTCGTCAATCGGAACCGGCTGAAAGGACCATCAGGAGAAATATGGCTGACTGTCCCTGTTAAGAGAAAGGGTCTGGGACTCCAGAAAATCAGTCAGGTAAAAATCTACCAGCCTCAAAAATGGTCAATAAATTTTCTTTCAATGCTCAGGCATTATTATGGCCGGTCGCTTTACTTCCATGAGACCTCGGAGAAACTGAAAAACATTATTGAAGAGTCAAACGACCGGTTGCTTGGATTGCTTCTTTCTGCAATACGTCTTCTCAAAGAAGATTTAAACATCAAGACTCCCATCATCCTTCAATCTGAAACTGGAATTAAGCAAAAAGGCACTGCCTTGATCGTCGAGCTGGCCAGGCATTCGGGAGCCAAAGAGGTCTTGCTTCCTTATCTGGCTGACCGCCACCTTAACATATCCGAATTTGTTCAGGCCGGATTGAAAGTTTCGTTTCTAAGATATAATCAAATATATTATCCCCAATTCTGGGGAGACTTTATATCCAATCTATCCACTTTAGACCTTTTCCTTTGCTGCGGACCGCAGGGAATAAAAATTATCAATGCCAGCTCCAGGATTATCCAGAAATAATCCACTTATCGCAGATTTCTGGAGTCCGAACCGTCTTTGAACATCATAAACTCTCTGGTCAAAGCATAGACTGGGTTTTTGATACTAAGAAATTCTTCAACCAGATTCTGTATTCTTAAAGGCTTCTCCGGATTAAAATCAAGATAGAACCACAGCTTGTTCATTTCTGGTTTAAAATCTATATCAATTTTGTCTTGATATCTTTTTTTATATTCAGACAGACGCGCGGAATCTAACTTACCATCAATCTTACCAGCAGCCTTTATCATTGGGTCATCCAGATTCAAAGAATAGACAACTCTTAAGATATCCCGAAAAAGGGGCCAGCAGTCATCTGGACACTCTTTAATTCCTTTAAACCTCAAGCCAGGCGGAAGGCAGGAATTGATCTTCTCAAGAAAGCTATCCGGAGAAATACTTTCCAGGGTTTTAAACTCCAGGACCTCAGCCAGAGCTGTCATGCCCAGCGGCAGAGCCGGGCCGTAGGTGACCATCATTTTTGGGTGAAATCCAAGAGAAAAGCCAATCCTGAAACCAGCCCGACGAAAAGCTCTTTCAACCTGGCTAATAAGGTCGTTATGAGAGATAAATCTGGCTGTTTCAGTCTTTTGATAGGCTGCTCTGTAGCGAATGAGCTCTTTTCTTGCTGAGTCTTTAACTTCAATCGTTTTAGAAGTTATGCTCACAGGGACCGCTTGTTCACAACTTTTATAATCTCGAGCTTTATATTCTGGCCAAACGCACGCCTGGCAGGAGCCGCAACTGGTCTCATAGCAGCCAGGAGTATATTGTGCCTCACCAGCCGCCTGAAACTCTTTTTTAAGATAAGATTTTTTAAGACCGATATTTACTATGTCCCAGGGCAGCTCGGCTTCGACATCTATTTCTCCTAAATAGTAACCGTAATCCACTGAATTCTTCTCAAAAGCCCTTTCCCAGAGGTCAAAACGAAAAAGGTCCAGCCAGCCATCAAACCTGGCTCCAGCCGAACAAGCATCCTTAAGAACGGCACAGAGCTTGCGGTCTCCTCTCGAGAAAACTGCTTCCAGAATGGAGGTTCTGACCCGATGTTCTTTGAGTTCAACTTTTCTCCACCGCCTGATGTTTCTTTTAATGAATTCCTTCTTCTCTAAGAGTATCTTCTCCTCATCCACAGCCAGCCACTGAAAAGGAGTATGAGGCTTGGGGATGAAAAAGGAAATACTCAGATTGATCGCTGGGGAGACGCCAGCTATTTTCTCTCCTTGATTTATCAAACGGCCAATCAGGTCGACAATGGCTTTAAGGTCGTCTTCGGTTTCTCCTGGCAATCCAATCATAAAATACAGCTTCAGCAACCGCCAGCCATTTTCGAAAGCATAACTGGCGGCATTCATCAACTCCTCATCAGAAATTTTCTTATTGATTACGCGGCGAAGCCGTTCGCTGCCAGCTTCCGGCACAAGAGTGAAGCCGGTCTTTCTGATTTTGACGATGTTTTGAACTACTTGCCTGGAAAGCTTGCCCGGTCTTAAAGAGGGCAGAGATACCGAGATTTTTTCAGCTTCAAGAAATGGCATCAAAATATCGATACATTTTTCAAGATAATGATAATCGCCTATAGAAAGGGCATTAAACGAAAGGTCATCATAGCCAGTTTGAACCAGACTGGAATGAGCCACATCAACCACTTCCCCGGCCGAACGGAAACGGTAAGGGAAATATAAACTGGTGGCCTGACAGAAACGGCAGTTCTGAGGACAACCGCGAGCCACTTCAACCTGCAATCGATCAAAAACTGTTCTTATAATGGGAGTGATGAACTTGTCCGGGGGCAAAGCCTTCTGAAGGGGGTGGACAATTCTTTTTTCTATTCTATCCGGAAACCCCTTTTCCGGCCTGGGAATTAAAAGAAAGCTCTTTTGCTGCTTTTCCGGTCGATAGAACATGGGAAGATAGATTCCTGGAATTTTGACAAAACTTCTCAGCAATTCTTCACGGCTCTTCACCTCATTCTTGACTAGAAGATAAAGGTCGATTATTTCAAAAAAGACTTGTTCTCCATCTCCGAAAACAAAAAAATCGATAAAATTAGCCAGGGGTTCGGGATTCAGAGCCGCCGGCCCACCAGCAATGACCAAAGGATGATTCAGCTTTCTATCTTCAGAAAGAAGTGGAATCCGGCCGAGGTCGAGAATAGTCAGAAGATTTGTGTTATTAAGCTCATAGAGAAGCGAAAAACCGATAAAATCAAAGTCTGATAGGGGCAACCTGTTTTCTAAGGAAAAAAGAGGCAGCCCGGTTTTCCTCAACTGAGCTTCGAAATCTGGCCAGGGAGCATATACTCTTTCGCTAAGAACATCGGAGCGCTGATTTAAGAGATTATAAAGTATTTTCTGGCCGAGATAAGACATCCCGATTTCGTAGACTTCAGGAAAAGCCAGAGCGACTTTTACCTTCACCGAATTCGGGTCTTTTTTAATCTGATTCCATTCTCCACCCGTGTATCTTCCAGGTTTCTGAACTTCCCTTAGAAGCAGTTCCAGTGATGACAGGTCTATCTTCAGATTTGTGTGCATTATCTTCCAGGATATCTCATTTCAGATGAAGGCAAACCTTCTCATCCTGACATTAATCACCAGTCCGCAGAGCAAGAAACTTACCAGGAGAGAAGAGCCGCCATAACTCAGAAAAGGGACTGGAATTCCGGTAATGGGAAAAAGACCGATAATCATCATGAAATTGATCAAGAACTGACAGGAAATGAGCAGAGCAGAAAGAAAAGCAATATAAACTCCGGCCCGGTCCGGAGACATGAAAGTAGTCGCAAATAATCTGTAAAGAAAAAGAAAATAAATTCCCACTATCAGAAAAATACCAAGGAAACCGATTTCTTCACCAATGACAGCCATGATGAAATCAGTGTGTCTGGCCGGGAGAAAACGGAGCTGACTCTGGGTTCCCTTATGGTAGCCTTTACCCGTTAAGCCTCCTGAACCGATAGCTATCTTCGACTGCCTGAGTTGGTAACCAGAACCTCTGAGGTCTTGAGTTGGATTCAGAAGAGTCTCTATTCTCTTTTTTTGATAATCTTTCAAGCCATAATTCCAGCCAAAAAAACCGACCAGAAATGAGACTATCAGGATCAGGACTATGTACTTTCTCCTCATGCCAGCCAGATAATATGTTCCCAGCAAAATCGGGGAATAAGTTAAGGCCGTTCCCAGGTCTGGCTGAAGAGCAGTCAAGAACACGGGCAGGCCAACAATCCCGGAACTGACCACAAAGGCCCTGAAAGACATCAGGTCTTCCTTATACTCAGAAAAAATCCTGGCCAGAAGCAGAATGACAGCTATCTTGGTCAGCTCTGAAGGCTGGACCCGAAAAGGTCCAAGGACAATCCAGCTCCTGGTGTTGGCCACCAGCCTTCCAAAGAATAAAAGCCAGAGCAGAATCACATTCATCAAAATATAAAACAGAAAAGAGAATGAAAGAAGGATCTTATAATCTATTAGAAGAGAAACAAGAAGGAAAAATAAGCTCACCAGCAGCCACACCATTTGCCTCCAGACATAATGGCTGGCTTGATAATAGACAGCACTATACACAAAGACTAGGCCGATGAGAGAAATGGCCACCATCAACAGGATAGTCGACCAATCAATTTCCCTAAAGATTCTTCTGTCCAGCATATTTTTCTCTGTACATCTTAAAAATTTCTCCCGCGATTGGAGCCGCTGTCTGCCCCCCCATCCCGCCATATTCCACCAGAACTGTGACCACGATCTGAGGATTGTTCCGCGGGGCAAATCCTGTAAACCAGGAATGTGTCTTTTTCAATTCTTCGCCCTTCTGGGTAAGGCGTTCTGCTGTTTCCCGGCTGATAAGCTGGGTTGATCCAGTTTTTCCGCAGACATCCAAACCGGGCTGGAAGGCCCCGCGGCCTGTTCCCTGCTCGTTAACCGAACGCCACATCCCTTCTATCACTGTCTCGAAAATCTCGGGGTCTATGCCTATTTTCTTTCTCTCTCTTTCTTCTTTATCCTTTTTGACCAGCATCGGTCTGACCGCTTCCCCTCTATTAGCCACACAAGCAGTCATGGTCGCAATCTGAAGAGGAGTCACCAGTAATGGGCCCTGGCCGATGGCGACCGATATAGTCTCACCCGGAAACCAGGTTTCTCCGAGAAATTTTCTCTTCCAGTCAGCAGAGGGTACAAGGCCTTCTTTTTCTCCCGGCATATCCACACCAGTTTTTTGACCCAATCCCAGACGATGAGCGTAATCAGCGATGGTATCGATATTAATTCTTCGGCCCAGTTGATAAAAATAGACATTGCAGGAATGTCTTATAGCCTCAGCCAGGTTCAGACTGCCGTGACCCGGTTCAAACCAGCAGGCAAATTCTTTACCGTACATTTCCACAGAACCACTACAATAAAAAGTAGAGTTGGCAGTAATGACGCCGGTGTCAAGAGCAGTCAGAGCCATGATAATCTTAAAAATGGAACCGGGTGGATACAAACCTCTTATTGCTCTGTTTTCAAGGGGCTTCCCCTGGTCGTTGATGATCGATAACCACTCTCCAGGGGAGAATCTGGTGATAAATCGATTCGGGTCAAAAGCCGGTGAGCTGGCCCAGACTAAACATTCACCGGTTCTTGGGTCCAGAGCCACGACTGTCCCCTCTCTGCCCTGAAGCAGCTCTTCTGCTTTTTTTTGAAGGTCAAAATCAAGCGTGATGGCTAAATTTTTTCCGTTCTGCGGCTCAATCCGGCTGACCTCACCTCTCGGTCGCCCTAAATTATCAACCATTTCGACCAGTTTTCCGTCCAGTCCGGTCAAATAATCATTATATTGTTTTTCCAGACCCGACTTGCCTACCATCTCTCCGCCATGCCATTGTTTTTCCGGGTTGCTGTTGATTTCATCGACCGAAACTTCCTGGAGATAGCCTAAAAGATGCGCAGCGGCCGGGCCGAAAGGATAATATCTTTTTGGCTCCACTTCCAATCGCAACTCTGGAAATTCTTCTTTTCTGGCTTCAATTGAAGCCACTTCATCCAGCTTGAGATTATCTTTAATGGTCACAGGCTCAAAGGCTGGCAAAAACCTGTATCTTTCGATTCTGTTTTTCAGTTCTTCACTATCTATACCTAGAAACCGGCTCAATCTATCCAGGGTCTCCTGATAATTCTTAACAGCCTCCCGAATCAACGTAACCTTGAAACTCGGAGAATTGTCAGCCAGGACGACTTTTTGTCGGTCAAAGATCAGCCCGCGGGGTGCTGGAATAGCCAATTCTCTCAAGCGGTTAGCTTCAGCCATTTCCCAGTATTTGCTATGGTCGAGAACCTGAATTTTCCAGTAAAAAATAAGAAGCACAAAAAGAATAACGCCCAGAAGATACAAAATTATTCTTGACTTTCGTTTCACCTGAGTGAGGTCTTCGTAAATTCTGGCCATTTTAGCCTATCAAGCAGCTTTTGTAATTTTTCGATAAAAACTGATAATGGAGCTGGTGGCTACAGCTGTGAAAACAGGCTGAAAATAAATAGCTGCCTGGCTGTAAAGCAGGCTTTTCTTGAAAATCAAAAAATAGAAAGCCACCCAGATGAGGAGCTGGATAAGACTGAAGATAAAGACAAAGACAGCTCTTTTATAAAAAGTGTTCAGGTTCAGTCTCCGGCTCAGCCAGCCAGCCAGAAAGCCGGTGATAGTCTGGCTCATTCCAGACAGACCAAAAACACCGTGCGAAAATGCGTCCTGAAGAAGACCGGCCACTGTACCCATAGCCGCTCCTTCAACTTCGCCGTAGACCAAGGCTGAAAACAGAACAAAAATCGAGAAGGTGTTGAGCAATAGCACCAGATCCGGTTCCAGATTTCCTAATAGAGAGTAAAACACAAATGCCAGAAAGAGACCCAGAAATAGCACGAAACCCTTTCTGGCCATTGATTACCTCGAAATCTCCTTATTCTTTAAAACCGCTACGACCTTGAGCTGCCTAAAATCAAAATAAGGCTGAACGACTATTTTCTTGAAAATACCCTGCCTGGCAGAAACTGAGCTAATCTTCCCTATCTTCAATCCGGGAGGATAAACCTTATCGAAGCCTGAAGTTCTTATTTCATCTCCTTCAAAGCCTGAAGGTGATGATGCCAAAACATACTTTATCAGGCATTTTCCCTGGCCATCGCCAGAAAGTATCCCCAGCATTTTATCACTATCCGAAATAACAGCGACTCCACTTTCTTCAGAGGTTATCAGAATAACCCTGGCTTCGTGATGGCCGACTGGCCCTGCTGTCCGGCCAATCAGGTTACCGAATTTATCGCAAACAGGAAGATTCTTAGAAACACCATCCTCAGAACCACGATCGATGACTACTGATCGATAATAATTGGCCGTATCAAGGCCGATTATTCTGGCCGGAACAATCATCTCGGCTAAACCCTTCAATTCCTCTTCGACCTCCCTTTTGGCCAATGAGAGGCTGAAGGTCTGCCGTAAAAGTTCTTTTTCCTGAGTCAGAAAAAAGATCTGTTTTTTTAATTCTTGATTTTCCTTCTGGGCCGTTCTCAAACCAACGAAATTTCCCCACCTCTCGGTGATTGAACGGTGTGAATTGACTGCGAGTTTTTGAATCGGGGTGAACATCAGGAATAGAATCTTTTCCAGAAAAGTCTGCTTGCTGCCAAGCGGTACCTGATATGAAATCAGGAGTAATTGGAAAAAAACCAGGAATCCGACGATGAAGAATTTATTTTTGACTACCCGGAAAAATGACATCCGATTTCAGAACTTTCCCTCACTCGAGAGAAATCTTTTTCAAAAGATCCATATCGTCCAGCAGCTTTCCGGCGCCAATGACCACTGAAGTCAGCGGGTCTTCAGTAAGAAAAACAGGCAGCTGGGTTTCTTCTCGCAACCTCCTGTCGAGGTTCTTCAGCAGCGCACCCCCTCCTGTCAGGATGACTCCCCGGTCAATGATATCAGCTGAAAGCTCAGGCGGGGTTCTCTCCAGAGCAATCCTGACTGCGTTGATTATAGCTGCAACTACTTCTTCAATTGCTTCTCTAATCTCCTGGTCATCAACGATTATGGTCCTCGGGATTCCTTCTCTTAGATCCCTTCCCTTAATTTCCATAGTTAAAGATTCATCAAGGGGATAAGCTGAGCCAAGCTGCATTTTAACCTGTTCCGCGGTTCTTTCGCCGACCAGAAGATTGTACTTTTTCTTCAGATACTGAATTATGGCTTCATCCATCTCATTGCTGGCAATTCTTATCGAATGATTGAAAACAACGCCGTTCAAGGAAATCACAGCAATATCTGTGGTTCCTCCGCCGACGTCAACTATCATGTTGCCCGTCGGCTCCGAGATTGGAAGATTAGACCCCACAGCGGCCGCCATCGGCTGCTCGACGATATAAACTTCTGAGGCCTTGGCTCTGACCGCCACATCTTTAACAGCTCTTCTCTCCACCTGAGTGATTCCGGTTGGAATGCCGATGACTATTCGTGGCCTGAGCAGAAAGCCACGATTATTCATAGCCTGTTTGATAAAATAATCCAGCATCCGTTCAGCTATTTCAAAATCAGCAATGACTCCATCCTTCATCGGCTTAATGGTTATAACATTGTTGGGCGTTTTGCCCAGCATATCCTTAGCCCGGTTGCCGACCGCTTCGATCTTTCCTGTCTGTTTGTTTATGACGACAATAGACGGTTCCTGAACAACAATCCCCTTTCCCTTTAAATAGACCAGAGTGTTAGCTGTGCCAAGGTCAACAGCTAAGTCACAGAACAATCTCTCTTTGACCCAGCTCCAAAGGCTCATAATCGTCCTTTCTCCCCATTAATTTCCGTAAATAAATATTTAACACAAAAAACCTCCCCTATCAATAGCATTTTGACTCCGCAAGCACAAAATTATCTTGACTTGCTGATGACTTTTTTAATATACATAAAGAAAAACTCTGACTGGAAAGGAGAGGTGGATGGCTTATAGACCTTTTGTCCTGGAAAAAACTGATATGAAGGAATTCACTTTAAGAGCTGTTTTGCTTGGACTCATAATGACCATCATTCTGGGGGCGGCTAATGCCTATCTTGGTTTAAGAGCCGGAATGACCATTGCTGCCACCTATCCAGCTGCAGTCATCGGCATGGCGTTGCTCAAGATAATGAGGGGTTCAATCCTGGAAGAAAATATCGCGCGAACAGTCGGCTCCATCGGTGAATCAGTGGCCGCTGGCGCGATTTTCACCATCCCGGCTTTTCTGATTACGGGTGCCTGGACGAAATTCAATACCGTGGATGCTTACCTCAAGTCCACGGCCCTGATGTTTGTCGGCGGACTTCTCGGAATCCTTTTTGTCACCTTCTTGAGGAGAATAATGGTCACTGACCCCGAATTGCCATTCCCTGAATCCTTGGCTGCCGCTGAAATCCACAAAGCAGGTCAGAAAGGCAGCGCCGGCGCCAGGTTTCTGTTTCAGGCGATGGGTGTGGGTGCGCTTCTCTACTCACTGGGTGTTGTTCAACTTTTTGCTGCTTCTAAGGAATTCATCATCAGGCTGGGAAAAATAGGTTCCAGTTTTGTCAGGCTCGGGGCTACCAAAGAAGCAGGTACCATTGGTACAGGAGGAATTGTCAGCGTCGCCGGGCCTGGAATTTTTCCGGCTTACATAGGAGTTGGTTATATTATCGGCCCCAGGCTTGCTTCTTTGAACTTTGCCGGTGGGGTTCTGGCCTGGGGGCTTTTTGCTCCCTTGTTAATGTATTTCCTTGGACCACAGCTGGTAGAAAAATTTTACGGTCCCGCGGTTACCATATCTGAAGTGCCCTGGCCTGACCTGGTGACTAATGTCTGGAAGTTCATCATCAGACCGATTGCTGTCGGAGGGATGTTAGTTGGCGCCGGCTATACTTTGTTCCGGATGAGAAAAAATCTGGCTTCTGGAATAAAGAGGTCTGTCGGTGATGTCAGAAAGGCGGCCGAAAAAACTGAAGTCACTTCCAGAATGGAGAAAGACCTTAACACTCGTCTGGTTCTGGCTTTAATGTCTTTAACCGTTGTCCTGATGATTTTCGTTTATAGAATCTTTGCCGGAAGCTACAGCCCGGCTATAATTGCAGCTTTGGTCATGGCTCTGGCCGGTTTTTTCTTTGCCGCTGTCTCCGGAAATCTGGTTGGAACCATAGGCTCGTCAAACAATCCTATATCCGGTCTGACCCTATCGACTCTGATCATCGCTGGCCTCTTAATGGTTTTGATTGGAGCCAGGGGTACAAGCGGTGTTATCGCTGTTCTCGGTGTAGCTTCAGTAGTCTGTGTATCTTCAGCTGTAGCCGGCGAGATGCTTCAGGACCTTAAAGTCGGACATATCCTGGGCGGTACGCCCTGGAAAATGCAGGTTGGAGATATCTTTGGAGTGCTCCTCGCCTCCCTGCTTCTTTATTTCCCGCTGATGATTCTTCACGGCGCCTTTACATTTGGCAGTAAGGACCTGTCGGCACCTCAGGCTGGACTGATGGCCGCCATTTCTCAAGGAATAGTCGGAGGCGAAATGGCCTGGCCCCTGGTGATAGTGGGAATGTTAATGGGCTTTGCCCTCATCCTTGTTCAGGTTCGTTCACCCATGCTGGTTGCTGTCGGTATGTATTTACCCCTTGAGACGACTTTCGCTATTTTCATGGGCGGGATGATGAAAGGGATTCTTGACAGAATGGCGGCCAAACGACAGCTTAACCCGGCTCAAAAGGCGAGAGTTGAAAATGTGGGCATCCTGCTAGCTGCTGGTTTGATTGCTGGCGAAGCTCTTACCGGGCTCATCCGGGCAGCCTGGAAATTCTTCTTCCTGCAGAATGTCATTACAAAGGATATCCCGACGATTTTTTCCAGTCCCAGCTATCTCGGAGGCCTTCTCGTTCTGATAATCATCGGTATTTATCTTGTAGCTGTTCCTATGAAAAATGCCGGTGCGCCAGATGAACCGCCTCCGCCCTCAGCCGTGATTTAGTTTAGTTTTTCTGCTGCACTTTGTTGTTTTAACAGAAATTCTGGTCTAAAATAAAATAAGTATGGCTGAACTCGAAATAATAAAAATAGGTCATCCGACACTTTCTAAAAAAGCTCAACCCGTAGGAAATATCAGCCAGGAAATAGTTGAGCTGGCTCGAGATATGGTCGAGACCATGCACCTGGTTCCAGGGATTGGCCTGGCTGCACCTCAGGTTAATGTCAGTTTAAGGCTTATTACCGTCGACCTGTCAGTTGGAGAAAATAAAAATGAGCTTATCATCATGGTCAACCCTCAGATTGTCGAACAGGAAGGAGAACAGATATCTGAAGAAGGCTGTCTTTCTGTCCCCGGAATCTATGAAAAAGTCATTCGGCCATCCCGCATAGCAGTCAGAGGGTTTTGCCTGGATGGGAAAGAAGTGATGATAGAAGCTAAGGATTTGCTGGCACGTGTTTTCTGTCACGAAATTGACCACCTTGAGGGCAAGCTATTCGTTGACCGTTTGTCTCCTTTAAAGAGACGCCTTATCAAAGGTCGCCTTAAAAAAGAGATGGAAAAGGGCTCGGCTGGATGAAAGTCGTCTTTTTTGGAAGTCCGTCAACTGCCCTTCCAGCTCTCAACAGCCTGCTGACCTCAGGCCACGAAATTGGACTGGTCGTAACTCAACCTGATAAGCCAGCTGGACGCGGGAAAAAACTTACTCCGCCTGCAGTCAAGGTTTTTGCACACAATCACGCGCTGCCAGTGATTCAGCCCGAAAAGGTCAAGAAAGACGAGAAGACGCTGGAGCTGGTCAAAGAAGCGAAGCCGGATGTTATAGTTGTGGTGGCTTACGGCCAGATTATACCGGCCTCAATTATATATTTGCCTCCATATAAATCTCTTAATATTCATTTTTCGATATTGCCTAAATACCGCGGAGCTGCTCCTGTGCCATGGGCTATTCTTAACGGAGAGATGTTTACCGGAGTGACTATTTTCCAGTTAAACGAGAAAATGGACGAAGGACCGATTCTGACCCAGGAACAAACACCCATCCTGCCAAGAGAAAATGCGCTTGAGCTTGAAACCAGGTTAGCTTATCTCGGAGCCAGACTTCTTATAAATACGCTTAATGAACTTGAGAAAATAGAACTCAAGCCTCAGGACGACTCACAGGCTACTTATGCCCCTAAATTGACCAAGGAACAGGCCCAGATTGACTGGGGAGAGCCCGCCGCTATTATCGACCGGAAGGTAAGAGCTTTTTTCCCCTGGCCAGGGGCTTTCACTTTCCTTCATAATCAGCGAATAGAGATTATTTCCGGCCAAAGTCTGCCTGCAATCATACCTTCGGCCAGGCCGGGGGAAATCGTTCAAATAGACAAGTCCGGCATATATATTTGTTGTGGTCAGAAAAGCCTTTTTTTGGTGGAAAAAGTCAAACCAGAAGGTAAAAAAGAAATGTCAGCTTATTCATTCAGCCTCGGAGGGAAAATAAGAACTGGCGTCCTTTTTTCCTGAGGTGATAATTTCTGGCAATTGCCTGAATCAGACCGGGATTTATTGCTCTTCTATTATATAGTCTATCGGGTTAATAGCTTTACCGTTAAGATGAACTTCATAATGAAGATGGGGACCGAGAGCCTTTCCAGTCTTACCCACATAGCCTATAATCTGACCTCTGTCCACTTTCTGCCCCGCTCTAACCACATACTTCTGTAAATGCCAGTATTCGGTGGAAAATCCGTTGCCATGACTTATAGAGACGAAAAAACCTTTATACTTATCAGAGCCGACTTGAACTACTATTCCATTAGCCGTGGCCATAACCGTATTGTTTATATTCGTAGCTATATCCAGTCCAGAATGAAAGGCATTCCTTCCAGTAAACGGGTCAATTCTCGGGCCGAATGAAGAAGAGACCCAGCCCACTGTCGGCCAGATAGTTGGGGTCGTGGCCAGGGTGATGTTCTGGTTTTCAAAAAAATGGAGCATATAATTAAGATTTTTTTCCACTGACTCCGCCCTTTGTTTAATGGCCTGAATAGCTCCAGGTGAAATCTCTCTTACCCCAGAAGGATTTAACACCTGGTCAGATTTTTCTCCACCGCCAAGCCCGGGCTCTCCCTTTATTGATTCCGGAGACTGAACACCGGCCAGAACATTGATTTTTCGGGCATAATTCTCAAAATTGGTGATGGTTTCCTTCATCTGGGCGATGCTGTTCTCATAATTTACAATCAGTTCCTTCTGAGCAGCTGTTTCCACGACCAGCTCTTTGTACTTGGCCTTGGTCACCGTCATAGAGAAATAATCAAGAAGAAAGAAAACAAAGATAATTGAAAAAACAACTGCGGCCCCGATAATCAATCTAATTGCTTTCTGAGGAATGTTTATCGTGCGGAAATTAGTCTTCCAGTTAGGAACTATGACGATTGAAATGAATCTCTTAGCCATCCTTCTTCCCTTTCCATAACATAAGTCTCTTTCTTCTGTCAACCTCTAACTTAAAATAGCTTCAGCTTATCTAAACTCTACTCAATAACTTTAAAAACCACATCATGTTCTCTGACCGGCATATCTACCTTAAAAGCCACTTCCTCTCCAGCTTTAGCCTCTTCCACCGGCCTGTGTTCTATCTGCATCGACTCTATCTTTTGAAAAAAGTCTGTGCTGTGTCCTTTGATATGGACAACGTCTCCAACCTTTATCCCCCTTCCCGAAATCCTGGCCACTCCCACCTGAATCTTTGAAAAATAATGAGTTATTCGGCCTATTTCGACCTCCTCCATAACAATCCCTCCTTATATTTTTGTCTTATAAATATCAAAAAAATTGAAATTTAGCAAATAATTTATCCTCCAGAAAGGACAGACCCGCCGTTGACATTAAGAACTTCCCCTGTTATATGGACCGCCAGGTCAGATACGAGAAAAAGGATAGGACCGGCAATGTCCTCAGGAAGGGGGATTCTCTTAAGAGGAATGGATTGTCTGACTTTTTCTTTAAATTCCGGGTCGCTGAAAGCTTCAGTGCACATATCTGTTTCAACCCAGCCAGGAGCAACGCAATTTACTCTTATATCATAGGGTGCCAGTTCCACGGCCAGGGATTTCGTCAACGAAACCAGTGCCCCTTTACTGGCTGCATAGTGAGAATGGAAGGCTTCCCCCCTTATGGCCGCCGTTGAAGCAACATTTACAATCCACCCTTTCTTCCTTTTTTTCATTGAGGACACCACGGCATTGATGACATAATAGGCACCATCCAGATTAATGGCCATTGTCTCCCGCCACACTTCTTCTGGCATCTCTCCCATCTGCCCGTAGGTCCAGATTCCAGCATTATTGACAAGGATATCAATACTGCTCCACCGTTCAATGCATGCTTTGACCATTTGGTCGACTTCTTCTTTCCTCGAAATCTCAGCTTTCAGCAGAAGGCAATCTCTGCCTTTTTCTTCAATTATTTTTTTAACTCCAAACGCAGCCCGCTCGCTAACCCTGTAATGGACGGCGACATCTGCGCCAGCAGCAGCCAGCAGAATAGCCGTGGCCCGGCCGATACCCCTTGAGCCACCTGTAACCAGCGCTTTTTTACCCTTAAGGTCAATCATTTTCGCCTCTTCGGCAGCGTGTTCTCTCAAGTATAGCTCAAAGAAAAGTCACTCATCCGATGAAACTCAAGATAACGGTAAATCTGGTCAGCATAAGGTAGAATCCTTTCTTGCATCACCTTAAAGTATTTATCCACAGATGGCAATTGTCCTTCTACAGCAGCAATGGCCGCCAGCTCAGCTGAACTTAAATAGACTCTGGCATCGTCACCCATCCGGTTATCAAAATTCCTGGTAGAGGTCGAAACGACTGTGGTTCCCGGCTTGACCCTGGCTTGATTGCCCATACATAAAGAACAGCCTGGTATTTCTATTCTGGCTCCAACGTTGGAGAAAGCAGCAAAGATTCCTTCTTTCATCAGTGTAACCTGGTCCATCTTGGTCGGAGGAGTCAACCAGATCCGTGTTGACGGGTAGCAGGCTTTTTCAAAAATTCTGGCTGCTGCCCTGAAGTGTCCTATATTGGTCATACACGAGCCTATAAAGACTTCATCAATCTTGTCACCCGCGATTTCTGATAAAATCCTAACATCATCGGGGTCGTTGGGGCAGGCCAGAATTGGCTCCTTTATTTCTGACAGGTCAATGTCAAGAACGCCGGCGTATTCAGCATTTGAATCGCGTTTCAGTAAGACTGGATTTTTAATCCAATCTTCACAGGCTTTTATCCTTCTTCCCAGGATTCCAGAATCCTGATAGCCTTCCTCAATCATCTTCTTCATCAAGGCTATGTTGCTCTTCAGGTAGGAGACTACCTGTTCTTCTTTTAAAGAAATGACGCTGGCTGCAGCTGACCTTTCTGCTGAAGCATCTGTCAGTTCGTAAGCTTGTTCTACAGTCAGGTCTTCCAGGCCTTCAATCTCCAGGATTCGGCCGTTAAATATATTTTTTTTGCCTTTCTTAGCAACGGTCAGAAGACCCTGTCTGATGGCGAAATATGGAATGGCATTGACCACGTCTCTCAAGGTTATACCGGGGTTTAATTTACCAGAAAACCGAACAAGGACTGATTCAGGCATGTCCAGGGGCATAAAACCAAGGGTGCCAGCAAAAGCGACCAGACCTGAGCCAGCCGGGAAGCTTATCCCCATAGGAAAACGGGTGTGGGAATCTCCACCTGTGCCCACAGTATCAGGCAGTATAAGACGGTTGAGCCAGGAATGAATGACTCCATCTCCAGGCTTCAGGGCCACCCCTTTTCTTTCAATTATAAAACCGGCCAGACTGCGGTGCATTTTGACATCAGTTGGCTTGGGATATGCCGCGGTATGGCAGAATGACTGCATGAAAAGTTCGGTCTGGAATTCAAGGCAGGCCAGCTCTTTCAGCTCATCTGCGGTCATCGGTCCGGTTGTATCCTGAGAACCAACTGTAGTCATTTTAGGCTCGCAGGCTGTTCCAGGAAGAACTCCGGGCAGGCCACAGGCTTTACCCACTATCTTCTGAGCCAGGGTAAAACCCTGCCCCGGTTTGGTTTCAGGATTTTTAATCTTGACAAAGAAGTCGGCTTCAGGCAGGCCGAGGTCTTTTCTGGCCCTGGCCGTGAGTTGCCGTCCGATGATCAGGTTCAGGCGGCCACCAGCACGAAATTCATCTTTGATCGTTGCTGGCTTCCAGTCAAACTTAGCCAGCACCTGACCAGCTTCATTCTTGATCACACCCTCTTTTGTTTCGATGATAATCACATCCCCGGTCTTCAGCTGGCTGACATCTGCCTGAATGGGCAGACCGCCTGAATCCTGTGTTGTGTTAAAGAAAATCGGGGCAATCAATCCGCCTATGACCACTCCCCCGCGCCTTTTGTTGGGAACATAAGGAATATCTTCGCCGATATGCCACATCAAAGAGTTACAGGCCGATTTTCTGGACGAGCCTGTGCCGACCACATCGCCAACAAAGGCTACATTATGGCCTTCTTCTCTAAACTTCCTGATAATCTCCAGACCATCTGGAAATCGGCTTTCGCCCATGGACAGAGCGTGCAAAGGAATGTCCGGACGGCTCCAGGCGTATCTGGCTGGTGAGAAATCATCAGTATTTATTTCCCCATCTACCTTGTAGACTTTAAGAACAATTTTCTCTGGAAATTCAGGACGAGAAAGAAACCATTCCCCTTTAGCCCAGGATTCCAGAACTGACCTGGCGTAAGAATTTTTTTTTGAAAGAGTGACTATCTTCTCATAAGCACCGTAGATGAGGATTATTTTTTTTAAAGCTTCAGCCGCCTTGTCAGCCAGACCACGATTTTCGAGTAAAGCTACGAGAGGTT
>Ga0172363_10001147_pt1 | contig 21145 bp, 22 predicted proteins | sample LakKivs2_kivu2a2_FD_114541 | JGI IMG/M metagenome (GOLD analysis project Ga0172363, IMG submission 114541) | Sediment microbial communities from Lake Kivu, Rwanda - Sediment s2_kivu2a2 | ecosystem: Environmental > Aquatic > Freshwater > Lake > Sediment | place: Rwanda: Western Province, Lake... | reverse complement strand
GGGAAGGCCCGAGCACGCGAGCGTACCGGCGCTGCGTGCCCGGGCCTTCGCCATCCGCGCGCCGCTGTGGCATGAGGGACCGGGGTGGAGCATCGGCGCGTCAGAAAACGCCACTTCTCGATGATCCGCGACTTCTCGCTCGCGGACCTCATCACCCTCTCGAACGGCTTCGCGGGAACCGGCACCGTTCTCGCGACGCTGCAGTACATGGACACGCGCGACCAGCGCATCCTCTGGCTCGCGTTCACCCTGCCGCTGCTGGCGATGGTGTTCGACTTCCTCGACGGTCGGGTCGCGCGCTGGCGCCACCGGGCGTCGCCGCTCGGCCGCGAGCTCGACTCGCTCGCCGACCTGATCTCGTTCGGCGTGGCACCGGCGGTGCTGGGCTTCGCCGTGGGGCTGCGCGGGGCGTGGGACGCGCTCGTCCTGGTGTACTTCGTGAGCTGCGGGCTGTCGCGACTCGCGCGCTACAACGTCACGGCAGCCGACCTGTCCGACGAGAGCGGGAAAGTCCGCTACTTCGAGGGCACGCCGATCCCGACCAGCGTCATCCTCGTGGCGCTGCTGGCGGTGCTGACCTGGCTGGGCCGCATCGACGGCGCACTGCCGCTCGGGCATGTCCGCTTCCTCGGCGGCGCGTTCCACCCGCTGGTGATCCTGTACCTGATCAGCGGCAGCGCGATGATCTCGAAGACCCTGCGCATCCCGAAGCCGTAGGCGCTTTCGCGTCGGCCGGTCGCGCGTGGCGGTTCGTGACGTCCCGGCGGCACTGCCGCGACCGGGACGCCACGCCCGCGATCAACCGACCGGCTGCAGGATGGCGATGGTGGGTGCACCCGCGAGCATCCCGCCCATCTTGCCGAAGGCCTCGAGGAAGTACGGCGTCTTGCCGTGATGATCGATGGCGGCCTGGTCGACGTAGTTCTCGACGACCACGTAGGTCGCCGGATTCACGGTCGAGCGGCACAGCTCGTAGCGCTTGCAGCCGGGCTCGCTGGCGAGGACCTTCTCGGCGAGATCGGCAAAGACCTTCTCGAACTCGGCCGTCTTGGCCTCCTGAACCGGCAGCGTGGCAACGATGGTCAGCATGTGGACTCCCTTTCTTCGCGTCGGATTCGTGGCAGAAGCCCGGGAGCTACCCGATGCGACGGGGCCGCAGCAAGTGGGCACCAGGTTGCCGCCGCGGCTCCGGTGTACGACAAGCCCGCATGCCGACCGGCGTGGAGCGCCTGCTCTCCTTCGTGCACCCGCTGTGCGCGGTGGCCGCTCTCGGCTTTCTCGCCTGGGTGGCGTCGCTCGGCCTGCGCTCGCGCGAGCGTGGCGGCGCGCCGCTCCGGCCCCGTCACGCGCGGCTCGCCCCCTGGGCGTTCGCGGCGACGGCGCTCAACTTCGTGCTCGGCCTGCTTTCGACCCGGCTGTGGCGCGCGGATCTCGAGCTCGCGAGCGGCTGGCACTTCTGGATCGGAGCCGCGATCTGCGCCGTGCTGGGCGCGGCGGCCCTGCTGTCGCGCCACATCGCGACGAGCTCGACGGCGCGCAGCACGCATCCTGCGCTCGGCATGCTCGCGCTGCTGCTGTCTCTCGTGCAGGTGTTCTTCGGTCTGGCGCTGGTCGCGCTGTGACGTCCGCGCCGGCTTCGCCGACCGCCAAGGACGAGACGCCGCGGGGTCTCAATCCGACAGCATCTGCCGGATCGCGTCGTTGGCGAGCTGGTCGCAGCGCTCGTTCTGCACGTGGCCGTCGTGGCCGCGCACCCAGTGCCAGGTGACCCGATGCAGCGCTGCGGCAGCGTCGAGCGCCTGCCACAGCTCGACGTTCTTCACCGGCTTCCGGTCGGCCGTCTGCCAGCCGCGGCGCTTCCAGCTGGCAAGCCACGACTTCATGCCGTCGATGACGTAGCGCGAGTCGCTCCACACCTCGACCGAGCACGGCTCCCGTAGCGCGCTGAGCCCCTCGATCACCGCGCGCAGCTCCATCCGGTTGTTGGTCGTCGCGCGCTCGGCCCCGAACAGCTCCTTCGCCTGGCCATTGCACTCGAGGATCGCGGCCCAGCCCCCAGGACCGGGATTGCCGTGACACGAGCCGTCGGCGTAGAGCGCGACGTGCTTCGCCGGAGCGTCGTGCACCGCGCGACCGTCAGAGCCGGAGCGCGTCGCGCAGCTCGCCGGGCGCGAAGCGGACGCTGACGTAGAACGGACCGAACTGGCCGTAGAGCGCGCTGCCCTCGTCGTAGCGCATCTCGTAGACGATGTCGCGGATCGACTTCGGATCGCGGGTGAACAGCGTGACGCCCCACTCCCAGTCATCGAGGCCGGTCGAGCTCGTGATGAGCTGGCTGACGCGATTCGCATAGCGGCGTCCGGCGTCGGCGTGCGATCCCATGAGGCGCTTGCGCTCGTGGAACGACAGCGCGTACCAGTTGCGGCCCTCGCCGCGCGCCTTGCTCATGGGATAGAAGCACAGCACCGGCATGTCGGGACCGGGGAGCTGCGGATGCAGGCGTGAATCGGCGTACGCTCCCATGCGCGCCGCGAACCCCGCGATCTGCCGCTGGAACTCGGGCGAGTCGGGTGCGAGGCCATCCTCGTCGAGGAGCTTCCTCGCGTGGTCGCCCGTGGTCGAGATGTACTCGCTCTTCTCCGAGATCGACAGAAACGAGTACGCGGTCGACAGACAGCTGCCCAAACGCGTGGCCGCGATCTCCTGCGTGAGTCGCTGGATGCGCCGCAGATCCGGGTGCACCGCGATCAGCGCCAGGTCGGCCTTGCCGATCACGCCGCTCGGGACGATCTGCATGCCCTCCTCGCGCGCGAGCGCGTCGAGCAGGGTCGAGAACTCGTCGATCGCCCGCGTGCGGTCGGACTCGGCGATACCGAGCCAGCGCGCGCGATCGATCGACTGAAAAAGGTGCAGCACGGACCAGCCCGTCTCCTGCGCGGCGGGTGCGCCTGCGGGTCCGTGGGCAGCGGCAGGACGGCGCGAGCTCTCTTCGGCAGACATCGGGTGCGTTTCTCCGGGCCTGATGTAAGCGCCGCCCGGCCTGCGGCGCAAGGGCGTTCGCCGGACGAGGCTGCTCGCCGGACGGGGCGCGGCGTCGCACACGCGCCGCGGCGAATTGCCTTCTTGCTCCCGCTCCGGTTTCGTGATGCTAAGAGAAGAGCGTTCCGAGCCTCCACCCTGAGCATTCGAAGGCTGCGCCACGCACCGCGCGTGCCGCGTCGACGTCTCGGGAGGCCGGGCGCGGGATCCCGCGAACGAGGCACCCAACCGACTCGCGCCGGGACGACCGGACGGAGGAGCTTCCCCATCCGGAGCAAGTCAGGAGAACGGAACGAAGCACTGCCGGGCCCGATCGCGGGACCCGCGGCACGCAAGGACGTGGAGAGGAAGAGCAATGGCGAAGACCAGGGGCACTGCCGCGAAGAAGACTGCAACGAAGACAGCACCGAAGACCGCCAAGAACACGAGGCCGAAAGCCGCCGCACCCGCGCCGAAGGGAGCGCCGACCCTGGCCGACCTGCGCCGCATCGCACGGGCGATCGTGACCGCGACATCGGTCTCCGACGACAAGCGCATGCTGTCGCTGTACGCCGACGCCGTGGAGTCCGAGGAGGCGGGCCAGCAGCCCACCTACGGCATCGAGGCCATCAAGCAGAAGAACGAGCAGTGGGCGAAGATGGTCTCCGACGCGCGCTGGCACGCCCGCAACCTGTGGGCCGACGGCCAGACCGTGATCATCGAGTGGGAGGCCCAGCTGACGCTGCGTCCGGGCGGGCGCAAGGTGCTCTTTCGCGAGCTCGCCGTGCACGAGGTCCGCGGCGGCAAGATCGTCCGCGAGCGCTTCTACTACGACCCGAGCATCCTCGGCGGCTGAGACACCGGTGCCGGCCGACGCCCCGTGCGGGGCGTCGGCCGCAGCACCGACTGGACGACCCGGTGACACGGCCCGGCGCACTGCTGATCAGCCATGCCGCCGGTGTGACGCCGGCGGCCCAGAGCCGCCGCGAACAGGCCCTCCTGGAAGGGGCCGCGCTCGGCGAGCTCCACCTGCACGTCTCGACGCTGGGCGGCACCGTGCTCGGCCTCGGTGCCTTCCACCAGCAGCCGAGGCCCGCCCCGACCACGACCGCGGAAGCGACGTGGCGCAGGCGTGGCGGCGGCTGCGCGGTCGCCTGCGGCACGGGCTTCGTCGTGCTGACCCTGGGCCTGCCGCATCGCGCGGCACTCGTCGCCGGCGAGGCGGCTGCGTTGCGCCCCGAGCAGGTGATGAACCGCTGCGTGCGCGGGCCGCTGGAATGGCTGCGCCACGGCGGACTCGATCCGATCTACCCGGGACTCGACACGATCACCGTGGCGCGCCGGGTACTCGCGCGCCTCGGCTTCGCCGAGACCGAGCACGGTCCGACGGTCTTTCAGGCGATCCTCGCGTGGGACGGGTCGTTCGCCGACACCCCGGCGCTGCTCGACCGTCTCGATCCCGACGGGCGTGTGCCGATGCGTCTGGTCGCGCGCAGCGAGACCACGAGCCTCACCGAGCTCGGGCGCGAACCGGGCCGCCCGGTGGACGTGGCCAGCGTCGCGCGCGGTCTCGCGGCGGCGTACGCGGCGGCCTTCCCCGCGGCGATCGGTGCGATCGACGAGATCGATCCGGCGGTCACGGCGCTGCTGGAGACGCCCGAAGGGGTGGCTGGCCTCGAGGAGTCCCCGCCCCCCGAGCTGCCGGCCGCGCCGGTCGTCGAGCACGGGCTTCTCGGTCAGGTCGTCGCCGCGGCACGTGTCGAGGCGGGTCGCGTGGCCGCGTTCGCACTGACCGGCGACTTCCTCGCCCCGGAGTGGGCCGTGCGCGAGCTGTGCGCGCGCATCGAGGGCGGTGCCGCAACGGCGGATGCGGCGCGCGCGGCGGCCGATGCGGTGCTCGACGGCAGCCGCGGCTACCTGCTCGGGCTCGCACCGGACACGCTGCGACGCCTCCTCGGCCGCGCGCTGACCGGGGCCGCGTGAGCGACCCGGGCAGGGTCGGCAGCGGGGCGGCGCTCGCCGCGGACCTGGCTGCGCCGGACGCGGCGACACGCGCACGAGCTCTGGCCGCGCTCGCGCGGCAGGTGCGCCTCGACGGGGGCGCCGCGATCGACCACGCCGTCGCACGGGCTCTCCACGTGCCGCTGGGCAGCGCCGACCGCAGTGAGCAGCGCCGTGCCGCGGACCTGGTCGCATCCCTCGCAGCGGGTGCCCCGCCGCTCCTCGCCGCCCTGCGCGACGCCCTCGGCGCAGCCGAGGCACGGCTCCGCTGGGGCGCCGCCTACGCCCTCGGCAGCGCGCTGCCGCCGACGCGCGAGCTGTGGCCGAGCGCGCGCGAGACGATGCGACTCGACGACGGCGATCAGCGCTGGGCCGCGGCCGAGCTCACGTGCCGGATCGCCCAGAACGAGCCGGAGGTCGTCGACGACCTCCGCGCGGCACTCGCAGACCCGTCGCCGACGCTCCGCAAGATGGTCCTGTACTGTCTCCGCGACCTGCGCGACCCCGGCGCGGCGGCGGCCGCGCGCGAGCTGCTCGACGACCCCGACGCGGGTGTCCGCCTCGCGGCGCTCGCGGCACTGAGCGTTGCCGACGGCGACGCCGCAGCGATCGCGATCCGCGTCGCCGTCGTGCTCGCCGCCGACCCGGACGCGGGGGTCCGGCGCGCCGCCGCCGTGACGCTCGGCAAGCTCGGCACGGCCGCCCCGGAGGCGCTCGCGGCGTTGCGGACGGCGGCCCGAGCGGACGACGCGAGCCTCGCCCGGGCCGCGACCAGCGCGCTCCGCATCCTCCTGCCGCCGGGTTGAGCGCGATCCCGGCTCTGGTAGAGCCTCGCCATGTCGATCACGAGCATCGCCCCGGCCGCGCCGGACAACCCCTTCGCACCGCTCGCCGCACGCGCCCTCGCCGGTGAGGCGCTGACCCGTGACGAGGCGCGCGGGGTGCTCGCGGTTCCGGACGAGCGTCTCACCGATCTGCTGGCCGCCGCGTTCACCGTGCGCGAACGCCGCTGGGGCCGGAAGGTCAAGGTCTGCGTGCTGCAGAACGCGCGCTCCGGCCTCTGCCCCGAGGACTGCGGCTACTGCTCGCAGTCGAAGGTCTCGACCGCAGACATCGACACCTACCGCCTGATGCCGCACGAGGAGCTGGTGCGCAAGGCCGACGACGCGGTCGCACGCGGCGCGCGCCGCTACTGCATGGTGACCAGTGGTCGCGGGCCGAGCGAGCGCGACATCGAGCAGCTCTGCGCCGCGACGCGCGACATCAAGCAGAGCCACCCGGATCTCGAGATCTGCGTCTCGGTCGGTCTCATGGACGACCCGGCGGCGCAGCGCCTCGCCGACGCCGGCGTCGGCTGGGTCAATCACAACCTGAACACCAGCGAGCGCTTCTACCCGAAGATCTGCACCACGCACACGTACGCCGACCGTGTCGCGACCGTGCAGGCGGCGCAGCGTGCCGGCCTCAACACCTGCTGCGGCGGCATCGTCGGCATGGGCGAGGACGACGAGGACGTCGTCGACCTCGGCTTCGCGCTGCGCGAGCTGCGCGTCGACTCGCTGCCGGTGAACTTCCTGATCCCGATCGGCGGCACGCCGCTCGAGGAACGGCCGGTCACCCACGCGACGCGCGCGCTGAAGGCGCTCTGCCTGATGCGCTTCCTCAATCCGGACGCCGACATCCGCGCGGCCGGAGGCCGGGAGCGCACGCTGGGGGACTGGCAGCCTCTCGCGCTCTACCCCGCCAACTCGGTCTTCGTGAACGGCTACCTGACCACGCCGGGGCAGGCCGCCGCCGAGGCCGAGAAGATGGTCTCCAGCATCGGCTTCGAGCTGGAAGCGGATTGAAGCGAGGAGACCCGCGCGTCCTGTGAACGAGGGGCCACGACGCCCCTCGCGCCACGCGGCAAAGCCGCGCGGCGCCTCACTGCCGGCGCGCTCTTCGGTCGGCCGCCGCGCGCCGCGCGCGGCGGGACCGGCCGCTACTTCCTCGCCGGCGGAGCTTCCCGCCTGGTCTGCGGGATGCCGATCTGCTGCAGGTGCTCGCCGAGTGCGCCGTCGAAGCGGTCGGCGATCTCCGTCGGCGTCCAGCCGCCCTCCTTGTACATCGACGCGATCGGCCGCGGCGTCTGGAAGATCGTGAAGGCGAATCCGCGGCGACCGAAGATCTGCCCGTTCACGTGGGCGGCGCGCTCCGAGGCGAGGTAGGCGACGATCGCTCCGTTCAGGTCCGGGTTCATCTCCGGCGCCACCGGGCGGTTCTCCATGCCCGGCATGCTGCCGACCATCCGCGTCATCCCCGATGGCGCGAGCGCATTCACCGTGATGCCGTACTTCGCGAGCTCGATCGACCAGGTGAACGTGATGCCCATCAGCGCGGCCTTCGCTGCGCCGTAGTTCGTCTGGCCGAAATTGCCGCGCAGCCCCGCACTCGAGGTGATGTTGATGATGCGGCCATTGTTCTGGTCGCGCATCAACGGGATCGCGTGGCTGCCGCAGTTGAAGCTCCCCTTGAGATGCACGGCCAGGACGGCGTCGAAGTCCTCCTCGGTCATCTTCATGATCGATCGGTCGCGGACGATCCCGGCGTTGTTCACCAGGATGTCGATGCGGCCGAAGGAGTCGACGGCGGTTCGGATGATGCTCTTCGCCGTCGCGTGGTCGGAGACCGAGTCGTAGTTCGGAACCGCCTTGCCGCCGAAGCCCGCGATCTCCCGGCACACCTCGGCGGCGGGATCCTGCTCGGACCCGCGCCCATCGAGCGAGCAGCCGACGTCGTTCACGACGACGTTCGCGCCCTCGCGTGCCAGCGCAAGGGCGATCCCACGCCCGATGCCACGTCCCGAACCGGTGACGACCGCGACCTTTCCCTGGAGCAGCATGAGATCCTTCCCGAACCGTGAGGGTTTGAGCGACGAAACTGCGCGTCGGCTAACACGCGCCGGCGCTGGCTTGCAATTCTCCGGACGGCGCGGTCACAACAAGCCGTGCTCCTGCTCGGCGACATCGTCCGCCGTCACGCCGGCTACCGGGGCGGACGGCTCGCGTACGTGGTCGATCACGCCGACGGGCGTTCCGATCGGGTGACCTACGCCGAGCTGAACGACGGCGTGAACCGCCTCGCGCACGTGCTCGCAGCACACGGCGTGCGCCGCGGCGACCGTGTCGCGATCCTGGCGCACAACTGCGTCGAGTACCCGTGGACCTATTTCGCCTGCAGCAAGCTCGGCGCGATCGTCGTTCCAGTGAACACACGCTACAAGCGCGACGAGATCCGCTACGCGCTCGACTTCGCGGAGGCGCGCACGGTGCTCGTCGGACCGGAGTTCCTCGCCGATGTGCAAGCGCTGCGCGACGCGGGGCTCCTGCCGAGCCTGCGCGAGACCCTGCTCGTCGACGTGAACCCGGCGCACGCGGCAGACGTGGCAGAGCGGCATCCGGCGATCCCCGCGCTCGCGCCGCTGCTGGCCGCCGCGGACCGGCGCGAGCCCGAGCCGCCCGACGCGCCCGACGAGCGCGACCCGCACGTGATGCTGTTCACCAGCGGCACCACCGGAGCCGCGAAAGGTGCGCTGCTGTCGCAACGCTCGTACGTCCTCCAGGCCGGCCTCACGCAGACCATGAACGGCCTCACCGACGAGGACGTCGGCCTCAGCATGTTCCCGATGTTCCACATGGGGGGCTGGGCGACGCCGCTCGGCTACTGGTCGATCGGCGGCACGGTGGTGATCATGCGACGCGCCGACCCCCGCGCCATGCTGGCCGCGGTGGCCCGCGAGCGCGTCGCCTATCTCTATGCGGTGCCGACGGTCTACAACGCGATGCTCGCGCTGCCCGAGTTCGGTACGTTCGACCTCTCGTCGCTGCGCCTGCTGGGCGGCGGGACCGCGTACATGCCGCGGGAGCAGCTCGAGCGCATCACGGGTGCCTTCGGCGTCGATGCGATGGTCGTCATGTACGGACAGACCGAAGCGGGGCCGGTGTCGTGCCTGCGCGCGCGTGACCTCTGGCGCAAGGCGGGCTCGGTCGGGCAACCGGTCAACGACGTCGACGTGCGCATCGTCGACGTGAGCGGAGGCGACGTGCCGCCCGGGACGCCGGGCGAGATCGTCGTGCGCAGCGACTTCAACATGCTCGGCTACTGGCGCATGCCCGACGCGACCGCCGCCGCCTTCGCGGGCGGATGGCTGCACACCGGCGACCTTGGCCTGTGGGACGCAGAAGGCTTCCTGCACATCGTCGGACGCGTGAAGGAGATGATCAAAACGGGCGGGGAGAACGTCTTCCCCGCCGAGATCGAGCAGACCCTGCTCGCCCATCCCGACATCGCGGAGTGCGCGGTGGTGGGCGTCCCGGATCCGGACTGGGGCGAGAGCGTGCTGGCGGTGGTCGTTCCGCGCGCCGGGTCGTCGCTCTCCGATGGCGACGTCGTCGAGCACGTGCGGACGCGGCTCGCCGGCTTCAAGAAGCCGCGGCACGTACGATTCCTCGCGGAGCTGCCGCGCACCGCGTCCACCCGACAGGTACAGAAGGCGCTCCTGGCCGACCGTTTCGTGCACGGCTGGTAGCCGCTCCGACACACCGAACACCCGTGAACCGCCGCCTGATTCCGGTTCGTCCGCCCCACCAGCGCTCTCGCCTGCGGGTCTCGCTCGCCGCGCTGCTGCTGCCGTTCCTCGCGATCCTGGTCCTCCTCGGCATGGAGCCGTCGCGGCGCCCGCTCGAGGAGCGCGAGGCCGCACTGGCGATCGACTTGCAGCGCCTGCGCCGAGGCGCCGAGGCGATCGATACGGAGACGCACGGCCCGTGGACCGCCACCACGCTGTCCCTGGTCGCCGTCACGCCGCGGCTGGTCGGCAACCGCGAGCTGCAGCTGCGCCTGCCCGGCATCCTCGCGGGCGCCGCGGCGATCGGCGCCCTGACGCTGCTCGGCCGGCGGTTGTTCGCACCGCGCGTGGGCATTGCGACTGCGCTCCTGATGCTCGCCGTACCGTCGGCGCGCCAGCTGATCGGCGTCGGGCTCGGTGGCGAACCGTTCTTCGTGCTGGCGATGTCGGTGGCTTTGCTCGCGATCCGCGAGATGGCGCGCGTCCGGGGCGCCGCGGTGGTCGCGGGACTGGCCGGCGGCGTCGCCTGCGCGGTCGCCGGCGTCGATGGGGTCTGGCTGCCCTTGCTGGCTCTCGTCTGGCTACGCTTGCACCGGGGGCTCACCTTCCGGAGCGCCTGGGTCGTCGTCGGAACGACCGGTGGGGTCGCCGCGGCGCTGCTCGTCGTGGGCTGGCTCGCGTTCGGGCGCGACGCCGGGCTGCCCCTGCTCCCCGAGGGGTACGGGCCGTACGGCTACCTCGACCCGACGCTCATCCGCCCGCGATCGACGGGTATGCAGCTGCTACCGCTCGCCCCGCTGGTGCTGCTGGGCCTGTTCTCGATGCGCAGCGCGTGGTGGCGCAGCGAGTCGTTCCGGCTTCTCCTGCTGTGGCTCGTGCTCGCGGGCGCCACGTGGGTCATCACCGGTACCGCTGCAGGTGCCCTCACGGCGATCCTGATGACCGCGTCGGCAATCGCGCTGCTCGCCCTCGAGCACACCCGGCGCCTGATCGCGGTGCCGGCTTGCGCGATCGCTCTTGGCCTCGCGTTCGGGATGGACCGTGTGGCGCCGCAGGGAAGCGAGAGCAGGGTCCTCGAGCGCTGGGCGATCCGCGAGACCGGCCGCTTCGTCGGCCGCGTGATCGACCCGGGACGAACGATCGCGGCGGACGCTCGCGCCGCGCGACGGCTTGCCTACTACGGCAACCGTCGCATCGAGCTGCTGCCAGCCGGCACGTCGCCAGCCACGGAAGTCGACTACGTCGTCTTGCCCCGCGAAGAGTTCCGCTCGCTCCACGAGACACACGGCAGCGCCGCAGAAGCGTCTTCGGGTCGCCCGGCGGCGCGCGTCAGGCGGGTCGCCGAGTTCGGCGGTTGGGTGGTGGCGCGGGTCTCCGAGGGGCCGGCCGAGCGAACCGTGAATCGCACGCGAAATTCGTCTTCCGTTCGCCCTTGATTAAACAGATTAATTCGCAAAAACAAACACTTAGAACTGAGTGGGAGATCGTGAATTGACTTGCGGACCCGGCGTCTCTAACGTCGCCCGTGCAGCCTTCCAGCCCGGTCTTCCAGCAATGCGCATGATCCTTCCACCCGTTCGCGAGCGTCGGCAGATCGACCGTCTGCTGTCCTCGTTCTTTCACGAGAACCGCGAACTGGAGTTCCGGCGGGCGCTGGTCCAGATGTGCCGCTACTACCGCCTGGTGACCCCGCGCATCACCTGGTTCGAGTATCTGGACTGGGGAAAGACGGCGGGCCGGACCTACGAGAACGGCGAGATCCACCTGGTCCACCCGGAGAACTGGAAGCGCGGCCGCAAGTACAACTCCGAGCGCCGGTGGATCAACATGATCTACCACGAGATGGGCCACTACATCTTCTGGGCCGACGCGGAGCGCAAGGCGGACACGTTCGCGAACCGGATGGTGCGTGGCCTCGGCGGTGCCGGCGCAACCCGCACCCTGAGGATGCCGCCGGCCGGCGCAACCCCGTTCGGCTTCGATCGGATCGGCGAGTCGGCGGTCGCCGCGCGGCGCAGCGGCCGCGGTCGTACCGTGCGCCGCGCCACCGCGGCCCGCAAGTCGCGTTCGGCCTGAGCGCTCGGAGCGGGGCGGATGGCGGCACGGACGGCCAGACCCGATGGAAGCGAGCCGGCCTCCGGCACGCCGACCGAGGGCGCGGCGCAACCGACCGTCGAGAACCGCTGGTGGGTCGACGCCAATACCTCGGCAAAACGTCGGGGCCCTACCCCACCCGGCGAGCGCGAGACGGCACCCATCGTCGGGCGGCTGTTCGACGTCGGCCGCGACTTCGACCAGGACCGCGCCAAGGCCCGGTTGACCGACTCGAACCTGCACCTCCTGCGGGAGTCCAACCCCCCCGAGGATGCGTGGGCCTACCTGCCGATGACCCAGCAGCGCTCGAGCAGGGACCTCCTCGAGCGCGTCAAGCGTGCGCTGCGCCTGCCGCGCGGCGGGCGCGGGGTCCTGGTGGACTCCGGAACGTCCCTGCGCGCCATCGCCACGGGCCGCCCGTTCGGCGATCGCGTCGTCGAGCTGACGCTCGGCGGCGACTCCTCGCTCGACGTCTGGTCGCGCGGGGAATGGGTCGCCGAACGCGTGTTCCGCAGCCGCGAGCGGGCACTGCGCGAGGCCCCGCACCTCCTCTCGCGCTATCTCCGCGCGTCCGATTGACGGCCGCGTCGGCTTTGCCGACCGCGTGAGGATGGAGCCGGCGGGGTGATTCACCCGACGGCCGCGTCGGCTTTGCCGACCACCCCGGCGGTAGCGACCGGGGTGATTCGCCGCCCCCTCGCCTTCGGCCGCCGCCTTCCGGCCGCCCCGGGCCATGCAATCGGTACGAAATCCACTACGCGGTGTGGCCGGAGGCTCGTGGCCACCGCGCACGGAGTGCGGTCCGTCAGCCAGCGACCCCGGCTGGAGACATCGATGCCAGACAAGTCCGCAGCGGATCAGGTGAAGGACGCAGCGTGGGCCTACACCCAGCGTGTGATCGTCGTGTTGCTCTTCTTCGGCGCCGGTCTCTTCCTCGGCTACCAGAGGTGGGGCTCGGGCGACGAGGGTCAGCCCGCGCTTCTCGCGCTCAAGGAAGCGAACGCGAAGGAAATCAACCGTCTGAAGAACGAGCGCGAGGACTGCCAGAAGGTCCTGCAGGTCACCCAGACCCGCAAGGAGGCGGCGGACAAGGAGCTCGCGCAGCTCAAGGCCAAGGCCGCCGGCCAGTGAGCCCGGCAGAGCGCGATCCGCTCCGGACGCGCACTCTTGCCTCCAGTGGATCGCCCGCTTAACGTCCGCGCCATGGCGTCCAAGGAGGATCTGTACGACGAGGGCCTGGACCTCGCGTTCGAGGGCAAGTTCCGCGAGGCGATCGAGCGGTATCGGTCGGCCCTGGCGATCGATGCGGACTACGTCGACGCGGTGCACGCGCTGGCGATGGCACACGCCGAGCTCGAGGAGCTCGACGACGCGATCACCGTCGGCAGCCGGCTGTGCGAGCTCGTACCGGACGACATTCTCGCGCACACGAGCTTGTCGACCTTCTACCAGCGCAAGGGCCTCATCAAGGAGGCGGAGGAGGAGGCTGCGAAGGCGAAGGTCCTCGACTGGAAGCGCCAGCTCGCCGAGCAGAAGAAGCCGGACGGCGCCTGAACGGAGGCCTCGATGGTCGAGCGCACGGACGAGTACATCACCGGCCGCCTCATCGAGCGCATCCGGCTCCTGATCGCGACGTCGGACGAGATCCCGGTCGACACCAAGCTCCAGGCGCAGCCCATGCTCAAGGAGTTCCAGGCCGAGGTCAGCGTCGCGCTCGCCGATCAGGACCAGGAGCGGGCGCGCAGCCAGTACGCCTTCCTCTATCGGGAGCTCGAGGAGTACCCGGACATCGAGGCGCTCCTGCACGCGCTCAAGAACTTCCTGCCCTACCTCCGCTGACGCCCGCGTGCGGCTCGCTGCGCCGGTCAGTAGACTGGTCGCTTCCGTGCTGGCGTTCGACGACATCGCGCACCGGGTCCTCGAGCGAATCGCGAGCGACCCCGACCCGTTCGCCGCGCTCGACGACGACGCGCCGTTCGACGCTCTCGCGCGCGCCGTGTTCGCGTTCCAGTACGAGACCAACCCGCCCTACCGCGCGTTCTGCGACCGTCGTGGCCGCACGCCCGACCGGGTAGCGCGCTGGCAGGACGTCCCGGCGCTTCCGACCAGCGCGTTCAAGACCGTCGACCTCGCCTGCGCAGCACCGGAGAAGGTGTTTCGCACGAGCGGCACCTCGCAGGGTAGCGAGCACCGCGGACGCCACCTCGTGCCACGGCTGGAGCTGTACCGCTGCGGCGCGCTCGCACACTTCCGACGCATGGTGCTGCCCGACGGCCTTCGGCCGCGGATCGTCGGGCTCCTCGGCCCGCCGGATCTGCTGCCCGAGTCGTCGCTCGCCCAGATGGTCGAATGGCTGCGGCTCGACGTCGCGGGCGGCGACGGCGAGTACCTGGTCGACGCCGCCGGCTTCGACGCCGCCCGCGCAGCCGACCGTATCGCCGACCTGTCCCGCGACGGCCGTCCGCTCTGCCTGATCGGCGTCCGCGTCGTGTTCACCGCGCTGCTCGATCACTGTCTCGCGAGCAGGCGTGTCCTCGAGCTGCCCGCCGATTCGCGCGTCGTCGATACCGGCGGGCCCAAGGGTGGCCGCACGCTGTCCGATGCGGGCTTCCTCGCAGCGTGCTGGCGCGTGCTCGGCGTCGCGGGGTATCACTGCGTCAACGAGTACGGGATGACCGAGCTGTGCTCGCAGTACTACGACGACACGCTCGCGGCGCGCTGGGCGGGCGACAGCCGCCCCCGGCGCAAGGTCCCGCCCGCATGGATGCGCAGCGTTGCGGTCGATCCCGTGACGCTCGCACCGTTGCCCGATGGCGCGACCGGTCTCCTGTGCCACGTCGATCTCGCGAACGCGGGCTCGGTGATGGCGGTGCAGACCGAGGACCTCGGAACCATCGATGGCGGCCGGCTGCTCCTCTTGGGCCGCGCACCCGGCGCCGAGCCGCGCGGCTGCGCGCTCGCACTCGCCGACTTCCTGGCGGCGTCCCCGTGAAGCCGACGACGCGCGATGCTGCGCCGGCCCGCAGCGACCTCGCACCGTCGGCGATTCCGACGATCCTCGAGCGGCTGCGTGCGGCGCGCGCCGTACTCCTCGAGCGTGATCCGGGGCAGGTCGTCCGCGTTCTCGGGCAGGTGTCCGCGCTCTGGCTCGAGGACGACGTGCGCAGGCGAGCCGCGGCGGAGAGGATCGCGCACGGGACCGGCTACGCCCCCGCGATGGTCGAAGTCTGCCTCGCGCGAACGTTCGCCGCGTGGAACGAGGGTGCGCTCGGTGGCCTCCTCGATTCGGCCCTGGCCGGAGTCCACCTGCACCTGCCCGGTGCGCGGGCCGCGCGGCATCCCGCCGGCGCGCGCGTCGCCACGGCACCCGAGCTGGTGCTGGCGCTCCTCGCGCAGAACACGCCCGGGCTCGCCGTCGCACCGGTCTTCACCGCCCTCGCGCTGCGCGCGGCGGTCGTGGTCAAGTCGCCCCGCGGCGAGACCAGCTTCGCTGGGCTGCTTCTGGACTCGATCGCCGAGATCGATGCCGCTCTCGGCGCCGCTTGCGCGGCACACACCTGGCCAGGTGGCACCGCCGCGATCGAGGATCCCCTGTTCGCAGCCGCGAGCCGCATCGTGGCGTACGGCGGCTCCGAAACGCTCGCTGCGGTCCGGGCGCGCGCCGGTGAGCGCGTGATCGCGTACGGTCCGCGCGCGAGCGTCGCGGTGCTGGCGGGCGAGCGTCTGGCCGGATTTCCGAGGGCGCCCGCGCGCGCCCTGGCGCGCGAGATCGCGTTTCTCGACCAGCGCGGGTGCCTGTCGCCGCAGCTCGTGCTGGTCGACGACCGTCTCGATCTCGGCGCACTCGGCGTCGCACTCGCACACGAGCTGGCCCTGCGTGAGGTCGAGTGGCCGCGCCGCCGCCTGCCGCTCGACGCCGCCACCACGTTCCGCCGCGCGGTCGACACAGCCGAAGCGGAGGTCCTCGCGGGCGCCGCGGTGGCGCTGCACGGCGGCGCGCACGAGCCGTGGGCGGTCGTCGTCGAGCGGGGCACGCAGCTCCGTTCGACGCCGCTCGACCGCTTCGTCCGCCTGCACCCCTTCACCGGGCCGGACGGCCTGCGCGCGGCCCTGACCCCGCTGCGGGGGGTGCTCGAGTGCGTCGGAATCGCGGCAGCGCCGGCGGACACGGACGAGACCGTGGCGGTGTGCCGTGCCGCCGGTGCCGCACGCCTCTGCGCCCTCGACCGCATGCAGGACCCGCCGGCGAGCTGGCATTCGGGCGGACGGGCACCGGTCGTCGCGTACCTCGACTGGAGCGTGCGCGAGGCCGACGCCGGGAACGAGGCCGACGCGGCGCGCGACGTCGTCTCCGGGGCCATGCGACCGCCCATGTCGGGAGGCGACACGGCCAGCGGTCCCGCCACGCTGTTTCGGCGTCACGTCGCCCAGACGTCCGACGCGCCACGCGGGCTCGAGGTCACGCGGGCGAGCGGGGCCCGCGTCTTCACCCGCGACGGCCGCTCGTACGTCGACCTGCTCGCGGGCATCGGCGTCGCGTCGATCGGGCACGCACACCCTGAGGTGGCGCGCGCGGTCGCCAGTCAAGCAGAGCGCTACACGCACGTCATGGTCTACGGTGAGGACGTGCTCGAGCCACAGGTGCGCCTCGCGGCGCGGCTCGCAGGCTTCCTGCCACCGTCGCTGAGCGTCACCTACTTCACCAACAGCGGCGCCGAGGCGATCGAGGGGGCGCTGAAGCTGGTGCGCAAGGCGACCCGGCGCGAGCGCGTCCTCGCGTTCGCGGGCGCCTTCCACGGCGACACCACCGGCGCGCTGGCGCTCGGCGGCAACCCCTTCTACCGCGAGCCGTTCCGGCCGCTGGTCGGCGGCATCGAGCACGTCCCCTGGGACGACGACGCGAGCCTCGACCGCATCGACCAGAGCGTCGCGGCGGTGTTCGCCGAGCCCGTACAGGCGGAGGCGGGCGTGCGCGTGCCCCGAGCGGAGTTCCTGCCGCGCCTCGCGGCGCGCTGCCGCGCGGTCGGTGCGCTTCTCGTCCTCGACGAGGTGGTCACGGCCTTCGGCCGCACCGGACGCTGGTTCGCGTTCGAGCACTGGCCAGGCGCCGCACCCGACGTGCTGGTGCTCGCGAAGTCGCTCGGCGGCGGGCTGCCGCTCGGCGCGTTCGTCGCATCGCCGGAGCTCATGTCCGTGCTGGCGCACGATCCGCCGCTCGGCCACGTCACGACCTTCGGCGGCAATCCCGTGTGCTGCGCGGCCGCACTCGCGAGCCTAGACGTCCTCGAGCGCGAGCGCCTCCCGGAGCGCGCCACCGCGCGTGGCACGGAGCTGCTCGCCCGCCTGCGGAGCCTCGTCGGACGTGGCGGCCTCGTCGAGGTGCGCGGCCTCGGCATGCTGCTCGGGCTCGAGTTCGCAAACGCGGCCGCGACGCAGCGCTTCGTTGCGGAGTGCTTCGCGCGCGGCGTGCTGCTCGGCTGGACCCTGCACCACGACCGCGTGGTGCGGCTCGCGCCGCCGCTCAACATCGGCGACGACGACCTCGACGACGCGCTGCGGGCGATCGCCGCCGCGCTCGATGCCCGCTGACCGGTCGCGCACTGCAGGCAGAGCGCACCGAGCTCGCGTCGCGAGCTGGAGGTCGAACGCGCGCCCTCCACGCCGAGCCCCTGCGGCGTCGGGCTCAGCGCCGGTACCGCAGGGTCGCTACCGCTCGATCCACAGCCGAGGCCGAGCATCGCGCGGACAGCACCAGCAGCGGCTGCCGCGCCCCTGTCACACGGGCCCGGCGCCCTCGGCCGTCGAGCCGTCCTTGGTACCCGCCTGCCGCAGCAGCTCCGCCTCGATGAACGGGTCGAGGTCGCCGTCGAGCACCGCGTCGGTGTTGCCGCTCTCGACGCCCGTGCGGTGGTCCTTGACCATGCGGTACGGGTGCAGGACGTAGCTGCGGATCTGGCTGCCGAAGTTGATCTCCCGCTTCTCGCCGGTGATCTGCTCCTTCTTCTCACGCTGCTTCTGCAGCTCGAGCTCGTAGAGTCGCGAGCGCAGGATCTTCATCGCCATCGCCTTGTTCTTGTGCTGCGAGCGCTCGTTCTGGCAGGCGACGACGATCCCGGTCGGCAGGTGCGTCAGACGCACCGCGGAGTCGGTCTTGTTGACGTGCTGTCCGCCGGCGCCCGACGAGCGGTAGGTGTCGACGCGCAGGTCCTCGTCGCGGATGTCGATCTCGATGTTCTCGTCGATCTCGGGCGTGACCAGCACGGCGGCGAACGAGGTGTGCCGGCGCGCGTTCGCGTCGAACGGCGAGATCCGGACCAGGCGATGCACGCCGGCCTCGGCGCGGAGGTACCCGTAGGCGTACTCGCCGTCGACGGTGAAGGTCGCGCTCTTGATCCCCGCCCCCTCGCCCGCCAGGTGCTCGACCATCTGGACCTTGTAGCCGTGGCTCTCCGCCCAGCGCAGCAGCATGCGGAGCAGCATCTCGGCCCAGTCCTGCGACTCGGTCCCACCGGCGCCCGGGTGGACGTTGACGATCGCGTTCGAGAGGTCGTGCTCGCCGCCGAGCATGCGCTGCAACTCGAGCTTCGCGACCTCCTGGTCGACCTGCGCGAGCCGCGACTCGGCCTCCGCCAGAGCCTCCTCCTCACCGTCGGCGGCCATGTCGAGGTAGAGCTTGACCTCCTCGGCGCCCTCGCGAAGCTTGCGCAGCCCGCCCAGCCTGGCCTGCACGGACGAGCGCTCGCGGAGCAGGGTCTGCGCCTTGTCCGCGTTGTTCCAGAGGTCGTTCCGGGACGCGAGCTCGTCGAGCTCGGCAAGGCGCTCGCTCAGTCGAGTGACGTCAAAGATACCTCCCGAGGACGTCGATACGTTCCTCGAGCTTGGCTTGACGATCGCGTCCTTCGGCGAGCAGCATCCCGTACGCGTACAGATCGACCGGCCGGGTGCGCAACCCTGGCCGGCGCAGCCACGCTTCAGGAGTCGCCGCGTACCGCGGGGACGCCATCGGTTGCGATCTCGTCCGCCGCGCCGATGGCCGGCGACTCCCCGGGCCGGGCCGTGAAACCGCCCGGGAGCGCCCGTTCGAGGCCGCGAGCCCCCGTCGCCCGAAGGTCAGGTTCGACTTCCGGCCGAGCGGACGGCTCGGCCGTGTGACGGCGGGGTCTCGATCGCCGCGACGAGCGCACGCGCCTTGGCGAACATCCGCCGTGCGTCGGCCGGCGAAGTCTCGTGGTCGTAGCCCAGCAGGTGAAGGATCCCGTGCACGAGCAGCTCGCACAGCTCGTGGTCGAGCGAATGCCCGCGCTCCAGAGCTTGACGCACCGCGGTCGGCACCGAGATCACGACGTCGCCGAGCAGACCCGGCTCCTGCACGGCCGTGCCCTCGCCCTCGCGCAACGCGAACGCGAGCACGTCGGTCGTACGGTCCTTCAGGCGATAGTCGCGATTCAGGCGCTGCATCGCGTTGTCACCGACGACCGCGATCGACAGCTCGGAGCCGTGTTCGCCAAGCTCGCCGAGGGCGGCGCGCGCGAGACGCCGCAGCAGTCGCGCGTGCCGGCCGAACCCGCGCTCGGTGGTCACGTGAACCGTGATGCGCGCCTGCCGCTCAGCGGTCGGAGACACTCTCGTAGGCCATGATGATCCGCTGCACGAGGCGGTGCCGCACGACGTCGCGCTCGTCGAAGCGCACGAAGCGGATTTCCGGCACGTCCTGCAGGATCTCGCGCGCGTCGATGAGGCCCGAACCTTTTCCCAGCGGCAGGTCGATCTGCGTCACGTCGCCCGTGATCACGGCCTTCGAGCCGAAGCCCAGGCGCGTGAGGAACATCTTCATCTGCTCGCGCGTCGTGTTCTGCGCCTCGTCGAGGATCACGAACGAGTCGTTGAGCGTGCGCCCGCGCATGAAGGCCAGCGGAGCCACCTCGATCGTGCCACGGTCCATGTAGCGGCGCGCGCGTTCGGGGTCGACCATGTCGTTCAGCGCGTCGTAGAGCGGACGAAGGTACGGGTTCACCTTCTCGGCGAGGTCACCGGGCAGAAATCCGAGGCGCTCGCCCGCCTCCACGGCCGGACGCGTGAGCACGATGCGCGCAACCTCGTTCTTCAGCAGCGCCGCGACGGCCATCGCCATCGCGAGGTACGTCTTGCCGGTGCCGGCCGGGCCGATGCCGAAGACGATGTCGAACTTGCGGATCGCATCGATGTAGATCTTCTGGTTCACCGACTTCGGCGCGATCGTCCGCTTGTGCGCCGAGATGTAGACGGTGTCGAGGAAGATCTCGCGCAGGCGCGCGTTGCGGTCGGCCGCGAGCAGCCGCACGGCGTGCTCGACGTCGGAGCCGTAGAGGGGGTAGCCGCCCTCGAGCAACTCGCGCAGCTGGCGCAGCACCCGCCCTGCGAGCTCCGCCTGCACGTCGTCGCCGCGCACCTCGAACGCGCTGCCGCTGACGTGCAGGCGCGCGCCGGTCGCGCGCTCGATGGTCTTCAGGTTCTCGTCGTGCTGTCCGAGCAGCGCGTGCAGGTGCGCCGGGTCGGGAACCTCCACGCGCAGCGCAGCACCCGGCTCGGGTGTGGTCGCGGGCACCGGCGCTTCCGACCCGGGCTCGCTCATGCCGGGATCAGCGCGTGGACGCGCTCGAGGGCCTGCGCGAGCTTCGACGGGTCCTTGCCGCCGGCCTGCGCGAAGTCCGGACGCCCGCCGCCCGCGCCGCCGACGATCGGCGCGATGTCCTTGATGAGGCTGCCGGCGTTGACGCGCTTGACGAGATCCTTCGTGACCGCGGCGAGCAGCATGACCTTCTCGCCATCGCTGCCGCCGAGCACGACCACGCCCGACTGCATGCGGTCGCGCAGCTTGTCGGCGAGCTCGCGCAGCACCTTCGCGTCCACCTGCTCCACCTGCGTCGCGAGCACCTTGACGCCGTTCACCTCGCGCACGCCGTCGAGGAGATCGCGCGACGCCCCCGAGACGAGCTTCGCCTGGCTCTCGGCGAGCCGGCGCTCGAGGTCCTTCTGCGCCGCGAGCAGCTTCTCGATCTTCGCGGGCGCGTCCTCTTCCGTGCCGTGCAGCAGCTCGGCGATCTGCCGGAGCTCGCGTTCGCGCTTGCGGACCGCGTCGAGCGCGCCCTCGCCGGTCAGCGCCTCCATGCGGCGCACACCGGCGCCGACCGCCGACTCGCCGCGCAGCTTGAGGACGCCGATGTCGCCGGTGCGCGCGACGTGCGTGCCGCCGCACAGCTCCACCGAGTAGTCGCCCATGCGCAGCACGCGCACGCGGTCGCCGTACTTGTCGCCGAAGAACGCGAGCGCACCGGCCTTCAGCGCGTCGTCGAACGACATCTCCGTGACCGAGACCTCCAGGTTCTGGCGGATGTGGTCGTTCACCTCGTCCTCGAGCGCCGCGAGGCGCTCCTCGGAGAGACGCGC
>Ga0172363_10001143_pt1 | contig 21215 bp, 16 predicted proteins | sample LakKivs2_kivu2a2_FD_114541 | JGI IMG/M metagenome (GOLD analysis project Ga0172363, IMG submission 114541) | Sediment microbial communities from Lake Kivu, Rwanda - Sediment s2_kivu2a2 | ecosystem: Environmental > Aquatic > Freshwater > Lake > Sediment | place: Rwanda: Western Province, Lake... | reverse complement strand
TGGTGGTTTTTCCAACTCCGCTGCCTCCCATGATTCCGACCAGGTTCCCTGATTCAACGGTGAAATTCATCTTCCGGATCCCATTGTCTGAGTTTTTAAAAAGATATTCTATTCCATGTCCTTCAAAAACAATCTTTTCAGTGAACTTCCTTGAGACAAACTTCTTATAAATTCTTGAATAATATATCGGCTCAATACCCTGCCCTTTGATATTTACCCCGCGTTCAAGCAGGTAGGGCCTGCATGCAATAATATCGCGGCCTTTGAAATAAAGGGCCAGGGGGCCATCATAAGTCAGCAATAATGTTCCTGTACTTTCGATATGGAGAACAACAAGATGGCCTTTGAATCCTTTTATGCGGAGATGCCTCCATTTATCATAATTCCTGTACAGGCTTGCAGCAGACTGATCGGGCTTATCACTTTCAATAACCAGCACACAGTCTGTTGAAATCTCGTCATATGACCGTCCTATCATGAATGCAGAGGCATTGTCGAATTCCTTTTTTGAAATATTGAAAGTCCGGGCGACAATATCAATTATTGTCTTTTCCTGATCGGTGATAAGACCATCTTCATATGCAAACTCAATAAGCTGCAGGAAAACAATCATCCTTTCTTCAAGGAAGAGCCCCTTTTTGATCTGCCTGCAGATATTTGTGATCTGGAAGGATATTAAAGAATCTTCGTCTGCCAGTTCGGCACGGTCGACGCTTTTAAGTTCGTTAGAATAAAATTCGAGGTTATTTTCGAACAGTGCATAATACTCTTCTTCGAGATCCCTGTTAAGGAATCGTCGCAGATAGCTGCGCAATATCTTTTTGCCCCTCGATGTGATCCCTACCGGATTCACAGTCGAGACTATTGCAAAGATGTGAATCAATGCCAGTAATACTGACTCCCTCATACGGCATACATGAAAAAAAAGACCGCAAAGGAAATCTCTTTGCGGCCAGGCACTTTATATAAAACTATTTAACTATCTGTTCCCTTATTCCTTCAATAGCCTTTGTTATTTCAGTAATATTCTGCTCTGTAAGGCTTGTATCCAGTCCTTCGTATACTTTCTTTATAGGATCAAGGATTCTGACGAATTCACTGACCATCGGATCTGTCATATAAGGCTGGGTTACTTCGTAATACACATTAAGCGATTTCTTCTGGTCAAGAAGGTTCTTGGAGATTCCCGCGAACTGATAAGCAGCATACGAAACATGCGTCGTAAGATACATTCCTTCAACCCATGCGCCTCCCACAACCAGCAGTGCCAGCGGCTGCTGATCGTTCTTGCTCATATATTTATACGTATCGTCAAATGCTGTTGTAAGAATTTTAACAAGCTCATCCTTGTTGTCCCGGTTCTGCTCCAGCCTCTGATGTAATGTCTCATCATAAATTCCTGACATATTGAGCTCATTGGCAAGCGATCTTATAGCTTCAAGGTAATTGAGAATTTCCTGAGGTATGTTGTACAGAGTTGCATAACTGAGATCAGCTCCGAAAACGCCCATGTTAGCCGCCCTTGATTTACTTGTGATGTATTTCCTGGAATTAGCCGGAGGATTGCAGATTCCAAAAATATAACCGACTTCAAGGTCTGAGAGCATTTTAATCACTTCTGCTGAAGTTGGTAAAGGATATTCCTTTATCTGACTTTTAATTGAATCGACTCTTTCGGTTTCAATCTTTTTCTGTTCCTCTTTCTTTGATTTCTGCGATTTGTTCTTACATGAAGCAATACCCAGAATGCTAACTAGAAATATCGGAATGACAAGTAACAAAATAGTTTTTTTCATATAAGATCGGTTTATTAATTGATAGTACTGTCTGAAAACTGCCCATAAAAGTAATAAAAATATTGAAATCATACGTGTGACTGATGTTTAAAGCAATGAAATTGCACAATTTGTTTATTAATAAGAATCAGATGCCGGCTAAGCGAATCCTTAGTGTTTTGAGTTACAGGTCTTGTAAAACGGGTTCACATTAAACTTTATTTTTATCTTTGAATCCCTGAATTCAGAGTGCATCCGATGAGATGGAATTTTGATGAAACAATAAAAAGAGAAGGTACAGATTGTATTAAATATGATCTCAGGACGGAGACCTTCGGAACCAGCAACGTTATTCCAATGTGGGTTGCAGATATGGATTTCAGAACTCCCGGGATTATTACTGACAGACTCAGGAAGCGTCTTGAGCATGAGATATTCGGTTATTCTTTCCGCAATGCAGAATACTATGATTCCATAATCCACTGGTTCGAAGCACGCCACGGATGGAAGATCGACAAAGAGTGGATCTGTTTTTGTCCAGGTATCGTTCCGGCCCTCAACATTTGCACTCTGGCATTTACGCGACCCGGAGATACAATAATTGTACAGCCGCCAGTTTATCCCCCGTTCTTCCCGGCAGTGGAAAGTCACGGCCGGCACCTTGTATATAATCAACTCATCGAAAAAGAGGGTAGGTGGAAAATGGATTTCGATTCCCTTATTGCTGCTATAGACAAGCACACAAAAATGATAATCATTTCAAATCCCCATAATCCGGTCGGAAGAGCATGGTCGCAGGAAGAACTTGAAGTACTGGCAGATATCTGCCTGAGAAGTAATATACTGATACTGTCAGATGAAATACACTGCGACCTGGTGCTGCCCGGATTCAGACATACACCGGTGGCCGGTCTCTCAGATAAAATAGCTGATATTACAGTAACCTGCCTGGCACCAAGTAAAACTTTTAATCTTGCAGGACTGTCAACCTCATCAGTGATAATTTCCAATCCGGTGCTGAGAAAATATTTTAACAGAAAAATTGATACTCTTCACATCGGAAATGGGAATATCTTCGGCACAGTTGCATCGGTTGCAGCTTATTCTGAAGGAGCCGGATGGCTGGATGCACTTCTTGACTATTTAAATAATAATGTCGGTTATGTGCTTGAATTCTGCAGGACGAGCATCCCTGAAATTATTCCTGCCCGTCCTGAAGCCACTTACATGATCTGGCTTGATTGCAGGAAACTCGGCATGAAGGGAAATGAGCTTCACAGCTTTTTTATTAACAAAGCCGGCGTGGGCATGAATGAAGGATCAACTTTCGGTCCAGGCGGGGAAGGATTCATGAGAATGAACATTGGAACAACACGCGATACGGTAATAAGGGCAATGGAACAGATTAGAAAAGCAATTTCAGATATCTGAATTCAGAACATCAGAACAAACGAAGTAAGAACAAAGAACAAATTAATGACAGAGACCATCAGGGTAAAACTCACTCTTGAAGACGGAACGGTTTATTACGGGAAGTCTTTCGGGGCGCCATCTGCTGCTGCAGGTGAGGTGGTATTCAACACTGCCATGACAGGCTATCCTGAGAGCCTTACCGATCCCTCATACCGCGGGCAGATACTTTGTCTTACCTATCCTCTTGTCGGAAACTATGGTGCACCGGGGAAAAACGAGGAGAATGACCTTTTTAAATTCTATGAATCTTCATCCATACATATTTCAGGACTTATCGTTTCTGATTATTCCTTTGAATACAGTCACTGGAATGCCTCGGAAAGCCTCGACCAGTGGTTAAAAAGAAACGGGATCCCCGGAATTTACGGAATTGATACAAGGGCACTTACCAAAAGGATCCGCGAGAAGGGAGCCATGCTGGGTAAAGTCGAACCGGAGGGGATTACAATTTCGTTCTATGATCCCAACAAGACAAACCTGGTCGCAGAAGTCAGCACTCATAACAAAAAAATATATGGCGGCGGCAGGTACAGGATAATACTTGTTGACTGCGGTGTTAAATACAACATTATCAGGAACCTGCTGAAGCGCGACACAACTATCATAAGGGTCCCGTGGGATTATGATTATCACAATGAAAAGTATGATGGATTGTTTCTTTCCAACGGCCCGGGTGATCCCAAAATGTGTACCGTAACAATTGAAAATATAAGGAAGTCTTTTGAAAAGGATATACCAATATTTGGAATATGTCTGGGCAATCAGCTTATGGCTCTTGCCTCTGGAGCTGACACCTATAAGCTTAAATATGGTCACAGGAGCCATAATCAGCCTGTTATCCAGGTCGGCACCAATAAAGCGTATATCACATCACAGAATCATGGATATGCAGTTGACAATAAGACCCTTGGCATAGACTGGGACCCGTTGTTCATAAACATCAACGACCTGACTAACGAAGGGATGAAGCACAGATCAAAGCCATTCTTTTCGACTCAATTCCATCCTGAGGCATCCGGAGGGCCAACAGATACTGATTACCTGTTCGATAATTTTATAGAAAATATCAGAAAAACAGTTTTGAAGTAAGAACGAAGAACATTCGAAATCAGAAATCAGAAGTATTGAAAAGTTCTTAATTCGCTATTCGTTTGTTCCTCATTCTTAATTCTTCTTCTCTTTAACATACTCCATCATTTTCTCTGCCATCTCTGCAGCAGATTTGCTTATGAAGGTCGTTATTCTCTTATTGAATATCCGTATTATTTCTTCATTGCAGAGATTGCCAATACTTCCTTCATGGATATAGTCGGATAATGTGGTTTTGGAAAAAGGGGAATTCTTAACCATCTCAGATACAGCCTTATAGGCATCCCTGAACGGTATGCCCTGTTTTACCAGGCGATTGACTTCCTCTGCGCTGAATATATTATTGTACAAGGGATTCTCGGTTATGTTTTTACGTATCCTGATATTTTTCAGCATCAGAAGCATGATTTCAATGCATTCCTTCACATCCCCGAAGGCATCAAAAATCATTTGCTTCAGCAGCTGAAGATCCCTGTTGTAGCCCGACTGCAGGTTACTGGTAAGCATCGCTACCTGGTTAGGAAGGGTCTGGATAATATTTGTACGCGCTCTGATAAGTTCAAATACATCCGGATTTTTTTTCTGGGGCATTATGCTGGATCCGGTAACATATTCATCCGGGAAATCGATGAACCTGAACTCAGAAGTCATATAGAGGCATATATCCATCGAGAAGCGGGAGAGTGTCTGGGCGATCGAAGAGAGGGCTGAGGCTATCGCCATCTCTACCTTCCCCCTGCTCAGGCTGGCGTATGCCGAATTATAGATCATATCCTCAAACTCGAGAAGCCCGGTGGTCCGTTTCCTGTTCACGGGAAGGGTTGTTCCGTATCCTGCAGCAGTTCCCAGAGGATTCCTGTTGTTCAGCTCACGGGCTGCTGAAAGAACAAGAATATCATCAGCAAGGCACTCGGCATAGGATCCGAACCATAAGCCGAAAGATGATACCATGGCCGGCTGCATATGAGTGTAACCAGGCAGCAATACCTCCTTGTATTGCTCGCTGAGGCTCATGATTTTGTCAAACAGATTCTTGATAATGGCTGCCAGCCTGTCGATCTCTTCACGGATATAAAGCCTGATATCAACAAGGACCTGGTCATTTCTTGACCGGCCGGTGTGTATCTTCTTCCCGGTTGTCCCGAGAATTGCTGACATCTCCTTTTCGATCTGAGAATGTATGTCTTCAATGTCCTTTTCAATTATCAGTCCTCCCTCCTCGGCAAGCAGAAAGAGAGAATGAAGAGCTTTCAGCATTTCATTTTTCTCTTCATTAATAATGATCCCGATCTCCTCGAGCATTATCACGTGAGCCATGGAACCTATAATATCCCACTTCGTCAGTGCAAGGTCGGTTTTCCTGTCCCTGCCAGCTGTAAATTCAATTATGGCAGGTTCCGGATTGATCCCTTTTTCCCAGAGTTTCATGTTTTTTAAGTTAGTAGAATTTCAATTAACTTCAAATGTTCCTGGATACTTGTTCCTGGTTACTGGTTAATTCAACAAATCTTCAACCAGCAACCAGCAACTAGTAACCAGCAACCAGAATTATCTTTCCCGGCTTTCTTCAACTATTGCCCTGTGGGCCATAAGTCTGATAGCATTTATCCTGATAAATCCCTTGCTGTCGGTCTGATCGAACCCGCCTTCAATATCCATGCTGGAAAGCTTTTTGTTATATAATGAAGAAGGTGATTCCCGTCCTTCAACAATTACATTGCCCTTGTAAAGGCAAAGATGTACGCTTCCGTCGATGAGTTCCTGGCTTTTTTCAATTGCTGCCATCAGGAAATCCATTTCAGGACTGAACCAGAATCCATTGTAAATTATTTCGGCAAATTTTGGAGTAAGCATATTTACAAGCCTCATGACCTCCCTGTCCATGGCTATTCCTTCAATATCCTTGTGTGCAATATGAAGCACCGTAGCGGCAGGTGTTTCATAGACTCCTCTCGACTTGATACCGACAAACCTGTTTTCGACCATGTCGAGGAGGCCTATTCCGTTCTTTCCTGCAATTTCATTCAGGTATACATAGAGTTCATAAGGATCTTCCCTTGTTGTTCCGTCATCCTTGTTAATAACCTTTACAGGAAGACCGTTCTTAAAGTGTATAACAATATGCGTCTCAGCGTCGGGAGCATCCTGCGGCATTACCATTTTCTGGAGCATATCCTTGTGGAGAGAGTACATGGGATCTTCGAGAACGCCGGCTTCATGGCTTATATGCATAAGATTCTCATCCTCGCTGTATGGCTTGTCGATGCTGGCCTTGACAGGAATCTTATTCTCGGCTGCATATTTCAGAAGGTCTGTCCGTCCTTTGAATTGTGACAGGAATACTTTATCCTTCCATGGAGAAATGACCTTTATCCCGGGCATGAGTGCATAATAAGTAAGCTCAAACCTTACCTGGTCGTTACCCTTGCCTGTTGCACCGTGAGCTACGGCAGCTGCTCCCTCCTGCTTTGCCACCTCTATCTGTTTCTGGGCAATAAGAGGCCTGGCCAGGGCTGTGCCCAGCAGATACCTGTCTTCGTAAATGGCATTTGCCATTATTGCTTTCAGAACATATTTCTCAACGAATTCCCTTTTCAGGTCAGATATTATTACTTTGGACGCGCCAAGCTGCAAAGCTTTATTCCTGCATTCATCAAAATTCTCTGCCTGTCCCACATCAGCAATAAATGCAACTACATCATAATTCTTTTCTATCAGCCATTTAAGTATAACTGAAGTATCTAATCCCCCGCTGTATGCCAGCACAACTTTCTCTTTCATATTGGTATGTAATTTATTGATATGTATTTAAACGGTTCTCAAATAACAGTCATCATTATCTCTTTATCTGATCATGCACTCCCGGAAGTATTATTTCCAGGCAGGTATGTACCTGCTGGTTTGTAATCCCGTTGCGCGGAATGATAAGTATTGTATCATCACCGGCAATTGTGCCTGCTATTTCATACCTTGAAGTGTTATCTATATAAATCGCGGTATTGTTAGCATTCCCGGGAAGTGTTTTTATAACCAGCAGTCCTTTTGCATCAACAATATCCTGAATTACAGGCATTACCTGGAGACGGCCATTTGCAGCATGAAGGGTTTTCCCGCTTTCGGGAAGAGAATATCTGTAGCTGCCTTTCCCATCCGGAATCCTTCCTGCACCTATCTGCCTTAGATCCCGCGAAAGAGTTGCCTGTGTACAGCCTATCCCTTTCGCTTTAAGCTTTTTAAGAAGCATCTCCTGTGAAGCGATGGTTTCCTCGGTAACAAGCTTTTCAATCAACAGAAGCCGTTTCCCCTTATGCATATTTATACATTTATTTTGCAAATATATACATTTTATATATAAAACAAATTCCGAATGAAAATTTGTTTTATTTTTGATCCCAAACCCGTCAGATGAAAGACAAAATAAGAAAGGTGGTCATCCTGGGATCAGGTGCTCTCAAGATAGGAGAGGCCGGGGAATTCGACTATTCCGGGTCTCAGGCCCTGAAAGCTTTGAGAGAGGAGGGTATTAAAACAGTCCTTATAAATCCGAATATTGCCACGGTTCAAACCTCAGAAGGACTTGCCGACAAGATCTACTTTCTTCCTGTTACTCCAAAATATGTTGAAAAAGTAATTCAAAAAGAGAAACCCGACGGGATACTTCTTTCATTCGGGGGACAAACTGCCCTCAACTGTGGCACTGAATTATTCAGGGCAGGTGTGTTCGATAAATATAATTTAAGAGTTCTCGGAACTCCGGTAACAGCGATCATGGACACTGAAGACCGTGAATTATTTGTCAGAAAACTCGAAGAGATCGATATAAAAACTCCCCGCAGCCTGGCAGTTGCGAATGTCGGGGAGGCGATTGCAGCCGCCGATAAACTGGGATTTCCTGTAATTATCAGGGCTGCATATACTCTTGGAGGACAGGGCAGCGGATTCGCTTTCGATCCCAATGAACTAAGATCGCTTGCTTCAAAAGCATTTTCATATACAAACCAGATCCTTGTGGAAGAATCACTTAAAGGCTGGAAAGAAGTTGAATATGAGGTAGTCAGAGATAAATACGACAATTGCATCACTGTATGCAACATGGAGAATTTCGATCCGCTGGGAATCCACACCGGAGAAAGCATTGTGGTTGCACCATCCCAGACTCTGACAAATACCGAATATCATAAGCTCAGGGAGCTTTCCATCAGAATAATAAGACATATCGGCATCGTTGGTGAATGCAATGTTCAATATGCTCTCTCCACCTGCTCCGAAGATTACCGCGTCATTGAAGTAAATGCAAGGCTCTCCAGATCAAGCGCCCTTGCATCGAAAGCAACAGGCTATCCCCTTGCGTTTGTAGCCGCAAAGCTTGGCATCGGGTACGGACTTCATGAATTAAAAAACTCGGTCACGAAAACCACGACGGCATGTTTTGAACCTGCACTCGATTACATAGTCTGCAAAATTCCCAGATGGGACCTCAATAAATTCCAGGGTGTTTCGCATAATATCGGCAGCAGCATGAAAAGCGTGGGTGAAGTAATGTCGATAGGACGCTGCTTTGAGGAAGCCATCCAGAAAGGGCTCAGGATGATAGGCCAGGGCATGCATGGATTTACAGGGAATCGTGAACTGCATTTCAGGGAAATAGAAAAGGAGCTTGCCGAACCTACGGACATGAGAATCTTCTCCATTGCAGAGGCCCTTGACAAGGGGATCTCCGTCGATAAGATCCATGAACTGACGAAAATAGACAAATGGTTCCTTTTCAAACTCCGGAACATTATCAATATTAAAGACGACCTGTGCAGGTATAAAACACTTGAAAGCATCCCGAAAGAACTGCTGTCGCATGCCAAAATACATGGATTCAGCGATTTTCAGATAGCCAGGCACGTGCTCAGATCCTCTCCGTCCCAGATCAACGACGATCTCATGAAAGTGAGGAATCTGAGAAAGTTCTATGGCATCGTTCCGTATGTAAAACAAATTGATACCCTGGCTGCAGAATATCCCGCGGTGACAAATTACCTGTATCTGACATACAGCGGCACGGAAAATGACATCATATTCGAAAACGACAGGCGCTCAATAATAGTTCTTGGTTCCGGTGCATACAGGATCGGCTCCAGCGTTGAATTCGACTGGTGCTCGGTAAACGCGATAGAAACAGTTAAAAAAGAAGGATTAAGATCGGTAATGATCAATTACAATCCTGAAACCGTAAGCACGGATTATGATATCTGCGACAGGCTTTATTTTGACGAGCTTACCTTTGAAAGGGTTCTCGACATAATCGACCTCGAAAAACCACGCGGAGTGATTGTTTCAGTCGGGGGACAGATCCCCAACAACCTGGCTATGAGATTATTCAGGGAGAATGTTCCGGTTCCCGGCACTTCTCCTCTCTCAATCGACAGGGCTGAAAACAGGCATAAATTCTCAAAAATGCTTGATAACCTGTCCGTGGATCAGCCGCGATGGAAAGAACTTTCCTCCGTGGGGGATATTTTCGATTTTGTTGAAAGGATAGGATTCCCGGTTCTTATCAGACCCTCATACGTTCTTTCAGGAGCAGCCATGAACGTGGTTTCAAACAGAAATGAGCTTACTCATTACCTGGATCTGGCTTCACAGGTTTCAAAACAATATCCTGTTGTCGTCTCAGAATTCATCGAAAATGCAAAGGAAATAGAAATAGATGCTGTTGCCAGGGAAGGTGAGATAATGGCATACGCTATCAGCGAGCATGTTGAATTTGCCGGGGTGCATTCAGGCGACGCAACTATAGTCTTTCCTCCGCAGAAAATATATTTTGAAACTGTGAGGCGCATAAAAAGGATCTCACGTCAGATAGCAAAAGAACTTAATATTACCGGACCTTTCAACATACAGTTCCTCGCCAGGGATAATGATATTAAAGTCATTGAATGTAACCTTCGTGCCAGCCGGAGCATGCCTTTTGTCTCAAAAGTTTTGAAAACCAACCTGATAGAGCTTGCCACAAAAGTCATGCTGGGTATTCCTGCAGAAAAGCCCCACAAATCGGTCTTTGAACTCGATTATGTGGGTGTCAAGGCACCGCAATTCAGTTTTTCACGACTCGCTAAAGCCGATCCGGTACTTGGTGTGGATATGGCATCTACCGGTGAGGTTGGCTGTATTGGTGAAGGCTTTTATGAAGCTATACTTAAAGCTATGTTCTCCGTAGGCTACAGGGTTCCGAAGAAAAGCATACTTCTTTCAACAGGTCCGGCAAGATCCAAGGTGGAACTGCTCAACAGCGCAAAAGCACTGAGGGAGAGAGGCCATAAACTCTATGCCACGAGGGGGACACAGCAATTCCTTGAAAATGCAGGTGTAGAAGCCCATGTTGCCTACTGGCCAGATGAAGATAAATTACCAAACACCATCGAGCTTATCAGATCGCGCGAAGTTGACCTGGTGATAAATATCCCCAAGGACCTTTCCGACACTGAACTCAATAATGATTACTCCATCCGCCGCAGCGCTGTTGATTTCAACGTTCCGCTGATAACAAATGCACGACTTGCAAGCGCTTTCATCCTTGCTTTCTGCAGAATGAACGTGGAGCAGCTGGCGATAAAGAGCTGGGAGGAATATAAATAAGATTCAAAGGCGCAATGGCATAAAGGCACAAAGGGAAAACCGTGTAACCTAGTGTTAAACACCGTGTTACTCTGTGGTTATAACATAAACAACTATAAAAAACTATGATAACTGTACGTAAAGCAAAGCCTTCAGATGCAAGCTCAATAATCGATTTCCAGCTAAAAATGGCTCGGGAAACAGAGAACCTGTCACTCGATCCTGAAACCGTAAAAAAAGGAGTAAACGGTGTCTTTGAGGATCTTTCCCGCGGACAGTACTATGTCGCGGACAATAGCGGAAAGGTTATCGCATCACTTCTCATAACATACGAATGGAGCGACTGGCGGAACTGCACCGTGTGGTGGTTCCAGTCAGTTTACGTTGTACCTGAATTCAGGAGAAAGGGAGTCTTCAGTAAAATGTATACCAATATCCGAAGCCTTGCAGAAGAACAGGGTATTGCCGGATTGAGGCTCTATGTTGAAACCAGGAATATTAACGCCCGCAAAACATATGAAGCTCTGGGAATGAGCTCCGAACATTATTCCTTCTACGAATGGATGAGGATACAGTAAATGCATTGGCTTCTTCTGATAATCGTTATACCTTATATATATATACTGCTCAGGATCTGCCTTAGCCTGATGAAGATCATGCCTTTTCACCAGGGCAGGAGTCCTGATTTATATGTTTCTGTGCTGGTTGCATGTCGGAATGAAGAAAAAAATATCTCTGCATTATTACGGAACATTTCTGAACAGGATTATAATCCAGACCTGTTTGAGACAATAATAATTGATGATAATTCATCCGATAACACTTACTCAAATCTCTGCAGCTACAATGGCCTCAGAAATCTGCGTGTCCTGAAAAACGAAGGTACTGGGAAAAAACAGGCCATACGAACCGGGATCATGGCCTGTACAGGCAATTTAATTATCACTACTGATGCTGACTGCAGGATGGGAAAGGGATGGCTGACATCAATAGCATCATTCTGTTCTGAAAATAATCCTGATATGGTTATTTGTCCGGTAATGGCAGAAGGACCCGCTGGCTTCTTTGGTCGTTTTCAGGAACTGGAATTCCTCAGTCTCCAGGGTCTTACCGCCGGCACGGCATCAGCAAACCGCCCGGTTATGTGTAACGGGGCAAATCTTGCTTTTACAAGAGAATCCTTCATCAGGAATATCGATAACCTGCATTATGAACTGCCGTCAGGTGTGGATGTATTTCTCCTGCATGGAATAAAGAAAGATCCGGGGAGCAGGATATTCTGGCTCGAATCGGAAGATGCCAGGGTAATAACTGCGGCACCTGAAACTATATCCTCATTCCTGAAACAGAGGGCAAGGTGGATTTCAAAAGCAGGAGCATATAAAGATACTTTCACGATAGCTCTGGCAATCGTAACATTTGTTACAATTTTACTTCAGTTATCACTTCTTGCGGCAGGTTTTTTTGATCCCGTTTTCTGGCTTGTTTACGCTGGCGTCCTTATTTTGAAATCAATACCTGATTATTTGATCTTACTGAATACAGCAGTCAGATACCGCAAAAGGAACCTCCTCCGGCTATTTATTCCTTCAGCTGTAATTTACCCGTTCTATGTTCTTGTTGTATGGTTTTATTCCTTATTCCTGAGGAAGAAGTGGTAGCTGAATTTTAACCTTTATACCCTCAAAACCGTTGCGCCTTTAATTACCCATTTCCGAGAGGAATTTGATTCTCATCAGCCGGATCTCTTCCTCTTCAAATTCACTGCCAAGCTCTTTAACGGCATCTTCAAGCGAGTCTGATTCGGCTTCTTCACGGAAGTATGAATAGATATCATGTTGTCTTTCCTCATCGATCATGGCATCTATATAATAATCGAGGTTGAGCCTGGTACCTGAATTAACTATTGCTTCAATTTCCGATATAAGCTCGTTCATTTCAAGACCTTTGGCTTCTGAAATATCTTCGAGCGGCCTTTTCATATCAATGCTCTGGATGATATAGACTTTTATACGGGATTTATTTACAACCGATTTCACGACCATATCCAGCGGCCGTATTATTTCTTTTTCCTCTACGTATTTCCTGATAATCTCCACGAATTCCGCTCCGTAGCGTTGTGCTTTTCCTGCACCGACACCAGAAATATTCTGAAGTTCATCAAGGTTCACGGGGTATTGTATGGCCATATCCTCAAGGGAGGGATCCTGGAATATCACAAACGGCGGGACATCTTTCTGCTTGGATATTTTTTTCCGCAGGTCTTTCAGTATACTGAAAAGCTCTTCATCGACAGCTGCTGTTTTCGCGCCAAAAGCGTTTTCCTCGTCAACGGTATCTGCATAGTCGTGATCTTCCGCAAGCATGAAGGATTCAGGTTTTTTCAGGAAATCATGACCTTTTTGAGTCACCTTCAGAAGTCCATAGTTCTCTATATCCTTTGTTAAAAACTTTGCTATCAGTGCCTGTCTTATGACCATATTCCAGTACTTCTCATCCTTCTCCTCTCCTATTCCGAAAAATTCCAGTTTATGGTGTTTGTATGACTTGACCGCGGAAGTTACTTTACCTGACAAAATATGTGCAATATGATCGGCCTTGAATTTTTCCTTTACGGCAAGAATTGTTTCAAGTACATTGACCACTGACTCGCTTCCCTCAAACTGTGCTTTCGGGTGCAGGCAGTTATCGCATGCTTCGCAGTTGTCCTTAGGATATTCTTCGCCAAAATAATGAAGCAGCAATCTCCTGCGGCATACCGAAGATTCAGCGTATGAAACAGTCTCGAGAAGCAGCTGCTTGCCTATTTCCTGTTCGGCAATAGGTTTTCCCTGCATGAATTTCTCAAGCTTCAGAATATCATTATAGCTGTAATAAGCTATGCAGTTCCCTTCTCCGCCATCACGTCCTGCACGGCCTGTCTCCTGGTAATAACCTTCAAGGCTTTTGGGAATATCGTAATGGATTACAAATCTTACATCAGGCTTGTCTATCCCCATGCCGAAGGCGATTGTAGCCACTATCACATCGGCCTCTTCCATAAGGAATTTATCCTGGTTCTGTGTTCTTGTCGCGGAATCCATACCGGCATGATAAGGCAGTGCCTTAATCCCGTTCACTTTCAGCACCTCGGCCATTTCTTCAACCTTCTTGCGGCTGAGGCAGTAAATTATTCCCGATTTGCCCGGATTGTTCTTTATGTACTTGATTATCTCCTTGGTAACATCCTGCTTGGATTTTACCTCATAATACAGATTTGGCCTGTTGAATGAGGATTTGAATATGCCGGCTTCAAGAATACCCAGGTTTTTCTGGATATCATGCTGAACCTTGGGAGTTGCGGTAGCTGTGAGCGCTATTATGGGCGATCTGCCGATTGTGTCAATAATCGGCCTTATCCGCCTGTATTCAGGCCTGAAATCGTGTCCCCATTCTGATATGCAATGGGCTTCATCTACTGCATAAAATGACACCTTTACATTTTTAAGGAATTCGATGTTCTCCTCTTTTGTAAGCGATTCAGGAGCAACATACAGCAATTTTGTCTCCCCGTTGATTACATCTTTTTTCACCCTGGCTATTTCGGTTTTAGTGAGGGATGAATTAAGGAAATGTGCCACATCATCATTGGTGCTGAAATTACGCATTGCATCAACCTGGTTTTTCATGAGTGCAATGAGCGGGGAGATCACGATAGCGGTTCCTTCGCACATCACGGCAGGCAGCTGGAAACAAAGCGATTTGCCCCCGCCAGTAGGCATAAGGACAAAAGTATCCTTCCCTGCAAGAACATTTTTGATAATCTGCTCCTGGTTTCCCTTGAAAGTATCGAAGCCAAAATATCTCTTCAGGTAATCATGTATGGTCGCATCGCTTACCATCAGTATTTCCACTGTATGTTAATCATGGGAGCTATTAAATTTCCTTCATTTTAACGGTTTATCTAAATTAATCAATTTCCTGATCAAATACCAGATAATTTAATAAAACTTTTTTTGAAAATAAACATATCATTAAACTGATATTGTTTTGAAGAATAAGATTTATCATCTTTACACGCTGAATTTTTAAAATAACCGTTATTCCTCATATGGCTCTTGACCAGAAGAAAAGCAAAAAGGGAGATGGCGAAATGTCCTTCCTTGAACACCTGGAGGAACTCAGATGGCATATTATCCGTTCCATTCTTGCAATAGTGATTCTGATGGTGGTGGCATTCCTGTTTAAGAACTTTCTGTTTGATGTTGTTATTCTCGGGCCGACACAACCCGATTTTTTCACCAACCGGACCCTGTGCCAGATCGGAAACTACATGTATACTCACTGGGACTTCGGCAAACCTGATATGCTCTGCATAAATAAAACTCCTTTCAACCTGATCAATATCAAAATGGCAGGTCAGCTGACAACACATATTGCCGTTGCAATGGTCGCAGGCGTGATACTTGCGTTTCCTGTCATAATATGGGAATTCTGGAAGTTCTTTAAGCCGGCCCTTCATCAGAATGAGGCAAAACATGCCAGGGGAGCCGTCCTTGCCACATCTCTGCTTTTCTTTACGGGAGTGCTTTTCGGATATTATGCCCTGGCACCTCTTTCAATCCATTTTCTCAGCTCCTATCAAATCAGCACCGATGTTGTTAACCAGATCAATGTGAGATCCTATATCGGAACGATTTCATCAATATGCCTGGCAACAGGATTGATCTTCGAACTGCCGATCCTGGCATTTTTCCTCACCAAGGTGGGAATTTTAACTCCGGCATTTATGAGGAAATACAGGAAGCATTCCATTGTCGTCATTGTTATAGTGGCCGCTATCATAACACCTCCTGATGTGTTTTCCCAGATGCTGGTCAGTATCCCTCTGCTGTTCCTGTATGAGATAAGTATTTTCATATCTGCCAGGATAATGAGAAAAAAGGAAAAGGAACACAACAAATTCATGAGCGAAAGCCCTGCCGGTTAACCAGATTAAACTATCCTTAAAAATCCGGAAATGAAACTGCATACCGAGAATCTTGTCAAGAAATACCGTCACAGAACAGTTGTCGATCATGTGTCCATTGAAGTGGAACAGGGAGAGATTGTAGGACTTCTCGGGCCTAACGGAGCAGGTAAAACCACCTCATTTTACATGATCGTGGGGCTTATCAGGCCAAGAGAAGGAAGAATATTCCTGGACGATGAGGAGATAACCACCCTTCCAGTTTATAAACGAGCCAGGAAGGGTATCGGATACCTTGCCCAGGAAGCCTCGGTATTCAGAAACCTCTCTGTTGAAGATAATCTTAAAGCTGTCCTGGAAATGTCCGGTTTCACCAAGCAGGAACAGAAAGACAGGGTGGAATCGCTGCTTAATGAATTCGGGCTGCAGAAAATAAGAAAAAATAAAGGCATCCAGCTTTCCGGAGGAGAGCGCAGACGGACAGAAATTGCACGCGCTCTTGCCCTGAAGCCAAAATTCATTTTGCTTGACGAACCTTTTGCGGGTGTTGACCCGATAGCCGTTGAGGACATTCAGAGTATAGTCTCGCATCTCAGAAATAAAAATATTGGCATCCTCATAACCGACCATAATGTCCATGAAACCCTGTCAATCACCGACCGGGCATACCTCCTTTTCGAAGGCAGGATACTTAAATCAGGCACAGCTTCTCAACTTGCTGAGGATGAACATGTAAGAAAAGTCTATCTCGGGAAGAACTTCGAGCTTCGCCGCTGAATCCTCCAGTTTGTTTATATTGTTATTTTCTATATTTTTGCGGGAAAATTTCCAGGCGGATGTGTCGTAATTGGTAGCCGAGCAAGACTTAGGATCTTGTGTCTTAATGACGTGGGGGTTCGAGTCCCTTCATCCGCACAAATTTGACAAACCGCCCTTAACCTCCTGAACAGTGCGTTTTGGCGGTTTTTTATATGTTATAAAACACTCAAAATATGAACATTAACAGAGAAAACATTGACGATCTGAATGCCGTTCTGAAGGTGGAAATTGTGAAGGCTGATTATTCGGAAAAAGTTGAAAGCGTACTCAGGGATTACAGGAAAAAAGCAAACATCAAAGGCTTCCGTCCGGGAATGGTGCCTATCGACCTGATACGGAAAATGTACGGCAAGGCTGTAAGGATTGATGAAATTAACAAAATAGTCAGCGAAAATATACATAAATACCTTGTCGACGAGAAACTTGAAATACTCGGAGATCCACTTCCAAAAACCGGAGACCAGGAGAATATCAATTTTGAAATCCAGGATGATTTCACATTTTCATTCGATATCGGGCTTGCACCGGCAGTCGAATTAAACATAAACAAGACGAATAAACTGGACTTTTATGATATTATCATCGACGAAAAGATGAAAAACGACTATGCAGATAACTATGCAAGGCGGTTTGGCGAATTCAGAAAAAGCGATGTTACAGGAGATAAGGATATTCTCAAGGGTAAAGTAGAAGCTGTCAACGAAGATGGTCAGCCGGCTGAAAACGGTTTTTCTGCTGAAAATTCAACCCTGGCAGTAGATATCATTAAGGACAATGATATAAAAAATGAATTCACAGGCAAAAAGGAAAATGATTCGGTAATCTTCGATATCAGGAAAGCTTTCCCAAACAATAATGAAATAGCCGGACTCCTCCAGAAGAAAAGAGAGGAGGTTGAAAATCTCGAAGGCAGCTTCAGGTTTACAATTACTGAAATATCAAGGTTTTATCCTGCTGAGCTCAATGCAGAACTCTTCAACAGGATCTATGGAGAAGGTGTGGTGAATACTGAAGAGGAATTCATGAAAAAAATTGAAGAAGAGATTTCCGCAAGTCTTAAAAAGGAAACAGAATTTAAGCTTAAACAGGATCTCAGGAAACTGACAATAGAAAAAACAGCTATTCCACTTCCAGAAGAATTCCTGAAGAAATGGCTTCTCAGGGTAAATGAAAATACAAACGGCGAGCAGATTGAGAAAGAATTTGACAGTTTCCGCGACGATCTCAAATGGCAGCTCATCAAGAACAAGGTCGCCAGGGATAAGGAAATAAAGATTACTGAAGAAGATCTTCTTAAAGAAGCTGAAAACATAACAAGGTACCAGTTCCGGCAATACGGTCTCTTCTATGCTACCGATGAACAGATCTCAAACTATGCCAGGGAAACACTTAAAAAAGAAGAAGATGCAAAAAGGATTGCTGATAAGATCCTAGAAGACAAGGTCCTGGATAATCTTAAGGAGCTTGTGAAACTTGAAGAAAAGAAAGTGACTGCAGAGGAATTCAACAGGCTTTTTGAATAGAAATCGGCATTTCAGGGCATAATTTTGAATTTTTGTATCTTTGTTTCTAATTTAAATATCATAAAATGAGCAATCTTGATGATTTTGGGAAATACGCACGGAGCAATTACGGAATCAGCAGCATGACCCTGAACCGCTATAAATCAATCTGGAGCAGTTATATATCACCAACAATTATTGAGGAAAGACAGTTGAATGTTGCCTCCATGGACGTTTTCTCGAGACTGATGATGGACAGGATAATCTTCCTTGGCCTGCCAATCGACGATTATGTCGCAAACATAATCCAGGCACAGTTGCTGTACCTCGATTCATCCGATCCCGGAAAGGATATTCAGATCTATTTCAATACTCCTGGCGGATCGGTTAATGCAGGTCTCGGGATCTATGACACGATGCAGTACATATCTGCCGACATCGCTACTATCTGCACCGGAATGGCAGCATCGATGGGCGCTGTCCTGCTTACTGCAGGTAAAAAAGGTAAAAGATCGGCTCTTAAGCATTCAAGGATCATGATCCATCAGCCGATGGGCGGCATTGAAGGACAGGCTTCAGATATTGAAATCCAGGCTCGCGAGATACTTAAACTTAAAAGAGAGCTTTACGAAATACTGGCATTCCACACCGGGAATCCTGTCGATAAGGTTGAAAAAGACTCTGACAGGGATCACTGGATGACATCCCAGGAAGCAAAAGACTACGGGATGATCGATGAAATTCTTCAGAAAAACGATCATTGATGCAAAATGGATAAGTGCTCATTCTGCGGAAGGACAAAGAAGGAAGCCAATATGCTGATAGCCGGACTTGAAGGTCATATATGCGATCATTGCATTGAACAGGCATACAGCATTATGAACGAAGAGCTTGGCAAGAAAAAGACCGTTTCCTTCGATACAATCAACCTTCTTAAACCGGCAGAAATAAAGAAATTCCTCGATCAGTACGTAATCGGACAGGACATGGCCAAAAAGGTTATATCGGTTGCCGTTTATAACCATTACAAGAGGCTTATGCAGAAACCTGATAACGAGGATGTTGAAATTGAGAAATCAAATATTATACTTGTTGGGGAGACCGGTACCGGTAAAACTCTACTTGCCAGAACCGTAGCGAGAATGCTTCATGTTCCATTCGCCATAGTTGACGCAACGGTCCTGACTGAAGCAGGGTATGTCGGTGAAGATATTGAAAGCCTTCTTACGCGCCTGCTTCAGAATGCAGATTATGATGTAAGAGCTGCTGAAAAGGGAATTGTATTTATTGACGAGATCGATAAGATCGCGAGAAAAGAGGGTGATAATCCTTCAATTACCCGCGATGTTTCGGGGGAAGGCGTTCAGCAGGGGCTGCTTAAACTGCTCGAAGGATCAATCGTAAATGTACCGCCGCAGGGAGGACGTAAACACCCTGAACAGAAAATGATACCCGTGGATACCAAAAATATACTTTTTGTCTGCGGAGGTGCATTCGTGGGCATCGAAAAGAAAATTGCAGGCAGGCTCAACACCCAGATTGTCGGTTACGGTGCATCAAAAGTCAGGGAAAAGGTTGATAAGGATAACCTCCTTAAATATATTGCCCCCCAGGATCTGAGAGCCTATGGTATGATACCGGAAATAATCGGACGTCTTCCGGTAGTTACCCATCTTGAACCTCTTGACAAAAAAGCTCTGAGGGCTATACTCACTGAACCTAAAAACGCGCTTGTGAAGCAATATATCAAGCTGTTTAAAATGGATAATATTGAACTGACTTTTGCAGATGGTGTGCTAGATTTCATCGTTGATAAGGCTGTCGAGTTCAAGCTGGGTGCCCGGGGTCTCAGATCAATCTGCGAAGCAATAATGCTTGATGCAATGTTCGAGATGCCTTCTATCGGTAAAGATGAGCTTACGATTACCATTGACTACGCCAGCCGTAAGCTCGAAAGGATCGACATGAAGGTGCTTAAAGCATCATGAGGAATTTCGGATTGCAGATTGCGGATTTAAATTCAAATCCGCAATCCCGAATCCGAAATCCGTAATCAGATCAGTTTCCCATCAGCCTGTGCCTGTACCTGAGAGTAATCTCCCTGGTTTCATCCCCCCTGGTTACCGTGGCCAAAGCATCGCATTCCCCTGTTCCGTAATTAAGTTCAACAGGATCTGTACCTGCCCTTTCTATCCTCACAACTCCGCTCACTATGAATTTGCACACCCGTTTCCAGTGCAAGGCCGTTGTAATTGTGTTGATATAGGCCACACCGTTTATATTTATACCATTGGCCGTCCCGGTAACGAGACACTCGTCATCCCATATTGTCTTTGTCTGAAGGCCGGCGATCCATTCCCTCTGGTGAGTAAAAGACCTCTGAATTGTTTTTCCGTCAGGCAGAGTCAGCTTGCCGTCTGTCAGAGTTACCGCAAATACGAGATGCTGGTCGTTATTCAATCCCATGTTTTCAATAACCTTAGTCCCTTCAACCCTGATCCCGTTAAACATAAAGTTCTCAAAAGTCACTGTTTTCTTTGATCCGGTTGTCATCCTCGGCCCTGATACAGTAATTATTATCTTGCCTGAACGGGTTTGTTCAAAAAAGCCTGTACAGCCTGTTCCATAATCAATTGTTATTGTTTTTGGCCAGACCGCGTCGGAAGGACGGGTGAATGTGACTATTGGGCATGAGTCGGATATCACAACGTCCATTCCCGATTTTGCAGCATCCCCTTTCTGGAATCCGCTTAACATTATGTCCGCGTTATCAACAGTGCTGAAAATGTCCTCAAAAACAGCATCGCTCACAGCATCATCATCAGCCAGATCTATGCTTGTCTGGTCAAGTGGTGCATCCTTGGTGCACGACTGGACAGTAAAAAATGCGATGGCTGTAATCATAAGAAAAATTCTTGTTTTCATAAGTATTATTTTTAAAGATTATTTCCTGTTAACAATCATTTAGATAAAAACCAGGCTGAAAGGTTTAACCGCATTTGA
>Ga0172363_10001141_pt1 | contig 21245 bp, 11 predicted proteins | sample LakKivs2_kivu2a2_FD_114541 | JGI IMG/M metagenome (GOLD analysis project Ga0172363, IMG submission 114541) | Sediment microbial communities from Lake Kivu, Rwanda - Sediment s2_kivu2a2 | ecosystem: Environmental > Aquatic > Freshwater > Lake > Sediment | place: Rwanda: Western Province, Lake... | reverse complement strand
TTATCGGTTGGCAGGGGCAGGGCGCTTTTGAACCACGGCAGGGTGATCACGCTCATCAACAGGATCAAAGCCACAAATACCATGTTGACGATCCTTGATCCCCCTTGCTCCGTGGGTAGAATTGCAGCCTTTTTATAATGCTCGACCAAGCCAGCCAATTGTTCTGCCACAATCGGAGCCATCACAATCCCAAACCACACGATGCCGCGCGAGGTCTGTAGGCTCAGGATGCCGAAGCCCAGGTAGGTGGCCACCTGGTAGAAGCTCAATTTTTTGAAATCAATGACCAATAAAATTCCGCCGATGATCAACCCGGCGAAAAAGATCGCCCCCATCAGGGTCGTAAACGTTGGGGGTGCCCACTCGGTCACCAGGTTCTGCACCGCGCTGTTGCTGGTAAGGCTGCGCACGTAGCTGATGATCCCCATCCCGCGTGGATTGACCAGGCAGGCCAGGCAGCTGGTCACGAAGGCGATCCCGGGGGCAAGCACTGCTTTCAGCTGAATGGAAGAGCGATGCTGGATCCATTGGATCAGCGCGGTCCACAGCTCCTGCCCCCACCAGATGGCGACCAGCACCAGGCCAATCACAAAGGTCCCGTGGCTGTTGGCCCACACCAGCATGCAGGCCGGGAAGACCGCCAGCCACCCCCACCCGGGTTTTTTGCGATAGGCATAGATAGCCAGCAGGATCAAGCTTGCCAGCAGGAAAGTGATGCTCTGTGGGCGCACATTCCAGTCGTTTAAACCCAGGGCGGCGGCGAACAGGGTGCCCATCGCCGCCATCCGCCAGCTGTTAGATACCCCCTTGCAAATCATAAATAACACGGCATAAGCCGAGGTGATCATCAGGCTTTGAATAAAAACTACCAGCGCAGGACCTCCCAGCTTATATATGGCATATAGAATTGTCTCCATAAGCCAATAAATCTGATAGGAAGAATATGCTTGCCCTGCTTCCGTATAGGAATAGATATCCGTTAGAGGAATATGCCCTGTAGACAGGATCTCCCTCCCCACCGCGATGTGCCACCAGAAATCGTGCGGACGGATGGGGTGGGTGTTCATAAAGATGAAGATCCCAGCCAGCACGATCAAGCCCCATAAGTGCTCGATCCTGAGGTTGAAATTAATACGTTTCACCCAGCTTCAGCTCCTCCATCAGTAATTTGCGCGGTTTGATTGCCCACCAACGCACCCAATATAACAGGGTGATCAAGACCAGCGGGAGTGGAACCAGCAGGTTTAGTTGAGAAAATGGCGTTAGCGAATTTAAATCATCGTACACCAGGGCCCATTGGCCGATCAACAGCGCCGTGGTGATCAGCACGGCGATCCAGTTGCCTCCCCTTGGCGAGCGTTCGGCCAGCAGCGCACAAATGAGCAGCAGGGGAAAGATCAAATTGCTGAAATTCGCCGGGATAGTGGGGATGCCGATCAGGGGGCTCACCGCCATGGTCAGGCAGGCGGTCCACTGGTACCAGGGGAAGTTTTTCCTGAGTGCCAGCCACCATTCCAGTAACAGGATGATGCCCAGTATCCCGCTGAGCAACCAGCCGAGCTGGGTACCCAGGCCAGGGTAGGTATTCTTCAATAACATCCCGGGAGTCCCCGGGGGAAAATTCTGCGAGAAATTGTAGATCAGCCTGATATACCGCATCATCCAATCCGGTGCGATCAACAGCCCGATCAACGACAAAAATACCAGGGAGATAAAAAACCACAGGATGATCAACCTCTTCCGGCGCGATGCAGCCCAGATGAGGGTGAATATTACTGCCAGGATCACCATTTGGGGCTGGATCATTGAAAGCGCCAGGGTTATTCCCGCCAGCTCGTCCCTCTCCTTCGATATCGCCAGGAAGGTCAGCGCCAGAAACAATGCCGACCATATCGCCAGGCTGCCATCCTGCCACGGGAAGACGACCTGGTAGCTAAATATGATCCCTATTGCAACAATCAGAAAGATATACCATGCAGGTTTCCAGCCTGTCAGCTTCAATCCAATTCCAATCAGCCCGAAGACGGCCAGCAATTGGCAGGTCAGCCAGAGGCCATGTGCCAGGGTCTGGTCGCCGATCAGGGCGAAGGGCAGCACCACCAACCCTGAAAATAAGGGCGCTGTATATTTCGGAGCATTCCCTGGGGTGAAACTGACCTCCATGGGCACAGATTTTTGGATCTGAGCCGTAACCAGGTCACTGTAGGGGCTGTTTCCAGAAGAGAGCAGGGCGTGGATGCTGATCCACTGCACCGCAAAACCCTGGCCGGTAACCTTGTACCTCGCCAAGCGATAATTTGCCCAACCCAACCCGATAATGACGATCACTATCAATAGAATAGCCAGGAACGAGAACAGCGAGCGGGATCGGTTCAATGCGCCTCCAAGGATGAATCGAGTATACCATGCCTGCCATGCTGGTTAACAAGAATGTAAGGTTGTCCGTATTTAACTTTATTTTAATCGGGTTATAAGCTATGATTATACAGCCATATTGATCAACCACCCTGTGGAAAACACAATGCCAAAAATATACCCTTCATCCAGAATATCCTGGCGTTTTTCGTCCTTTTTTATGGGCCTGGCCATCATCCTGGGTTTCAGCGTTCCTTACAATGATGGGAACACTCTGCTTGGAAACCAACCTCAACCCTTCTATCCCCCAGACCGTGCCGTGACGACATCAATTACCGATCCACCCCTGGGGGTTCCCTCGTTTGCCTGGTCAGGTGTAATCGGGGCCACCCAATATCGGGTCCAGGTGGATGATGAGATGGGCTTTGACAATCCAATCGCCCTGGATATGCTGACCTCGAATACCTCATTCACCCCGGCATCCAATAGCCATCTGTTCATCGATGGCACATGGTACTGGCGGGTGCGTGTGGAGCAACCAGCGCCAGCGGGTGACTGGAGCTCGATCTACCAATTCACCAAGACCTGGGCGAGCCTCGAAAACAAACCCGACCCGCTGGCACCTGCAGACGGGCAGTCCCTGGCGTTTTTTGACATGCCAGCATTTTCATGGACACCCGTGACAGGCGCAGCAGGCTATCGTTTCCAGATCGCCGCTGATCCCGCAGGTTTTGATGATCCCGTAATATCACAAGACACACTCAGCACCTCCTATCAGCCACCAGACCGGTTAGCCAACGGGATCTATTACTGGCAGGTGCTGCCAATGGATGCTGCCGATCATCTTGGTACGTCGAGCGATGTCCGATCCTTTATTGCAGCATATGGATCATCATCAATAGATGATATGGTCCCCTTACTGGTCAGCCCGCAGGATGAATCTTATCAAACATTTACGCCCACCTTCCATTGGACCGCGGTTCGGGGAGCAGAAAAATACCGCCTCGAATACACCTCCGATGAAATGTGTGATTTTAATGATGGCACCAGCCTGGAGACCCGCCAGACTCTCTTCACCCCGGCGGATACATTCCACAACGATCAGCGCTACTGCTGGCATGTCAGGGCCGAGTCAGGGCCAGCGGCAGGTGACTGGAGCGAGACCTGGCATTTCCAGAAAAAATGGGACCTCCAGCCGCAATTACTGACCCCCACCAACTTATATCCCACAACCTTATATCCCCTGTACAGCTGGACGCCTGTGCCGGGTGCTGCCCGCTATCTCATCCAGATGGCAGATAACCCGGGTTTTATCCAGAACAGTTGTTATGAGGAAAAGGTTACGCCCAATACCACCTACACCCCACAGCAGAAGTACTGTAAAACAATGCACTACTGGTGGAAGGTCACCCCCATCGATGCAGGAGGGGAGTATGGCTCGGCCAGCAATATCTCGGAATACCAGAGTGATTACACCTCCGAAGCGCCTGAGCTGATTTATCCCCTTGATTACTACATACCCAATGACCCTGTATATTACGGGGACCATGCGCTAAACCCTTACGAAGACCGCACCGTGGCTTACCCGATATTTATGTGGCATCGGGTGTTGAGACCTTCACCAAGTGGTGGTATCTATGCGGCAGCTTACCGCATCCAGGTGGATACCACCCCAAACTTTTACGCTATCGTCTGGCAGCAGGATACTGAAAATACCATTGCTGCTCCGACGAATGATTTTATTCCCGTCATCGATCAGGATTATTACTGGCGGGTATGCCCCCTGGATGGGATGGGGGGCAACTGCCTGACCGATCCCGATTCGGGATTGGTCTGGTGGAGCCAGGTATGGAGGACGCGGTTCAATCCCACCTACGATCCCGAACACACCTCTCCATGGGTTTTACCACCCACCGAGGGAGAAACGCCCCAGCTGCTGAGCCCAGCCCACGGGCAAGAATCGGTTGAGGCAACCCCTCTTTTGCAGTGGTGGCCCACCCTGGGCGCCGGCCAATACCAGGTTGAGGTCAGCCGTGACCCGGCCTTCGCCACCGGTGAAATATCCGCGACGGTCGACATTCCTGCCTACAGCCCGGTAACCAGCCTTGCCCAGCGCAGCCTGGGACGGACAGATTATGGCACATTTTACTGGAGGGTGCGCGCATGGATTGATGATGCCTGGGCCGGATGGAGTGATACCTGGCGCTTCCAGATCGCCTCACAATCAGATTGGCGCTATACCCGGACAATAGGGAATGCGGAGAATCGGCTGCAGATTGGTAATGATCCACCAGCCGATAGCGATCCTTCCTATGATCTCACCACACTTTCTGGTGCACAATCGGCTTCGGGCTGGTTTTTAGGCTTCAATGCCATACTCAGCGTGCCTGATATGACCTATGCCTTCTACATAGACCTGGATCACCTGGATGGGTCCGGTGCAACCTATCCACCACAGCACCCTTTTTATGGCACGCCTTTCGATGTGACCACCATCCCTGCCCACCAACCCGAATTCGCCATCTATGCCGATAAGGATGGTGGCTCGCTGAGCGCAAACCACATCTGGGTTTTTGCCTGGGAGGGCAACGGCTGGGGGATTGGAAAGCCCTTGCCGGAAATCGGTGGTGATCTATTTCTCGATGGAAATTACGTGGAGATCAAGCTGCCTGATGCTTCCATTGGAATGGAACAAAATACTGGCAGTGCTTCAATAATGTTATTCTCTGTAGATCGGAATACGGGGCAGGTAGAGGATTCGGTGCCATCCGATCCAGGTGTGGCTCCGGGGGGCGTGCAGCTCAGCCGTTTCAGTGCCATCTCTGAGAGGATGAACTTAATTTTCCCGGCCAATTCGGCGAGCGGAGATCCCAGGACAATGTTCTCATTCTTACCTTTCATGTGGGATTGGCCAATCGGCAGTGATTATTCGACCCCATTTGCGGGAAGTCGCCTCGAAATTCATCTGGACCCCCAATATACCAGCCTAAAAGCCTCCTATGTGAATAATAACGATGCCTATAATTCCAGCCATTTCAGCTGGGATAATGTCACCCTATTGAGTGATGTGCTTGGCGACAATATATACTATTGGCGGGTCCAGCCGCGCTATAAATTACCCGGCCAACAGGAGGTCTTTGGGGTCTGGACGGGCGGCTGGAGCTTTCATCGCCTGGGTATGATCCCCGAAAATTTATCCACTTCCACCACTTCTTCTACCCTTATGTTTGAATGGGATATGGCCGAAGGTACCGCGATCTATCGCTTGCAGATATCTGCTGATCCCAATTTTGAATCGATCATCATCGATCAAGCTACCCCCCTGACTTCATATTCTCCGCAAACTACTTTAGCTCAGGGACACTATTATTGGAGGGTGCAGGTCATTCGCGATGATAATATTGCCAATGACTGGTCTGAGGTAAAGGAGTTCGATCACCAGCTCCCCACGCCCACAGGCCTGACACCTGATGGAGATGTCGTCCACTTTGCTCCTCCATTCTGCTGGGATCACCTGGTTGGATATGATGATCAGGGTAACCCGGTATTGACCGCCTGGAAATACCGGGTCCAGATCAGCCTTGACCCCAATTTCAGCCAGGTCTACGACTCGATCGATACCTTCAATAATTGTTGGACGCCCACCAAGGGCTACCAGGACGGGAACTATTACTGGCATGTGGCCATGATCGATGGCAATGGCCGCCTGGGGCCATACTCGGATCCTGCTGCCACATTCACCAAGCAGTACCCCATCACCACGCTGGTCAGCCCAGGTAGCGAACCGGTAGACACCACCCCCACCTTCATCTGGACACCCGTGGATGGTGCGGCTAGTTATGTCCTCGAGATCTCCAAGCATCCTACTTTTTCACCGACCTATGATTCGGTGGCGACCTTCAACACGCAATTCACGCCTACCAAGGCTTATGATATGGGCGCAATGTATTACTGGCGGGTTGCCATCCGGGATCGCGATGGAAAGCAGGGTCCGTTCACCGATTCACGCATCATCATTGGCGATTTGTATCCAACTTATCTGCCAGCAATACGACGGTGAGGGTATATCAGCCGAAAAAAGTAAATATGATATTTTTGGGGTAAACAAAAAGAACCAGCGGGTAAACTCGCTGGTTCTAATTTATTTTCTAATTTCTTATCCCAGGTACTCCCGCAACCTGCGCCGGATGGCCGGGTGCCGCAGGCGGCTGAGCGCCTGGGCTTCGATCTGCCGCACGCGCTCGCGCGTCACGCCCATCTTGCGCCCCACCTCTTCCAGGGTGTAGGCCTGTCCATCCAGCAGGCCGTAGCGCAGCTGCAGGATGCGCACCTCGCGGGGAGGTAGCCCATTGAGCACCACATCCAGGTGCTCGCGCAGCAGGTTGTAAGTGGCGGTCTCATCCGGGGCGGGCACCTCTTCATCCTGGATGAAATCCCCCAGCACCGAATCTTCTTCATCGTCGGTGGGGGTTTCCAGGGATAGAGGGCGCCGTGCCACCTGGATCATATTCTCCACTTTTTGCGGCGTCACTTCCAGTGCTGTAGCCAGCTCGTCCACGCTGGGATCGCGCCCCAGGCGCTGGGTCAGTTGGTGCTGCACCCTGAGCAGTTTGTTGATCTGGTCGCCCATGTGGACAGGTACGCGGATGGTGCGCCCCTGGTCGGCGATGGCTCGCGTGACCGCCTGGCGGATCCACCAGGTGGCGTAGGTGCTGAACTTGTGCCCCCGGCGGTAATCGAACTTCTTGGCGGCGCGGATCAGGCCGATGTTGCCCTCCTGGATCAGGTCCAGGAACGGCACCCCCCGCCCCATATACTTCTTGGCCACGCTGATCACCAGCCTCGAATTGGCCGTGATCAGGTGCTCGCGGGCCAGCCAGCCATCTTCGATGCTCATCTGCAGCTCGCCGCGCCTGCGCAGGCTCACATTCCCCCGGGCGAGCTCTTCGCGCGCCATGCGCCCCTGCTCGATGCGTTTGGCCAGCTGCACCTCTTCCTCAGCGGTCAGCAGCGGTACCCGCCCGACCTCTTTCAGATACAAACCGATGGTGTCGTCCGTATCGATGTTGGCCAGGTAATTATCATCCACAGCCGCGGGGCGATGAGTCTCCTCTTCGGCCTCCTCCTCTTCGACCGCCGTCAGCTCGTCTTCGGTGGGTGCCCCCACAGTTACATCATCAACATAAGGTATGCCAGCACTGATCAAAGCCGCAAAGGCTTCTTCAAGCTGATCAACATCCTGCTCTGCTTCTGGAAAGAAGCTCAGGATATCATCAATCGTCACAAAGGATTTTTGCCTGCCCAGCTCGATCAGTCTTGCCAGAGCCGGGTGTTCATCTTCACGATTGGCTATTGCATTTATCAATTCTTCATCAATCATTTTTTCTCCCTAGCCGGCCTTCTCACCGGAGTAGGAACCTGTATTTTTCATAATCAGAATACACTTTTTTTCAATGAAAATCAAGTACTATTTCTTAATATTTCCTAATAACCAGCTCACGGAGTCGGGGTGACCGGAACCTCTGGTGCAAGCGGCGTGCCCATCTCGGTAGGAGTCACCTGGGGGGTGGGCGTGGGCAGCAAGGGTGGGTTCTTAACCATGCCCACCACCGCCTGGATCACGTTGATATCGACGATACTCACTGGCCCCGTGTCGACCCGCAGGTAATATCCATTGCCAGAAGGGACCACGTTGCCTATATAGGTGATCATTTGCGCGCCATCCATGGTGGTCATGGTGAGCGTATAGGCGGGAGTGGCCAGCCCGACGGCATCTAGCGCCACGTCTTGAGCCAGCGTCTCTTTCACCGGGAGCTCCAGCAGCTGGGTGACATTCGTCTGGATTTTAGCCGAATCCACCGTCTCCACCGGGATACCGGCGATCACCCATTGGATGGTATCCGGGTCTCGGTAGGTGGTGATGCTCTCTCCCGTGTTATCCGCCACCGTGATGCGGTCCACCCCGGCCAGCGTGATGCTGTACAGCTTTTCAGGCGTGGCAGTGGGGGTTTGGGTGGCTACATCCTTGGTTTTCTGGCCCTGGAAGTGCTGGAAAACGACCACGAACACACCTGCCAGGACGAATATGCCCAGCATGATCCAAGTGTTGCGTCGTACCATAGGCTTTACCCGTGCCTCCGCCGAGCTACGAACGACCAGACACCCGCGACCAGGATGGCCGCCGGTATGGCGATCACGGAAACGAAAAAGATCATGTTCTGCGTGTAGCCCTGGAAAGGCACCAGGGAGCGCGTGGTAGCCGGTTTGGGCGTCAGGCTGATCAGGTTTTCCACCTTGGCAGCCCAATCGATCGAGTTCACAATCAGGTCACCGTTGCCGTACACCGAATAGTTGCCGTTCATGGCAAAATCGGGATCGCCGATGACTACCAGGCGGGCGTTGGTGCTCGAATTCTGGGCGGCGACGGCCACCGTCACCGGTCCGAATATATCCACCCCTTGATCAGGAGCAGGGTCGTTAGCGCTGACCGACGCCAGGTCGCTTTCCGCCCACGATTGAGAGGAGGTCTTTACCAGCTCCGTCTTGGTGTAGTCTGTGCCGGCATCCTGGTTGATCCCCACGCTGCGCGAGGTGGGGAACAGTACCGTCATCCCTTTCAGGTTTTGGGTAATGGCATGCTGGGCATACAGGTTCGGGTCGGCAATGGCAATGTAGGGCTGCTGGAATTGCTGGGCAGCCACCTGGTCGATGATGATATCGTCGCCCAGCACGATGCCGTAGGTATCCGCCAGGTCGCTTGCCAGGGGGTCTGCGGCATCCCCAAAGTCAGTGGCGATGGTCGGTTCCTCCATCACCACCAGTGAGCCGCCATTTTTGAGGTAGGTATCCAGCATGCCCACCTCATGGTCGGTGAGCGGCTTCATCGGGCCGGCCACCACCACCACGCTGGCATCCTCGGGGATTTTGTCGCTGCTGAGCAGGTTCAAGCTCGAAACGGTGTAGTTCTTATTTTCTAGCGCTGATTTTAATGTCGAGTACGACTGGTTCCCTGTGGCATCGATCGAGACTTCGCCTTCACCGGTCAGGAAATAGATGGCGTGCTGGCCTGGATTCATCAGCCTGACCAGGGCGCCGGTGACCTCCGTTTCGGTGGCGCTGGCAGCTGATTGCCTGGCGGTTCCCATGTACAGCACGATGGTCCCATCGGCGGGTTTCCCGGCCTGCTGCCAGGCGACGGGGTCTGAATCCTGGTCGATGAAATCGTATTCGAATTTTCCCCTGCCCTCGTAAACATATTTATCCAGCAGGGTCTTGGCTGTCTGCATGGAGCTGGAGCTATTTTCCGAGAAAAAGCCCTTGGCAACCACCTTGTCGGGCAGGCTTTTCAGCGTATCGACGGTCTCCTTGGCCAGGCTGTTGGATTGGTCTTCAGAGATATCCCAGCGCTTGGTGTTTTTATACACGAAGAAATTGACCACCACCAGGATGCCGAAAAACGCCACCGACATAATGAACGCATTGCTTCCGTAACGGGCTTGCCTGCCGGTCAGGCTCTGCCGCACCGACTCCGGGTCGATGAAGACGTAGACCGCCAGGGCCACTACGAAAACGCCCAGGCTGATTTGTAAGCTCAGATTAAATTGCCTTTGAATGATATAGAGTGCCACCGCAGCTGCCAGGGCAATGATCGATAATGTGATGGCAGACCTGCGGATGATCAGACGCCAGTTGGCTTTCATTAGCGCCACCTCCGAACCTCAATGGAAACCGTGCCCAGGAACAGCGAAAATGCCGTGATGCTCAGGAAATAGACCGCGTCGCTCAGGTCGATGGTTCCCTGGTAAAAATTAAGTGAATAATGGTTAATTAAATTAAGGTAGTTCATGATCTGGCTGCCCATGCTGCTGCTGGTGTTGCTCATGGGGCTGATCACGAACCACAGGATCAAAACCACCGCCAGGCTGACGAAGAACACCACCACCTGGTTATTGAACAGCGAGGAGATGAAAATCCCGATCGCCACCAGGCTGGCTGCCATCAACACCAGGCCGACATAGCCGCTCAGCAGCACTCCCTGGTCGATGCCCGGGGTGACGAATCGATTCAAGATGATCGGGAATACCCAGGTGATGGCCAGCAGTGAGAGCATGAACATGAAAGTGCCCAGCCACTTGCCGACGATCAGTTCCCAATCTTTGACCGGTGCGGTCAGCATCAGCTCCATTGTCCCCGTGTGCACCTCTTCGGCAATGGAGCGCATAGTGATGGCCGGCATGGCGAATACCATCAGGATCACCATCCACGGGCCAGTCACGATATCCGGCCCTGGAGCATACGACTGGCCGTACATGGCATAGATGTTAGCCTGGGCCAATGCGTTGAAAAACATATAGCCAAGAATGATCATGAAAAAGAATGCCACGACGTAAGCTATGGGATTGGTAAAAAACAGCTTATACTCTCGCCGGGCGATCGTCCACATATTACGCATGAAAACCTTCCTTAATCGCTGAATTCCAGCCTGCGTTTGCTTCAATCCTGGAAGGAGGCAGGCTGATCGGCGCTTGAATCATCCATTTGAGGCAGCTCAGGCTCATCGCGGGTCAGCTCCAGGAAGATATCTTCCAGGCTGAGATCGATGTTCTTAAGCTCCAATAAATCGTATCCGGCATCAATCACCTTGCGGGCGATCGTCGGGCGCAGGTCCTTGCCGGGTGGGCAATCGATTTCTACCACCCCTTCCTCGATTTTGCTCACCTCACCAACCCCCGATACTTCACCGACCAGTTTCTCCAGCCCATCCCCATCGCCGCTCACCCGTAGAGCGATCCGCTGCACGCCGGTCAATCCCGCCTGTAACCTCTCGGGGGTATCTTCAGCCACGATCTTCCCCTTGTTGATGATCAGCACCCGGTCGCAGATCTGCTGCGCTTCCGAGAGGATATGGGTGGAGAGCAACACCGAGCGCTCTTTGCCGATCTCGCTGATCAGGTTGCGTACCTCTTTGATCTGTGCCGGGTCCAGGCCGATGGTGGGTTCATCCAGGATCAGCACTTCTGGCTCGTGCAACAGGGCCTGCGCCAGCCCGATGCGCTGGCGCATACCTTTGGACAGGTTGCCGATGTAGCCATCGGCCCGCTCGGTCATGTGCACGATCCCCAGCACATCGTCCACCCGGTCTTCTGCATCCTTGATATGCCGCAGGTCGGCCATGTATTTCAGGTAATCAAAAACGGTCATGTCGCGATATAAAGGCACGGTTTCGGGCAGGTAGCCCACCCGTTTTCTGACCTCGAGCGATTTTTCGACCACATCGAATCCCGCGACCCGCGCCCTGCCAAAGGTGGGGGGCATGAAGCCCGAAAGGATACGCATGGTTGTGGTTTTGCCCGCCCCATTGGGACCCAAGAAGCCCAGGATTTCCCCATCATTGGCCTGGAATGTCAGGTTATTGATCGCCCGGCGTGGACCGTAATCCTTCGTTAAACCTTCCACTTCGATCATACACAACTCCTATATAAACGAATAAAAGCACCGCCGCCGTATTCCCGGAGGCTGTGCTGTTTTCCCTGGTTATGCAGTTATCAATCTGGGTATAAAACCATGACTAAATGTAATAATCACTGTGTAAGACTATACATTAAAAAAAGTGTCCAAGTCAAGTGGTTAGCTGAAGTCTAATCGAATGCTAATCTAGGCGCACCCAGCCCGGGTTGTTTGACTTTTTCTATTTCATTGGGTAAAATAACGCATCCTTCACGGAACCTTTTTTAGATGCTGCTTTTAATGTCATTCCCCGTAACATAAACCCAGGCGCCAGGGCGTGTGGGAAATTTGTTTGTTTAAATCGATCACGATGGAGTTGAAGATGATGGATATCCTAGGTCTTGCCCGGCACGGTTTGAATGGATTTGAGCAAATTGCAATCTTGGGTGTCGTGGTGGTGGCGATCATCAGCCTGCTGTACGCCTGGTTCCTGCGCGGCAGGGTGCTGTCGAAAGATAAAGGCACCCCCAAGATGCAGGAGGTGTGGAATGCCATCCGGGTTGGCGCCAACAGCTACCTGAACCGCCAGCTGCGCTCGATCCTGCCCCTGATCCTCGTCTTAACGGTAGCCCTCTTCCTGTCCGTTTACATCGTGCCTCCATCGCTGGAAGCGCGTGAGTGGTACTGCATCTTCCTGCAGGGGGTGGATGCCCACAATGTCCAGGCTCTCACCAGCTGCGCGGCAGGCATCACCCAGGCTGCCACTCCCCAGGCCTACCAGCAGATCCTGGTCATCATCGGCCTGGCACGCATGATCGCCTTCGTGATGGGCGCTTCGTTCTCCCTGATCGTGGGCCAGCTGGGCATGCGTATGGCCATCCAGGCCAGCGTGCGCGCCGCCTCCGCCGCCCGGCGCGGCTTCAACGAGTCGCTTTCCATTGCCTATTATGCCGGCACGATCACCGGCATGCTGACCGATGGCCTGGGCCTGTTCGGCGGCACGATGATCTTCATGATCTTCGGCCGGGCTGCTCCCGATGCCCTGCTGGGGTTTGGCTTTGGCGGCACCCTGCTGGCGCTGTTCATGCGCGTGGGTGGCGGCATTTACACTAAAGCCGCCGACGTGGGCGCCGACCTGGTCGGCAAGATCGAGCACGATATCCCCGAGGATGACCCCCGCAACGCGGCGGTGATCGCCGACCTGGTGGGCGATAACGTGGGCGATTGCGCCGGGATGGCCGCCGATATTTTTGAGAGCTACGAGGTGACCATCGTCTCGGGCCTGATCCTCGGCCTGGCGCTGGTTGCCCTCACCGGTGACTTGAAGTGGATCGTTTACCCGCTGATCATCCGTGCCATCGGCGTGTTGAGCTCCATCCTGGGCACTTTCACCGTGCCCATCTGGGAACGCTTCCCGCTCAAGTTCCTGCGTGCCCATGACGCCGAAGAGGCCATGTTCCGTTCCTACGAGGTCTCCAGCGTCAACACCATCCTGTGGTCCTTCCTGCTGGCCTTCTTATATGCCGGGGATTGGAGGCTGGCCATGCTCACCACCATCGGCGTGGGCCTGGCCGTGGCTTTCAACCCGCTCACCTCCTACTTCACCTCAACCAAGAAGGAACCGGTCAAGGAGATCGTGGCGGCCTCCAACGGAGGCCCGGCCACTATGATCCTGTCGGGGCTCTCGGTGGGCATGGAGTCCAGCGTGTGGGCTTTGTTCGTGATCGCCATCAGCTTTGTGCTGGCCATGGTGCTGTACGGCTCCAGCGGCACCACCTACGTGCTGTATGCGGTGGCCATGGTGGGCATCGGCATGCTCAGCCACACCGGCAACAACGTGGCCATGGACTCGTACGGCCCAATCTCCGATAATGCCAACGGCATCGGCGAGATGTGCTGGCACGACCTGGAGGACGAGGAGACCCTCAAGGCCCGCCAGATCATGGCCGACCTGGACGCGGTGGGCAACACCACCAAGGCCATCACCAAGGGCGTGGCCATCGCTTCGGCGGTGATCGCCGCGGTCAGCTTGTTCGCCTCCTTCATCACCGACATCGGCAACGTGCAGAGGCAGCTGGGCTTCCCCGTCATGGAGGCCATCCGCGTGTCAGACACGCGCGTATTCATCGGCCTGCTCATCGGCGGCGCCCTGCCCTGGCTGTTCAGCTCGCTCTCCATCCGGGCGGTCACCCGGGCCGCCGGGCTGATCGTCGAAGAGGTCAGGCGCCAGTTCCGCATCCCGGGGCTCATGGAGGGCAAGGTGCAGCCCGATTATGCGCGTGCCGTGGGCATCTCCACCACTGCCGCACAAAAAGAGCTCATTCCCCTCGCCACCATCGCCGTGCTGCTGCCCCTGGCCCTGGGCCTGGTGCTGCAGGTAGAGGCCCTGGGTGGCTTTTTGGCGGGCATCATCCTCAGCGGGCAGCTGCTGGCGGTCTTCATGGCCAATGCGGGCGGCGCCTGGGATAATGCCAAGAAATCCATCGAGGACGAGCCGCGCAACCTGGCCGCCAACACCGGCAAGGGCTCCGAGCGCCACAAGGCCGGGGTGGTGGGCGACACCGTGGGTGACCCGCTCAAGGACACCGCCGGCCCCGCCTTGAACCCCATGATCAAGGTGGTCAACCTGGTCAGCCTGATCATGGCGCCGGTCATCGTAAAATACAGCGAATCCCCGCTGGTGTCCTACTCGGTGGCGCTGCTGTTCCTGGTGGCCATCGGTTGGGCGATCATGCGCAGCAAGAAGCCGGCTGCCGCTGCGGCTATAGATCCCAGCGAATCCCTTCCAGGGAAGGAATAAGCGAGCAAACGCAACCGCTAGCTGCAGGCTTTTCGTATCAGCCGATAAGATCTCATCAAGCAGGATAAAAAGGACCAGCATGTTTTCAGTACCGGTGAAAACATGCTGGTCTTTCTTTTCATGGACAGTGAAAACTTCTATCAATCCAACCGATCAGAGCATTGAATCAAACCATGCTTACCTCTGATCCTGATGAAGACGGATTTGAAATCGGAGGCATGCTGGTCGAGCTGCACTCGACCTCAAAGGGGCTGCTTGAGCAGTAGATTATCCTAAAAGAGGCTGCTCATCCAACACACACGGATCGACCCTTATAGCTTCCCGAACGCCACCCCTTTGTAACCCCAGCCGCTGGAGGCACAAATCTCCTGGATGGGTTTCTTAAGCTCATTGGTATTGAAGCGATATTTATACACCTGGCCGGGTGCCAATGTCTCGGTGAAAGCATAGGCGGTGCCGAATTGCATCGAGGTCATCTGGCCTTTGAATGCACTGGCTTCCAGCGTAAGCTGCGGGATGCCTGCCGACCAGCTGAGCGAATATTCCCGGTCCTGGGCGCGCAACTCGCTTTTTTCGGCATCGAGTTTCATATGAATCTGGAAGACCTTTTCCAGGTTGGCATCTTCGAAAATCTTATACCAGCTGGGTTCCACAATCTTCCACTCGGCCACCAGGTCCACACCTTCAGCCTGGCCGTCGACGATGCGATAGGGTGACGTGGCGCGGTTGAGCCCAAGCAGGCGGGCTTTCAATTCCCCGCTAGGAATTGCCGGGATGTTGCTGCTTGGTTTCTTTCCGAATAGTGGCATGCTGGCCCTCCTCAGTGATTTATGGATACCTTGAATTCTATTAATCATAGCAGAATTTTCTAAAAATAGTCTATGCGCGGGTTGATTGTAGAGATATCTCTCGAATACTACAGTCAGGCTAAAGGTTTTTTGCCCGCATGTATGCATACGGGAGGCTCGATATATTGCCGTTATAATTAATCATCAGCCCGCCTCTGCAATCGGAACAATACCGTACCCAATCCCATTTTTATAGTCACCACCCACAAGGCGAACGGCGCCCCGAATGCTAACCTGCACTCGTGGGGGTTATTGATTGGAGAAAAATGCAACTACTCATCCCTGGTAGCGCTGCTGGATAACACGCATACCTACGCCAACATCCTGCGTGAAACTGAGTGGTGTGTTTGTTTTCCCACGTTTCAACACGATAAGCAATGTTTCGAGACCATCCGGCTCAACCTGCCAGACAATGACGAAATAACCGATTCAGGATTCACCCTCGAAGCGGCAAAGGCGGTGCAGGCGCCGCGTATTGCCGAATGCCCGATTAACCCGGAATGCCGCCTTGAGTGGCACCGTCCACTTTATGAAAACAGTCACTGGCACCTTTTCGCCGGGCGGGTGTTACACCTGGCAATGGATGAGCCGGCCATGGTGCCTGACCCGGCAGAGCGCATGCGTACATTGGGGTTGATGTACAACATCCGCAGCACTGTCCATCCCCTCACCGGTGAGCAGTACGGTCCAAACACACTAGGGCTGCGCAACGAGATAGAAAAGATCTATAGTAACCAGGCTTGTCGAAAAGTACACGGCCGTCACCCACTCTGGCGGGTGGTAGGATTCCACCTGGAGAATGGGTAGTCCCATCCCGCGTTGTAGCGGCGATTTACCCAGATGGATGCTCACTCTTCACCACCGGTCATGCCTGCTGCGGTTTAAGGCAGGCCGCTAAGCACAGGCAGAGTACCCAGCAATTGCGCCGCCCATCAATGCGCGGCTTTGACGGCCACCTCCTCCAGTGGCACACCGCCCTGCTTTCCCTGTGCCATCGCCTTCGGCACGTTCACCAGCGGCAGCAGGACCAGCCCCAGCAGGAAGAAGACGATCACCGATACGATCCCCAGGCGCAGGCTGCCGGTGATCTGGTTCACCAGGCCGAACAGGAACGTGCCCATCCAGGATGTGCCACGCTCGCTGATCTCATAAAAGCTGTAGAACTCAGCTTCCTGGTCCTTGGGGACCATCTGGGCGAACAGGCTGCGGCTGAGCGCCTGCGAGCCGCCCATCACCAGGGCGATGACGAAGCCCAGGAACCAGAATTCCAGCTGGCGCTGCTCCATGCCCAGCACCAGCGCAGTGCCCTTCATCCCCATCGCCGCGTAGATCACGCAGCCGCTCCAGATCACCAGGCTGAGCAGGATGGTATTCTTGGTACCCAGCCGCCCCGCCAGCCTGCCGAAACCCAGGGCACCGAAGAAGGCCACGAACTGGATCATCAGGATCACCAGGATCAGGTTGGTGGAGCTCATGCCCAGCTCTTCGGCGGCGAAAATGGCCGAGACGGCGATGACGGTCTGGATGCCGTCGTTGTAAAGCAGGTAGGAGATAAGGTACTTCATCGCCTCGGGCAGGGTTTTGGATTTCTTATAAATGAATATCCCCAGGACGGCGATCGGTCCGAGGGCGGGCAGCAGCGCGATCACAACCGGCACGCGCAGCAGGAACAGCACCGGGATGAGCAGCGGCAGCAGCATCATAGTGGTGACGGCGCTGTTAGAGATGCCGATCAGGCGCGCCAGCTGCTTGAAGCCGATGGTCAGGTAGCTATCCCCTGGGGGTAGCTGCTGAACGGCCTGCCGCTGACGCAGCCGGGCGAAGGTGATGAACGAGAAGCCCAGCCACCAAACCCCGGCTGAGGCCAGGCTGATGCGCGCCACCAGGGTTTCAGAAAGCCCGAACTTGCCCGCAAACAGGTACATCACCAGGTTGATCAGCAGCAGCAGCCCTCCACCCAGGTAGCCCATGGCCCAGGCGTAGGCCGACACCCGGTCGCGCTGGTCCTCGCTGGCGATATTGGGCAGGTAAGAGTTGTAGAACACCATCCCCGCCCCGAAGGCCAGGTTGGCGGTCAAGAACAGCAGCCCTGCCAGCCAGTGCAGCCCCGGGGTGATGAAAAACAGCAGGATGGTCGCCACAGCTCCCAGCGTGCTGAAGATGCGCATCAGGCGCTTGCGCAGGTGGGAATAATCCGCCAGGGCGCCCAGGATCGGCAGGAAGGTGACCTGCAACAGGACGGAGGCGGAGATCAGGTAGGTGAAGTAAGAATCATAGCGGATGGGTACCCCCAGCAGGTACACCAGCCCGTTCGCATCTGCCGCGGCTTTGGTGATCGACGAGAGATATGGGCCAAGGAAGACGGTGATGACGGTGGTGCTGAAGGCGCTGATGGCCCAGTCGAACATGGCCCAGCCGTAAATTTCACGCTTGTCATTTACCATACCTGTCGCAGTGGATATCATGATCGGCCTCCTTGGGGTGATTTGATGAATTGTACACTGAAAGAATCCCCAGCGGCAAGCCTGAGCGTTCCATGTTTTAGAAAATTCGCTCCCTGTGCAACAGGACCGGATGATCGTCATTATGATCACCTTCCTTGCTGGCAGACCTGCAGGATGTTCCTCCTTATCACGATTTGTGGGAACCATGGTGACCAAATTAAAAATAATTTCTGGCAACTTCTTGCTACACCATCGCCTATTTGCACCCATCGGATATTCACTTAAACTACATTAAGTTATAAAATCATGCTCACCCAGGCAGATTGTTTACGTTCTGGTCAAACACTTGCAACTTCAAGCAGAATAGGGCATACTTAACCCCGGGAGTGCAGCCATGGCTATTATTTCTTTACGTGCATACAATATTGAAATCGAGGGCATGATCGATAACGCCCAGCTGGATGAGGCAGTGGCTCACTGCCGCCACATCCTGGCCACGTTTCCAAAACACATTGCCACCTATCGCCTGCTGGGCAAGGCCCACCTGGAACAGCAGCGCATCAGCGATGCCACCGATATCTTCCAACGCGTGCTCACCGCCATTCCTGATGACTTTGTCGCCAACCTCGGCATGAGCATCATCCGCGAGGATGAGAACAACCTGGATGCCGCCATCTGGCACATGGAGCTGGCCTATGAAGCCCAGCCGGCCAATCTGGCCATCCAGGATGAGCTGCGCCGCCTGTACGGGCGCAGGGATGGGGTGCAGCCTGCCAAGGTCCGCCTCACCCGTGGCGCCCTCGCCCGCATGTATGCCAAGGGCGGCCTGTACGACCAGGCCATTGCCGAGCTACGCGCCGCCATCGCTGAAGACCCCAACCGTCCCGATCTGCAGGTTCTCCTCGCCCAGATGTTTTTCCAAACAGCTCAGCGTGTCGAGGCGGTCGAGACCTGCGTGAACATCTTGAAGAAATTGCCCGTGTGCCTTGAAGCCAACCGTATCCTGGCCGTGTCACTGCCCGAGACGGAAGGTTCTGACTCGGTGCGCAATTACCGCCAGATCGCCGTATCGATGGATCCCTATTTCGCTTTTGCCGAGCCGGAGGCCATCGCTTCCGACCAGGTGCCTGAAAGCGCGGTCAATATCGAGCGCCTGGACTGGAAATCCGGCATCCAGGTGGGCGAGGTACCCAGCCAACCCACCTGGGCCACCTCCCTGGGGATTTCCCTTGAGAAACCCGAGGACGAGAATATCCCCGATTGGCTAAAATCTGCCGAGGCTGCCGTGCCTCCCACCCCCAGCGAGAATGCCTCCCCGGGCGCCTCTCCATTCATTTGGGACACTCAGGAGGTGGAAAAAATCATCACCGAGACTTCCAAGCCAGAGGGGGAGCTGCCCGATTGGATGAAAGACGCTGGCTGGCAGCCTGCTTCGGGAGAGGTCACCCCGCCCACTGAAGAAATTAAGCCTGTGCCACTAAATGCAGACGCTTCCGTCAATGAAGAGCTCCAGCAAGCGGATATCCCCGACTGGCTCAAGGGTGTTGCCCCGGAAGGGGTACTGGGCGCTGAGCAACCCCCAGAGACACCAAAGGAGGATGAGCTCTCCAACCCGTGGCTCGAGCCGCACCAACCCGGGCCCACCGATTCAATCATTCACTGGCTGGAAGAGGAAAAGCCGGTCAGGTCAGACGCCGCCCCTACCCCAGCTGATGACGCCAGCCAGGTCCTGGACGACGAAGTGCCGGATTGGTTAAAAGATTTGGATGTACCCCAACCATCAAGCACCCCGACAGCCGGTACGCCCGAAGAAGCTCCTGGCGCCTTCCCTGAGACGCCTGCCTTCATCGAGGAGCCGCCCTTCGCCGAGACGCTGCAAGCCCAGCCCGAAGCCAGCCTTCCGGAAACGCCTGCTGAACCAGGTTCCGAGGCTGCCCCGGCGGAAGGCATCGAAGAGGTGCCCGACTGGCTGAGGCAAATCGCGGCTGAGCTGCCATCGGCGGGCGCGTTCATCGCCCCAGAACCGGTATCCACTGCTGAGCCTGGGTTACCTGCCGAGCAATCATTAAGTGAGCAAGCCGTTCCACCTGAAGAGCAAATTCCCGAAGCCGCCGAAGAGCTTGCCGCCGGAGCACAGGCTGCCCCCATTGAAAGCGAGCAGCCTGAGGTCGAAGCAGCTCCATCACCTGAAGAGCTGCTCACCGAACAAGCCCTGCCAGAAGCGGAGTTAGCCCCTGGAGAAGTGCAGCTTCCAGGCGAAGAAGTACCCACCATCCCACCCGGCGAAGCAGAGATACTCGCTGAGGCCCAGGGTGAAGCGCCCATCGAAGCGCTGCCTGGAGCAGAAGCAGCCGGGGCGGAGGAGCCGGTTGAAGAAGCCGCCGTGCAGGCAGAAATCCCACCTGTCCCTGAAGAATTGATCCCCGCTGAAGGAGAGCCCATCTCAGCAGCAGCCCAGCCTGAGGTTGCTGAAACGCCGGAAGTATCAGCGGCGCTTGAGTCTGCCACCTCTCTTGAAAAGCTGCCTGCCGAAGAGCAGCCTATCCCCATCGAACAGGCACCCCTGGAAGAAGAATTACCCGCGGCAGTAGAAGAGCTGCCGGAGGTCGAAATTCCAATCGTCACCGAAGAACAGCCTGTTGCAGAACAGCCAGAGCTGGCACAGGAAGAGACACCAGCTACAGAAGCCCTCCCCGAACCGGGTATCGAAGAATTCGCCTGGCTGGAAGACCTGGCTGCGGAACAATCCAAGCCAGAGGAACCCCTGGTTGCTCCCCCGGAAGAAGGTGAGATTTCTCCACCCGAGTGGGTCAAATTGGAGATGGAACCTACCAGCGAAGAAATTGCTCCCGCCCCGGCCCAAGCTGCTGAAGCTGAAGCTGCTTTTCCTGCCCAGGAGGTCCCCGAGTGGATCAAGGGCCTGGGTGAAGAGCCCGAGATCGAGCCTGCTCCCGAGACTCCCGCAGGAACCTCGATCATCGAGCCCGAGATTCCCCACGCTGAAGAGCTGCCTGCCTGGCTGCTGGAAATGGAGCAGCCAGAGCCTGAAAAAGAGCCCTCCATTGGCACTGAAGAGCCCCTGGCCTGGGAAGCAGAGCAGCTGCCCGATTGGCTGAAAGAAATGGCCGAGTCGGGTGAGCCTGAGGCGGCACCCTTGGCACCCGAGCCTGCAATCACCGCCGAAACCCCCGCGGCATCCTTGGCTGAAGAATCGGCTCCTGCCGAAGAAATAATCCTGCCTGCCGAGGAGCTTGTCCCAGAGATCACCCAGGAGCCGCCAGTAGCTGAGGTAGAAGCTCCTGGAGGCGCCATCCTCCAGCCAGTAGATGAGGAGCTTGCCACACAAGCCAT
>Ga0172363_10001138_pt1 | contig 21261 bp, 19 predicted proteins | sample LakKivs2_kivu2a2_FD_114541 | JGI IMG/M metagenome (GOLD analysis project Ga0172363, IMG submission 114541) | Sediment microbial communities from Lake Kivu, Rwanda - Sediment s2_kivu2a2 | ecosystem: Environmental > Aquatic > Freshwater > Lake > Sediment | place: Rwanda: Western Province, Lake... | reverse complement strand
GAAGGGTTTTTACTCCTCTTTTGCCTATGGACAATGAAATTAGTAAATTCATGGTGTCGTTTAGGTAGTGGACAGCCGCCCAAGCATTGTTTGCTGGCAGAATAGCTGTCAACACTTATCTCGTGCTACTTTTAGCTTTAATATTAAATCATGTTTGACAGAACAAATTTGCGATGCATTTCGTCTGAAAAGCGCATGTTAGAAAGGTTGGAAAATGCGCATGACAACTGTGGCCATAAATCCTATTCCTAGGGCTAGTGCTACCAGTCTGAGGCGATTTTTCTGTATTATGATGTTGCTTAAGTATCCTGTTGCAGAGGATATAAGTTCAGACGTTATTAAAAGAATGATTGCCGTAACAGCTAACCATAGGCTTATGTCTGACAGTGATAGGGGAAAATTCATGGTTTAGCCTTCCATGAAGCCATACCAAACTTCGAGTGTCTGGCCATCTGCGGACATGCTGTCCTTTTGTAGTGTTATCATCTTTCCAGTTGCTTTTGCAATGGCACATGCTATGGCGCTTACGAGTGGGCATCCTAAAGTGTGGACGCTTTTCAAGTTCTCTTCAGTTGTGTAGAGATTTTTGTATGCGGAGTCAAATATTTTTGCATGTATTTGGTTTTCCTCTACTTTGATTTCTACCTCTTTTGCTAGTCGGAGGTTTTCAACAATTAGAGGTGGGAGGCTTTCACATAGTTCACCAATTTGAAGCTGCGTAATGTCTTTTCTTAGTTCTTTTTCGAACTGGGTTGATAACCCTAAGCCTGGTGGAGCTATGCATATTCCATTCGGGTTTTGCAGAAGGAATTTGCTTTTTGCGAGTTCTTCTATTGATGGCACACCGCCAGTGTCGGCGGACATGAAGACCACAGGTTCTTTTAGGCCTTTTAGATATTCAGGTAGGTAGACTTCTTTAGGGTATGGTGGTATGTAGTAGCTTTTTCCTTTGAATTTTAGGTCTCTGACTATTCTGTCTATTGTTGTGTATGTGGAGGTTGCTGTTGAGTCTAGGAGGCTACTTTGAACATATCTTACTGGTCTTACAAAGAAGAAGAGGGCGCCCCAAAATGTTAGGCCTAAACCGATGAAGGCTAAGATGTTGGAGCTATTTATTATGGAAAAGATTAGTGCTAAAACGCCAGGAATCAGTAAGGCGAGGCCTATTTTGCCTGAGGGGATTCCCATTGCCTTTTTAAGTTCAAGCTTCAAGTTTTCATTGTCTGCTTGCAGTTGCTTTATTGTCTCTATTAAATACTGTGTAGTCGTTATTTCTGAGGATTTGTCTTCTGTTCCCTTTGCTGTTTGCTGTTTTTTCTCTGGGCACATGATTTTCCAATAAAATAGAGTAAATCCTTCATTTAAGGTTTCTAGAGGTTTACTAAAGTTTTCCAGGCTAAAAGGGTCTATTGCTGTGGGCTTTAAAATTGTCTTTTCCTTTTATGCAGAAATACACCTAGGCCAAGAATCATTGCAGCTATTGCACCTGCGGTGCCGACTATTGGAACGTCAGGTATTGTGTTGAATGATGTTGCTCTAATCCTAACTACGTCAGTGTGATTAGCTTTTGTCGTTCCCCCTTCTCCTATAAACAAGGCTTGGACACCCCAGTCTCCAATAGCATCTGGTATGTATGAACTGTTTGCATAATAGATTAGCTTTCCATCATATGTGGAACCATTGCTCCAAACGGGAACATTCACTTCATATGCAACAGTTTCATTAGGATAATGCCACAGAAAGGTAACACTTGCAACATTTGGATTAGTCGTACCTGCAATGGCAGTAATTAACGTTCCTAGTGGCACGTCTACTCCATGATGATCTGTAGTTACGGCGTATCCAGAGCTTATGGCACTCCACTGCGCATGTGCAACACTAATTGCTGCTAGAAATATACCCGCTAACAGAATAGCAACTGTTGCATAAACTTTCTTCATTTGCATCCTTTCTAAAAATATCATGGTGGGCGTATTAAAAAAGGTATATGGACAAGAGTTATAGAACACTCGAAAATTGTTCCATTCAAACGTGTGTTATGAGGTTTTTCGTGCAAAGGCTCACAGAACTGCAGAAGAAGCTGTTTTATTGTCGAGGATTGATTTTAGATGGTTGAGTGTAAAATTGATTATATCCTAGTCTTGTTTGAAGGGGTGTGGATTGAACTGTAGGCTTCTAGATGTTAATTAAACTTCTCCACGCCAGAAGAGGCTTGTTGTGGTTAGAGATTATGTCTCTTTTTATGAAGCCATAATCCTGAAGACGGTTAAGGTGCTCCATTAGGCTTTCAAGTTTCATGAATTTTCCGACTTTTCTTCTAATGGCCAAGTTTATGTCCATTGTTGTTACTGCCTTTTTTTCTTTGTTTAACTTGATTGTTGTTTGGAGCACTAGTTTGTCTTTGGGAGATCCAAAATTGTTAAAGATTTTTAGGTTGTTTGTTCTTTTTCTCCATTCATTAACGTGTTGTGCTGTTTTTGTGCTTACAATAAAAGCTATTAGAACTGCTAAAAGCATTTGCTGGGCGAAAACTCCCAAGGAAATGAGCGTTTGACTTTTGATGGGCTCCCAATAGCTAGCTATCTCTTGTCCAAAATCTAATAGAAAATCCTCAGTTTGCTGGTAGTTTGATTGGTCTTTTGTTAGGATTATTATTAAGCTTATTCTGACATATTTCTGCTGAATCGTTGCACCTATTTTGAATGTTGCTCTTTCATACCAGTAAAGCGTTACCTGCGTGTAGTTTTGGTCAGCATCTTTGAAAACCAGATATCGAGCTATTATCGAATCACCAAGCAGTTGGATATCTCTAGAATCTAAAACTTCAACAATGGGGTATTGCCCTTGAGAGGTTCGCCAAGTTATTAAACAAACTTCCCAGCTGTGCAAATTTGAAAGACTGCTTGCGACACCTATTAGCACGTAAACTACGGGAGTTGAAATGTTTGTTGGAATGTAGACATATGTGATTGAGGCGTCTTGTTTTGATAATTGCTCGTATTCTACGTCTCTGCCCATATACCTTAGTTTGTATTCTGGGATTTGAGGCAGAATGTTGGTTGCTTGTTCCCATGTTGAACTTACTTCAATTGTCTCGTTGGCAATGGCAAAAACGGGTGCGTTGACACTTAAAGAAAGCAAAGAGAAGACAAGAAGCAGGAGGATCAGTTTTGCCCAAAAAAATTGTGAAAGCTTCTTTAGCGGATTGATGAAACTTCCACAGTTTGAACAGAAACTTTCTAAGGTTTCTCTGCTAGTTTTGCATTGTGAACATGGAGGCACGTTACTTGTTTTTGAAACAATTTTTATTTTCAAAAACTTTTCTGACATAAAGAGTATAAGAATCATTCCAACAAAAATGAGAAGTAATCCGGCCACTGTGTGGAAAATGTTCATGGCAATTTCTTCGCCTAAAAAGACGGCGGCTGAGATTATTGTTGTTATGCGTATAATGTTTAGAACTTCAAATATTAGGAAACCAAGTGGAAATATCACGATTTTTTTCCAAGAAGAGGTTGAGATCATGATGGCTAGAAAGGCGGCGAACATTGTAAAGGCTATTAAGGTATAGATTCCGGAGCATGGCAAGTCTATTGTGAAAGGAATAGGCTCTGTGGAGGTTGCAAGATTTATGGTTGGAGCTCCGTACGATGTGGACAAAGTTACTGGAAACCCGCAAGCTTTCAGAAGAACATATGAGGCTTGGGTGTTAAAGTTTGCCAGGGTTCCACCTAAAGCGTACATGATTTCGTTGGGCAAAGGCACTAGAAAGATTAGGAAGAGAATTGGTATCGACAGCATTTTTAACGCGTTGAAGTTGAAAAGGGCGAGCACTAAACCGCCGACGAACAGGGGAAGAGAGAGCAAATGATATTCTAATGGGTAAAAAGTGTAGGAGCCATACCAGTAAAGCAGGAAAGCTATGAGACAAAGGCTTAATCCAATAAGCTCATCTAAATATTTAGTTTTAGACTGTTTTTGAAGCTTTTCTGACGCAAGTGACGCTTTAAACAGATCTTTTTTCTGGTAAAAGAGATAGCCAATGAAAAAAGGGGCTAGGAAGACATAGTTTAGAGCCTGTGCATTTATAGCTTCATTTGTAAGGATTTCTAGATCACGCCAGTAAACAATTAAGACTAAAAAAATGGGCAAAGAAACTGATAGAATAAGTGAAACGTTTGCTCTGCTCAACTTATCGATTAGCATTTGGCTTAGCTTTCTATATAGAGACGTGGAAAACCCTCACATTCGTCAATGAACGATCAACTATAAAACGTGGTAATATGCGCTATACCTATGAAATACTAACTTCACATTTAACACATAAATAATTTAAACAAGAGACAAAAATAGCAAATTATAAATCTTTACGTTATTTTTCTTTTCTTTCGTTGTATATAGAACCCTGTTGCTCCCACCAAAGCTACTAAAGCAATCACTGTTCCGAATGGAACTTCAGGAACGGCTCTAGGCGTCCAACATCGACGACAGAAGAACCACCAGAAAAACCACAGTCTCCACGGACATCCTGTTCCTTCTGCATATACCGTGTAAGTTCCTTCCATTTCTGCAGTGATAGAATCTACATAGACTGATGTTGTTGTGTCAGTTAGCACTATTGAGAGGTTATGCCATTCTGCAACAGTGTTGTTTGCAGGGTCGTAAACAATAATATCGGTGACTGTGATTGTTTGGTTGGGGTCTATGGCGTTGGCCTTGACATATATGCGTACAATTTCCCCAAGTAGGTATTCGTTCTTGTCAGTGTACACTGTGAAGGACTCTGTTGTTTCATCAGCGATGACCGTGGGAATAGCTAGAATCGTCACACATAACCATGCCACAACGACTAATCTACAAATGCCTCGTGCAGACATGCCTTTATCCCAACATTCACTTTAGATTCTCTTCTTCGAAATATAAAAACCCAAATGGTGTAAAGAACTAGAATATATTATAAAAGTTCTATGCACCTTTTTCTCTTATTTTTCGAGCATCTCGATTTTAGTGGTTATTTTGTGCAACTGATGTTAATATTGTTTTAAGGATTTGGAATCCATCAGAAAGTATTCGCAGATTTGAAATGTTGTATTTTCTACTTTCGCAGCTTATGGGTGTTTCTTTTAGTATGAACCCATTTTTCAGGCTTTTTACTGTTATTTCAGTTTCAATTTCGTAGCCGCGCGATTGCAAACCAAATTTGTTGAGGAATTCTTTCTTGAATGCTCTCATGCCTGTTTGGCTGTCTGTGACTTTTTTCCGTGTTAAGATCATTATTGCCATGTTAATTAGCTTGTTGCCAACTATGTGAAGCTTTGAGGTGTGATTCTTATTTTGACCAAGGAATCTTGAGCCTGCTACAATATCTGCTCCGTTGAACAGTGGGTCTATGAGATCTGGGATTTCCTTAGGGTTGTGGGAACCATCTGCATCTACTGTTACTATGATGTCGCCTTGAGCGTGTTGGAAGCCTTTTCTTAGGGCGTATCCTTTTCCTTGGTTTTTTCCATTAGATAGTATAGTGGCTTTGTATCTGTATGCTATTTCTTTTGTTTGATCTGTTGAGCCATCGTCGATAACTATAATTTCGTATGGGATTCCTAAGGCTTCCATTATTTGGGTAGTTTCTTCGATGACGCTGCCTATTGTTTTCTGCTCATTGTAGGCTGGAATAATCACTGACACAGCATATGTTTGCATTGTATTCTCCTTTCTCTGATTTTAATTGTTAATACAGAAAATTAAGCCTATATGGAGAATAGATATAGAAAATTTGTCAAATTGTTATAGACTTTTAATCTGCTAAGGGTTTTATGATTATGTCAAAGCTAAATCTATTCACGTTGTAGGCTATCAGATATTCAACAAAGCTTGTGTTAAAGGAGACCTCTAAGGTTAAGGTTACGTAAATCTCTTCGCCTGGACCTAGCATTGTGTCATTGTAATTCCATGTGAGGTTCAGCGGGTTCTCTACAGGTAGGTTTTTTGTGACGTTTTGATCATTTGAGTTTTGGAATGTTAAATTGGAGGTTTTTAGGCTTAAAATTATTGGTATGTTGCTTTTACTTTTTATATAGAATGAGCGATTTGTGGAGGTCCCTGGATAAAGCGTTCCCCAATCGATATATGAAATTCCTTCTTGAGTAGTGTTTATGTCTCCCCCGTAAACTTCAGTTCCTATTATTTGTATGGTGCCAATGCTTGGAAAACGCATGTTGTGGTACTTGTCCATCAATAGGGCTATTGTTGTGCTAATGACTAGTGTAGTTGCCGAAACAACTATAATTAGTAATATTATTTTCTTTTTGCCTTTGAAAAAATTCGCAGCAGTGTCGAGCCGAATTTTCAAACGACTTTGCCAGTTAACAGTTGCTTTTTTGCTGCCTAAAAATTTATCGGTAACCATTTCTCAAGCATTTTTGTTAATTTGTCCATAAAGTTTAATGGAATGTTAAGCAGTTTTGAGATTATTCTCAAGTCCGAGAACATGGTTTTGAGATTTTTTATGTCGCTTGTGTTAATTGCGCCAATAAGAGGGGCTGTTATTAAATAGGTTGTCAGAAAAGTTGCTCCTCCAAATGCTAACTCTATCCAATCCGCAGATGCAATGAGATTTAGCATCAGATATGTGGTTGCAGCTGCAATAGCTGATGCAGCAAGTATTTTTGTGGATGATTTAATGTCCACTTTTGCTTTGTAACGTTTCCATATCAGATATAGCCCCAGAAGCATGCTTGGTATTCCAGCCGCTATGCTTGTCAGTATTAAGCCCACGATTCCCATTGAAGGTATTAGTAGGAAGGCTAATGGCATCCCAAACGTGAGAGTTATCAAGCTTAGTTTCATCTGAATTTTGGTTTCGCCAAGACCCGCCAATAAACTTCCCAATATTAGGGCTCCGAAAATCACATAAAAGTTGTTTATCACGTATAATGTTAAAAAGAAAGGGGCATATGTCCATTTTTCTCCAAACAATGCGCTTATCATGGGTTTGGATAGAACCATCATGGCTGTTGTGGCTGGGACGAGGAGTATGGCGGTGTATTTAACTGAAGATGAGAATACTGTTTGAAGCAGTTCACTTTCGTTATTTGGGTTAATTTTTGAAAAGACCGGGAACAGCACTGTTGATATGGGTATTGTGAAGAATGTCAGTATAGTGGCGAATTGGGTTGCCGCTTGATAGTTGCCTATCATGGCGTCTGTGCAGTAAATAGCCATCAAAAAAGCGTAAAATTGTACGAGAAACCCGCCTATAATGGATGAAATTGAAAGGGGAAACCCGAAACGTAACATTTTCTTTATAGTTGTGGTTATACTTGCCTTTTCGTGGTTTTTAGCTTTCAGCCTTCTAATTATGGTTAAGTACAGTATTGCTAACCCAATTGCTGCTGATGCTAAAAATGATGTTGTATAGCCTAAAGTTGCTCCTAACGCACTATATCCTATTAAGACCAAGAGCGGAGATGTTATGGTTTTAACTATGGCTTGGCAGATGTTGGCTAGACTGTACATTTCCATTCTTTCAAAACCTACAAAGCTTGATTGCGCGGCTGTGAGAAGGGCTCCTGCAAATATGGTGATGGAGGCTATTGCGATCAAGGATGAGGATTCTGGTCTTTGGAATATGGTTGGAGCGATGAAGTTTGAGAGAAAAACTAGGATTATAGATAGGATGAGCCCTGTTGCGATCTCGAAAAGTGTGCCAGCAACTACTATTTCATATGCATGTTCTTCCTTGTTTTCGGCTCTAAGACTGGCTGTGTATTTGGTTATGGCTGAGTTTACTCCCCAGTCTCTGAAAAGAATCGCCATGTAGGATGGAATTAGGGCTATGGAGTATAATCCGTATTCTTCGGGTGTCATTAGCCTTGCGAGGATTATTGTGCCTATAGCCATTATAACTGTGGAAGCGGCTATGCCAATGAATAGCTGAAAGCTTCCTGTAGCGGATTTTTTCCCCATTTCCAAGGCTTTTTGCATTGTTTTTCCTTCTTTTAATTGGTTGTTGTATGGAAAGTCTATGTTATGCTTTTTTTGTTGTGTTCGCCACTTATGCATGTTCATTAGATCTCTAATTCAAGGGGCTAAACATAGGCGGTTGGACGTTGATATTTTGGGTAGTTTTGGCGTGAAAACAAGGAAGCTTGAAGTATATGTAAGCGAAGACGTTTAAAGCGCATTTTGATTGAAGTGTTTTTGTTTTAGGAATCTAGGCTTATTTGGTTTTTGTATGCCTGTGTTATGGCTTGTAGGTCTTTTAGTCCATCTTCGCCTGTTGGCATGGGTGTTTTGTCGTTTATTAGGCAGTTTACGAAGTGTTGTAGTTCTGCTAAGTGGCCTTCATAAAATTTTGAGTAGCCCTTTGTCAGCATATGGATAACCGTTGAAATCGGATTGGGAGGTGAATGGTGGGCGCTAAAGCTTCTTACGCTTCCATGCAATTCCACTTTTAGATGATAGCCTTGAGAGAACCAGCCAACATTTATTACAGCTAAAGTTCCATTTTCAAACTTTGCAATGCATGTGGCTGAATCTTCGAAGTCTAGGTTAAATCGATATCCAAAATGGCTTTCTATGTCTGTTATTTCGCCAAAGTACCAGCGGAGGAGGTTTATTATGTGGCTTCCCAAGTCTATTAGGGCGCCGCCGCCTGTTAATTCCTTTTTAAACCACCATTCTGGCACGGGTAGCGGAGTATAAGCTTCTGCTCTATGCATGAAAGGACCAGAGCTTATGTAAGCTGCATGGGCAATTTCTATTTCTCCTAAAGTTCCATCATCAATTTCTTTTTTAAGTTTGCAGAAAACTGGATTAAATCTTAGGGGGTAACCCATCATTAGCTTTACATCGTTTTTTCTTGCAGCTGAAATGATCTCTTTCGCTTCTGTAGTGTTTCTCGCTATTGGTTTTTCTAGGAAAATATGTTTTTTTGCTTCTGCCACTTGTATGGCACATTGTTTGTGTAAATGCGTTGGCAAGGCTATAATAACAGCGTTAATGTTCGGGTTTTTTAGCAGTTGCTCATAATTGGTGTAAGTTTCTTTGACTCCTGCGTCATTAGCGGTTTTTAAAGCTTTTCTGGACAGGTCTGTAACTGCCATTAGTTTTGCGTTGGATAGTTTTTGACAGTGTCTAAGGTGAATTTTGCCTATATAACCAAGACCAATCAGTCCCAGTCTAATTTTTTCCATTTTCTTTTCCTTTGTTGCTTCATTATAATCCGAGTTTTTTGCTTAATACTGTTTGGACAGCTATGGTGTAGGCTTTGCTCAGTAGTTTTGTTTGTAGGTTCTTTTTTGGGTAGTGGGCTTTGAAGTATTCTATTGGTTCGCCTTTTGGAATAAAAGTGGTTTTTCCTATGCCTTCTTTTTCTGCGAGTTTTAGGTATTTTATTGTTTTTGGGTTTAGGCTTGCTATTTTTGCTGCTGCTGTGTCTATGGCTACTGGGTCTGTGCTTGCCATTATTAGGCCTAGTCGGCGGGGTTGGATGCCTGAGACTATGTTGGCGTCTATTATGTGGAGGTTGAATTTCATGGCTTTGTTTATGGCTACTATTGCCTCTCCAAGTTTTTGGTGGTATTTGTATTTTTTGGGGTAGGGGTTGCATCCGAAGATGTTTTTTAGGGCGCAGGTGAGCTTTATTGGTTCCATTGTGTATTTTATTTTTGGAACATTGATTTTTAGGTCTGCTTGTTGAATGGTTTTTGGAACCATTATTTTGAATGAGTATTTTCTGGCGGTTACATGCTCCATTGTGTATTGGTCTTCTGAGAGATTCACTAGGTTGACGTTTTGGTTTTTGGCGAGTTTTTCGTAGCCTAGCATTTTGAAGGCGTATTTGCATCGCATGGCTGAGGCGTCAGATTCGACGATGGAAATGTTCAGGTTTGGTGATATTTTTGTGCGGAGCAGTTCTATTAGGGCGGCTGTGAAGTTTGGGTCTGTTGTTTGTCCTGTGGTGTAATCCCAATAATAGCATAGATTGGGCTTTATAACGATGTTTCTTATGCCTTTTGGGAATTCATAATCTATCAAGTCTAGAGAAGCTTCTATTGCTTTTGTTATGTCTGAATTTCGGATGTTAACAAAGCTTATAAGACTCAAAGGGATTCCTTCACCTTTTGTTATTTCCAGTGTGGAAATTTTGTGGTTGTTTAATATGTTCAGGGAAAAAGTTTTGGTTTTGCGGTTAGATAAAGCGGGGCTTACGTTATTGAGTCGTATCTCCGTTTAGCACGCATAGGAATTTAGCGTTTTTATTAGATTGTGAATTCGCTTTGCGTCGATATGTGGATCAACTGGCAACGGGAGTAAATGAGTGGCAATGTATTTTGACTCTTTAAACGTGCCTTTCTTGTTCATGTCACCGAAAAATGGCGATTCATGCAGCGGTCTATATAAATATTCTGTCTTAAAACCGTAACGAAATAAGACATTAATGCATTTTGCATATTGATCTTCGCGGTCAATAATGATTGGATATTTTACATACGCAGGTGTGGAATTCTTGGGGGGGCTAATCTTGGTGAAATTTACATTTTTAAGGTTTTCTTCATATATTTTAGCGATTTTTCTTCGTTTTACGAGGTACTTTTCAAGATTTCTGAATTCCTTTTGCAATGTTAGTATCTCAAGTTTTTCTAATCTCCGTCTATGCGAGTATTTTTTGTTCATTGCCATTAGCTGATTTATTAAGTTACTTGGGAGTGCATTAGAATTCCATAAGCTAACGACATGAGAGTCAGCTTTCATCCATCCATTGATGATTCCGAAATGTTTTTTTGTGATCAGCATGTTGAAAAGATCGTAAAAGTATTGGTCGCTTAAAAAAACAGCTGTCATGATCTTTTCTGATTTTATCCTGAAAAGGTCCATTAGCCCATAACCTAATGATGCAGGAATTGATGTAGCCTCGTATTTTTCTCGAATTGATTTTATTTTCTCTGCGAGTTCTTTGTTGTCTGTTAATGCTGCTCCGCCAAGTCTGACGTTTAGAAATTTGTTTAATGAAATAATTCCAACGTTCCCAAATGAACCAACTTTCTTCCCTCGTATGCTAGCTCCAAGTGCTTGAGCCGCATCATCTATAAAGGCAATGCCCATTCTTTGGCTGATTTCCAATATGGGTGATGGATCAATAGGTAAGCCATATAAATGGGCAAAAATTACTGCTTTTGTTTTTGAACCGATAGTTTTTTTATATTCTGATGGCGATATAGCAAGAGTATTCCTATCAACATCAACGAATTTTGGAGTTGCACCCGTGCAAAATACTGTAATGGGAAGTATCTCGCAAGCAAAATCTGGAATTATTACTTCGTCACCGTGCCCTACGCCGATAGCTAATAGAGAAAATCTGATGGCAGATCTTCCGGAAGAACATAATATGGCATATCGTGTCCCAATGTAATTTGCTAATTGCTTTTCGAAATTTTCACGTACCCGTTCTAAAGTCTCAAATTTCTCCATAATAAGCGCCTATGTGTTTATTTCAAAAAATTTGAGAAAGTGTTGACGTATGTATTTTGGTTTGTATCCCTGTTTTAAAGCCCATCTTATGCTTGTCTGATAATATTTTTCAACTTTGTCTTTGGAAGGAGCCAATTCAGTTTCTGCTTTTTTAAGCTGCGGCGTAACTTCTATTAGTTTTATTTTTTGAAGATAACTTATTTCTTTTAGGAGCAAATTGAATTCTTTGAGCAACGATCTTATTTGTGTGCTGCTTTTCGTCGGAGGCTCAATTAGCTTTGAGGGGTTCAGCTTGTAGTATATAGCATCCCATTCACGCTGGTTCACCAAAAGGCTTGGATGAATGTTTATCACTGACACCTCATGTCTCAATGAAAGCAGTAATGTACGATTATCAGCGGAGATTCCCTCTAGATGACCAAATAGTGGATATGGATAGAAAGTTATTCCCTTAAAATTGACAGGTTTTTTGGAGATATTAGCTGAGAAGTCATAATATATCCCTAAACTTTTTAACGCTTCTTCATGAGGGGGACTCCAACAATTTCCAGGGGCTCTAAAAGCAGTAATTTGTTTTTTTGGGAAGATTTCTCTGAGTGCGTAGATTCCGGCTCTTCCTTCAATTTTACCAGTTAAGGGATTTATATGAGAGGTTTCCCTTTCCAGCGACACTTCATAGGCTTTTCTATAATCGTCCACATCGGTAAATTCAAAAATAGTTGGATGCACTGAATGGCTGGAGGAATGATAGCCAATTTGATGTTCACTAAGTAAATCCACGGTTTGTGGAAAATCACGCAGTTTTTCAGCCATATGTCCTGTAATGAAAAATAAAGCTTTAAGATCGCGATTTTTAAGCGCTTCTAAAATTTTGTCTAATATAAAAATTGAATTTCTACTTATGAAATCTTCAACATCGAACGTAAGAAAAAGTTTGCATAGCATAAATAAATCGCCAATTTTTGTTAGTTATAATTTTGTAATTCTTAAAAATTCTTGGTAAAATTTTTCTTGATTAAATTTGTCCGCTATTTTGACAATTTCTTGCGTATTCGAAGATGTCCAATTGTTTATCGAGTCATCTATCAAAGCTGCTGCTTCTTCCAAAGAGGTGTATCTAAATTGCTTAGGCACTATCTCTTTTAGTCCGGCAATGTCTGGAACAATGGGTATGCAGCCGGCAAACATGGCTTCAACTACTGATATGCCGAAGGCTTCATATGGAACGAACGGATGCAAATAGACTTTCGATTTCTGAAGTATTTCGTGTTGTTTTTCTTTTGATGTATTGATTATTAATTTTACTTTTTCTTTAAGGTTTAAACTATGAATAACTCTTTGAAGGATTTTTAAAGTGTTTAGTTCGGCTGAAGTCCGGCAATTTCCTATTATTATAAATTTTATGTTGCTTGTTGTCAATTTGGCTATTTTGGGAATCGTTTCTGGTCGTTTATCATTTGAGATACGTGTCACTGTTACTACAAGGTTGTTTTTTGATAGTTTTTTGTCGTCAATTTTAAAAAAGTCTGAAATTGGAGGATACAACACGTTTACAGGTAGCCCTGTAGCAGCTTCAACAGTCCTTGCTACGTTATTACTGCAAGCCATGAGGATTTTTTCTTTGTTTTTTGCGTACTTAATGCTGTTTATTAGGAAAGTTTTGTAAGGAAAAAATAATGTGCCTTTTAGACCATTTGGTAATTGCGTGATCTTTGGTCTTCCTTGGAAATAGACAGCATCTACCCATGGAAAAATAGCGTTTGAAAATGTATCTATTAGAAAGTCGCATTTAAATCTGAAAATGCAAGATTTCAAAAGGTTTGAATATATGTTTTCAAGGCTATAAGGATCAAAAATGTTAGGGCGGATTATCACTTCTTCATCGAATTTAAGGTCGCAACCAAAAAATTCCTTGATGTGCGCATGATTGATTTTTTCAGCTGAGTAAACAATTATCTTGTGTTTTTTAGTTTTAAGGGCATGAATCATGTTAAGAGTTACCCATTCTCCTCCACCTATCCGATTTATTGTTGGACTAAAAAAGCCTATCCTCATTAGACTCAGACTCAGCTTTTCGTTGCAGTTCAGTCATTTATATAGGATGTGATGGGTTCTATGGTTAGACCAGCTATCGATAGCCTCGATTTTAGAAAACCCTGCATTCAACGCTGCTTTTTTGACTTTTGGGGTTTTGACCCAGAATCCGGCGAAGTGCTTTTTGTATACTGGGATGAAGAAGGTAACAATGTTGAGGATTCTGGTGCGTATACGAAACTGATTGTAGAATATGTGCCTTTTAGAGTAGTCGGGATTATCAAATAAATAGACTGTACCGTTTTCTTCAGTTATGTTGTAAAGATTTTTTAAGATAATTCCGTAATAGGCTGGGTGAATGCACATAAACACTTCGTTGAGGAAGATTTTAGAAAATTTTTCCCGAGTTTTCATATTAATGAGATCGTCTAGGTAGAACAGGTTATTTCCAAATCTTTTACTTGCTTTTGCAATGGAATGTTCACATGAATCAAAGCCTTTAATGTTAAAACCTTCTCTGTGGAAAAGATATGTTAATTCTCCGCCACCACTTCCAACTTCTAATATGCTGTCGTTTTTCGTCGGGTTCATAATTTTTTTGATGTGTGCATAGAAAAACTCGAAAACTTCCAAGGAGACAGTCTCACTAGCACTAGGCTTGCCAAAAAGTTTTGCCCAATAGTTCATACTAATCTTAGAAGCGACTCTTGGAGAAAACGCTATTTCCGCCATTTGAATAAGATCTTTGACAGAATTGAAAATTGTGAATGACGACAGGGCTTCATTCATATTTATCATCTTTTAAGATAACTATGGGATTAACATGTGCTTCTATTTTGTCTACTGCATTTTTAGGAGATATTTTAGCCTATTTGCTTGGTGCCAGTATTGGTTGTACAGCCAATGTTGGATGTTTGCAAGTCTACCATTTCGAGTTAAAATCGCTTGATAGTTCCACCTGGGAATAGCGTTCCATCTGTCTTTATACTCTTCAGCGCCTCTTAAGAAATCAAATTCGGTTAATCCTTCTTGGATAAATTTTTTAATCATATATATCCTTAACATGTTTCCAACGCTGTAATTGGAATATTTCGGATCAAAACCTGTTAAGTATGAATAAAATTTGGAGTTATATTTAAAACCATAATCCACTGCGGCTACATCCCCAGAAAGTTTCAGCGCATATAAACCTAACCAATTTTTTTGTGCAAAAGTTTTGGCTATCTCTAAATGAAAACTACGAAATCTTGAGTCAGCAAAAGCGCCGGGAAAACCTTTTGATTTCCATCTTTTTTGGTGTAGTTCAAATAAAAAGTGCACCCCTTCGCTGAACAGTTGCGGAGTAGAATAGTCCACAAATTCTACGCTGAATGACTTCTCCAAGCGGCTCAAATTTCTTCTAATATATCTCCGCTTATTGTGGCTAAGACTTTGCAGCAAGCTTTCGTAAGAACTTGGTAATGGTTTAAAAGGACATTTATGAATAGGTTTCAGTTCGCTTGAAATCTTCGTTAGAGTTGGTAGGCATTCAGCGTTTTCTGGAACGTCTAGAAGATCAATGCAGTCCCATTTTTCTTTGACATTGTTTAAATAGTTGATGAACAGTTTTAAACACTCTTCATGTTTTTCGGTTATTATGAAGTCATTATAGTCAGACATTGGGGCTCCTATAAACTCTATTTTTCCTCTCCGCAGACCGAACATTGTGTGAACCGAATACATAAGCGGTGCTATAGCAATAATTTCGTTGTCTTCCTTAATTAACAAGAGCATGAGCTTTTTGTCGTCTCCAAAATATTTCCACCATGTCGAGAGCCATTCCCAAGTTGAAAATATTGTATGTCTGCATCTTTGTAATATGTTAGTCCACTCTTCTTTTAAGGAGAGAAACTCTCTAAAGTCATTAATTTCAATTATTTTCATTTCGAAACACCCTGTTATACTTTTACATCGAGCTCATTGAGCAAGATTTTGTCGAAACCTGTTAGACACACGAGAAGTGTAGATGCTAGTTGTAAAAGTTTATAACATGAAGTAAAAGATCTATCTGACGCTGTCTTCAAAATACTTTGAGCGAGGCGACCTACAGCTAATCTAATAATCCATATTCTAGATTTTTTTTCTTTTGCAAAAAATTTCGCTGTGCTTATTCCGCTATGAATGGCACGTTTTACAATATAGGATGTCCTAATTCTGTTTATGGGAATCTGATGATAAACTTTGGCGTATGGTGTGTAGAGTAACTTGTATCCTCTTTTTATGAGGGTTTGACAAAAATCCACATCTTCCCCAGATAGGATAAGTTTTCCTCGTCTTGTCACGCCCAGCCTTTCATCAAATTGGACGGTTTTGAAGATTTCGCGTTTAAACGCCGAGTTTGATGTTATTATACCCCTAACTAATTTTATTTCTTCTCCTCTATCAAAGAGCCCTAGCGCTGCTTCTACATAAATCTTTTTTGGAATAATTTCAGGACGTAATGGATGGACGGGCCCGCCTACTCCTATAACATTTTTAGAAAACTGAAACCCTAATACAAGGTTTTTAAGCCATGATTTATCAACTATACAATCATCATCAGTATAGGCAACTATGAAACCTTTTGCCATTTCTGCTCCTTTGTTTCTTGCATACGCCAATCCATGCTTGTTTTCCACAATAAATCGAATCCCTCTAAACTTCTCACAGAGCTCTTCTGTGCCATCAGTTGATCCCCCGTCCACTATTATTACTTCATACAAACTTTTTGGATAATCCACTGCGAAAATTGAATTTAAACATTCCTCTAGAAGTTTTTTCCTGTTGTATGTGCAGATTATAATAGAAACAAAAGGTAGCTCTCTTACTTCGTTCATTTGCATATTTTTCACTTGAAAAGGGTTATCTCTTACGAATAATGACCATTGGATAGTTGCATATCCTCACTGAAGCATGCGGAAAAAACGTTTCAATCCAAAGTATTGTTGCCATTAGAAGTCTTCCCAAAAAATTGTTAGGCACCAGCGCTTTTGTAAAAGAGTAGTCAACCATACTCCAGCAACGTATATCTAAATTATAATTTGGAAATTGTCTCTTAAACCACGAGTAATTGTAGGCATAAAAATATAATGGGGGTGTTTCAACATTTTGCTTTACGTTTTCAGATATTTTAATTATTTGCTTTACAATTTTTTTAAATAATCTCGGTGCCTTAGCGAACAAAGAGTTAAACGGGCTGTGCCTGCGTGAATAAATGATAACGCAACTGCCCCCCCCGATTTAAGTACTCTATGAAACTCTCTGACAGCATATTCTTGCTCATCTTTCGGAACGTGATAAAGAACGTGAGCTGCAAAAATTGCATCAAAAATATTGTCTCTGAAAGGCAACTTAGTAATGTCAGCCAATACGTAAACACCTTTTTGAAGTTTAGATTTGGCCTCAAGAAACCCTCTTTTTGATAAATCGATGCACACATGACACTGATAACCTGCGGAATATTGGTACGCTGGGTTGGCTCCAGAACCTGCATCAAGGAAATATCGTCCACTAAGACTAAAGCAGTTCTTGACGCGCGTACAAATCTTTTTATGATAGAAATCGAGTATTGGTCTCATGTCAACGTTGATAAAAGTGTCCTTATAGGTGCCATTTGTGTTTTTAAGCCAACCAAAATTGTTATAAAAATTTTTAACAATTTCTTTTTCTTTCCGCATCATAAGTCCCTATAAAAATGATTTGTTATTATTTTCACTATTTTTTTAGCTGCTTTTCCATCGCCGAATGGATTTTTCCAGTTTCTATTTTTATTAAGCATAAGTCTTGCTTTTTCAAATATGGATTCTGGTTCTGCACCAGCTAGCACGTTAGAGCCAACTTCTATTGTTTCTGGTCTTTCAGTGTTATACCTCAATGTCACGCATGGTACTTTGAGGATGCATGCTTCTTCTTGTATTCCTCCCGAATCTGTGAATACAAGTTTTGCTTTGCTAAGAAGTTTTAGGAATTCGAGGTAGCCTTGTGGTTTGATCAGTTTTATTCTTTTGATTGGTATGTTAAATTGTTTTATTTTTTTCGTTGTTCTTGGGTGTACTGGGTAGATTATTGGAGTTTTGAGTTCTTGTGCCACCAGTTCTAGTCCATTTATTATTTTTCGGAGTCTTTCTTTTTTGTCGACATTTTCTTGTCTGTGCAGGGTAGCTAAGAAGTAGTCTGCTGCGTTGCTGCTGTTGTCTTCTATTAATGTGATGTTTTGTAATATTGCGTCGACTATGGTGTTTCCGGTGACGAATATTTTGTTTGGGTCCATTCCCTCTTTTAATAGATTTTCCTTAGCTTTTTCTGTGGGTGCGAAGAGATAATCGGAAATGTGGTCTGTTAATGTTCTGTTTATTTCTTCGGGCATTGCTCTGTCGTGGCTTCTTAATCCAGCTTCGACATGCCCCACTTTTATCATTAGTTTTGATGTTGCTAGTGCTCTGGCTAAAACTGTGTTTGTGTCGCCTTCGACTAAAACTATGTCAGGTTTTTCTTTGTTTAATATCTTTTCAATTCTTATGAGCATTTTGCCTGTTTTTCTGCGTGGGTTCCTGAGCCTACATTTAGGTTGTACTTTGGTTTTGGCAGGTTTAATTGTTCAAAGAAGACCTGATCCATGTTGTAGGAGTAGTGTTGGCCTGTGTGCAGCATAAAATAGTCTAATCCTTGGTTTTGTAATTCTCTAATTACTGGTGACATTTTGATTATTTCTGGTCGTGTTTCCAGAATCACCGATACTTTCACATTTATTTTCTCCTATAATCAGTCTTGGAATGTGGATTGGAATGTCGATTTTCGCTACTTTCTGCGAATTTTTCTATAAACTGGCAAAACGGTGGCTATTAAGAGAATTATTGTACTGAGTGTTATTATTGTTCCATACGAAGTTGTATTAGTCAAATTGGTGTTTGATGGACCTAACATTATAATGACTCTATGTGTGCTGTGGTGATACGTGAAATATATCAGCCAGTAATGTTCTGTAGGTGTGACTGTGTAATCTGTCAGATTTTCGTCAAGGTAAATTTGTAAGCCGGTTATGTTTTGGATTAATGTTTTTGCTATGGTCAAGTTTGTGTAGCCTGTTGTTCCGTCTGGTCCGCTTACTGTGAAGGTTATTGTTTTGCTTGTGGAGTTGAAGCTTAGTTCTGTGATGGTTGAGTTGGATATTATGGAGAATGGTGTTGATAGTACGGTTATGGTTTGGGCGCCTGCAATGTCATTGATTGCAGTTAAGCCTTGGGAATCATCGTAAACTGCTGATACTGTGAAGGTTGCTGTTCCGGGAGTTGTTACTGTGTACGTGTATTCCCACCATGTGTTTGTGGGAGACCATATCATTGGAGACCCGTTTAGGTAAAGGGTTCCGTTTGCGCCAGTGAAGGCAGTATTATCATATTCGTATGTGGCTTTGAACCATATGGTTGCAGTTTCGCCTAGTATGAGTGATTGTTTTGTTGTGCCGCCTTCTGTTATTTTTATTTGGTCCCAGATTATTTTGGGATTTTGTCCTGTTTGCATGTATGAGGTTACACCGTTGCAATTGACTCCTGTGACTGTCCATGTTTTGGCTGCTACTGTGGGTGAGTGTACGTTGAAGTTTATCCAGCCGTTTTCGTTTGTAATGTACTCTGTGTTGTTAATGTAGATGATGCCTCCGGCTATGTTGGAGCCGTTGGTGCTCCATTTGGCATGGAATCCAACTGTTTGGATGCTGCCTACGTCGACTCTTTCATCGCTTACAAACGTTTGATCAATTATCACATATTCGCCTTTTTCCTCAACGCCCCAACTGCCATGAGTAGGCTCGGGATCAACATATTTACGAACAAACAAGTTATCATAATGCACATGCTCTGTAGCTGCAGACCAGCTGAAGAGACATAATGTGCCGCTACTGAATGCAATATCGGTTGCGATAATCTCCGTAGGGTAGAGAGGAGTAATGCTGGCTTTTAGTATGTTGTTGTAAAGTTTAAAAGTACAATCATACCATATATTTTTGTACGGATTTGTTGTTCCTTGACCAGCGAGGGTTGACTCCCCTCCATCTGACATTTTGGAGATTCTGTGTCTGGAATCGCCAGTCCATGTGCTTAGGAATGTTATATATCCATTGTCTGGTTCGTTTGGTAGGTTTCCTCTCACGTATGGACCATGTTCAAAGTATGTTCCACTAATCCATTTTATCTTAATGTGAACGCTATGATTGCCAAAGATGAAATTTTTTGCTCTAATACGTTGGCCCCACGGTGAAGAAGTAGTTTCAGCGCTTAATTCTCCGTCTTCTATTCTCCATGTCCCACTCACTATTGTCCATTTTTCTAAACCTCCATTAAAATCGTCAAAGAAATCAAATGTTTCCTGTCCATTGCTTGTGGATACGGCGTCATCTTTTCCGTAATAAATGTATATGGTAGTATTGATTCTGCTTTGTATTTTTGGAATTTTAACCCAAAATATTGCTTGATTACCTAAACTCAAGTTTTCGATCCAATAATTGCATTCGACTTCAGAGTTTGATAAAGCATTAAACCAAGTAAAGCGTATATCGCTAAAGTCGGTTTTTGAGCGTCCATTTAAGTACACATTTTCTCCATTGTCGATTCCATTACCGTAGTTGGCTGTAATTCTCACTTGATAATCAATAAGGTCTGGCGCTAGTGATATTATTGTACTGTTTAGGTAGACCTTATATGTGACTTGGTACCATTTAGTGCTATCTTTGTTGGTAAATAGGTAAGCTTGATTTTGTTCTTGATCTAAAAATAACATTGGACAAGCCTCATCATCACTTAATATGGGGGAATTTGCGCATTCAATAAAGCCTGAAGACGGCGAACTTGTTGAACAGAGCGCCACAACTTTCCACACTTCACCCTCAAAAGCCTCGTTTAGTAACCAATATTTTCCATCATAAAACATCACGGTAGGCGAACCGAAAGGAATACTTTTGCTAACAACTATGGTGTCAGTAGCGGAATCTAAATCTTCAATGTTAATTGCACTTCTAACTTTAATAAATTCAATTCCACTAGAAGCATCATGTGAGTACAAATACCACATATTATCATTAGGGTTAAACCATATGAACGGGTTCTTCCATTGATTTCCACCTACTTTGACGTTTTCTTGAAATACGAAGTTTATTCCATCCGTGCTTGTCCATCTTTCTAAATATCCATTAGCTCGGTCGGTGAGAAACATGTGAAAGACATTGTTAACGTAAGTTACAGATGGCCAGCGAAATTGAAGGTAACCAGACAAAATCGGATTTTCAGAATAAGGCATCCATTGTCCATCTAAATCATCTGTGTAATAAAGCCTTATTTGCGAACCAGTTGGGTCAGAGTCATAGGCTAAATACTTTCTTATAGCTCCGTCGATAACCTTGTTGCATTCCACGATTGTTGTGGTGTGAACAGGTTGGAACCCGTGTCTCTGAGTGGGGTTTCCAATGATAGTTATCCAAGGTTCTGAAATGTCATAAAAACGAATAGCAGATACTCCTTCATACGTAACGTTGTGTTCTTTTCGGTACTGCCATCCATCGTAAAACCATTCATTCGAAAGAGAATCACTGGCGTTTACACTGTTTATCCTAAAGCTAAAATTTGGGAAGCAAGCACTCAATGTATTTAAAGTTAGTAGCACTAAACCGGATAAAACTACAATTATTTTTAGCATACCTCTTTTCGTCATTTCTCCATACGCCTCATCATTTACATATAACTCAGT
>Ga0172363_10001136_pt1 | contig 21270 bp, 17 predicted proteins | sample LakKivs2_kivu2a2_FD_114541 | JGI IMG/M metagenome (GOLD analysis project Ga0172363, IMG submission 114541) | Sediment microbial communities from Lake Kivu, Rwanda - Sediment s2_kivu2a2 | ecosystem: Environmental > Aquatic > Freshwater > Lake > Sediment | place: Rwanda: Western Province, Lake... | reverse complement strand
GCGGGGGGGGAGGGGGGGAGAGTACTTCTACATCTCGATGATCGGGTTCACATCGCGCACCAAGGTCACGAGCATCTTCTGGATGGTCTGGCGTGCCTGGGGGTTTTGGGTCGAGACGAAGTGACCGTCGTAACCGTCAGGGGCGTACTGGGCCTCGGCCGCGGTGATGGAGCCCAGGCTGCCAAACGCCTGGTTGGCGACGACCGGCGAGGTCACGGTGACCATGTTGTACTCGGCGCTCGTCGGGTAGGAATCGACGAGAGGCAAGACGACCTGGAGGCCCGCGGCCTGGGCATAGCGGCGCTGGGTTTCGACCGGCGCGAAGGTGTCCGCTGTGCCGTACACGTGCAGCACGTGACGGCGCGTGGCGCCCTCGAGGGGCTCGCGCAAGAGGCGCCGAGCGAAGTTCACGGGGTCGGAGCGCTCGCAGTACATCTGAATCAGGTTGAGCATCGGGTGGTTCGTGTCGGCCGACAGGTCGCCGAGCAGCGCGGGCAGGAACAAAGGCAGATTCACGGGCTTGGTCTTGCCCAGAAGCGAGAGCATGAGGGTGCCGCCTGTGCCGCTCATGATGACGGCGCCGTAGCCGGCGTCGCGAGCCGCGGCCAGAGCTGCGGCATTGCCACCCTGCGAGTGTCCGTACAAGGCGACGTGGCCGGCGTCGAGCTTGATCCCGACCGCGCCGAAGCTCGCGATGGCGCGCGGCAGGGCCAGAAGGTCGGCCGCGGCCTGCAGGTTGTTGTCCCGGGCGGCGCGTGGATTGTTGAAGTTGTACACGAGCAGTTCCGTGGAACCGGTCGATCCGCCGTTGCGCGGGCCGTGCAGGACGCCGTCATAACCCAAGGTGGCCATGGGGACCGCCGCACCGCCCGAGGCATTTCCCACTGCGTGTTTCTCCGCCAGGTCGAGCGCGATGGCCGAGCGGTACGAGCCGCCCGTGCCATGGCTGTACACGACCACCGGCCACCCGGCCGCCGGCGGCGTGCCTTTGGGCACCGCGAGCGAGACGCAGACCGGCTCATTGCGGACGATGGCCACCTTGCCATCGGCATCGAGCAGGATCCCGCCGCCGTCCTGGGGCTGGGCGTAGGGGGGGCTGCCCTGCTGGAAGACCGGCAAGGAAATCGTCCCTTGGTATTCATCGAAAGAAGCACCCGCCAGTTGCTCGGGGAAACAGCCGCGCACGTGTCCGTCCCCGGTCTTGCCGTCGTCGCAAGGTGAGACCGCGCCGGGATCTCCACAACGGACGAATCCGCTCGGCGCTGGTGAGGGCGCGGCCGCAATCGCGGCATGGATTGCAGCCAGGGGCTTCTCGACGTCCTCCGTGGTGAATACCGCGGCGGCGAGTAGCTCGCTCGCCGTCAACTTGAAGGACACGGTGGAGTCGCCGAGGTACCCGCGCAAGGGCGCGTAGGCGGTCCACGCCGAAGCCAGGTCGGCGTCGGCCGGGGCTTTCTCCGCCAGCATGGCCGCGAAGTCGTCCTCGCGGTCAAAGGTGTTGCCGCTGGTGTCGCGCACCCCCTTGCGCAGAATCACCGCGTAGGTGGTGCCCGGGCGCAGGGGTTGACCGAACGGAGGCCGAATGGCGATGAAGCGATTGCAGATGTATGCCGTGCGCCCGGTGGTGGCGTACCAGGAAAGCGACTTGGGCCGGCCGTACTCGGGCGATCCGACGCTGATGTCGACGAGGGCGACGGATCCTTGCTGTTTGAGGGTGCCGAGGTCGGGATCGCGCGAGAAGCGGAAGTAGGTGGCCTGATTGGTGCCGAACCCGGTCGCATCGGCTTCGATGGCCCGCAGGTAGCGATCCACCAGGTCGACGGGCCGTGGGTGCCCCCGCAGGCTCACGCGGCCGTTGCGTTTGCGAATGTCGTTGGGGAAGGGCAGGCGGTAGAAATCGGTGTCGCCAGGGGGATCCGTCGCGCGCGGAACACGGAAGAGCACGGTCGCGCGTGCGGCCTCGGTGCTGTCGCATGCGGCCGGCCCGGACGGGGTGCTCCCGGCTTCGCCGCTGCTGCCCGCGGAATCACCGGCATCCCTGAGACCGGCATCCCCGCCGGTGGGGGAATCGCCGGCATCCGCGCTGCTGCCGGCCCCGCCGCTCTCCGCCGCGCCGGCGCCGGCATCAACCGGGGCAGATTTCATGTCGTCGACATCGGCCGCCAGGCCGTCGTCCGCCCCGATGCCGTCGCGGGGATGCGCCGCATCGGAAGGCAGCGGCAGTCCGGTCGTGGAGTTGCCGCACCCCCCATTACCGATGCCGGCCAGCAGCAGCGCCAACGCAAACAAGACGCGCAACGGATTTGCCATGCAGCATGCATATCAGACCCCGGGCAGGCGGCAAGATTCGACTGGGCCTGCTCCACCCATCGGGCCGCGACCGCCCGGGCCGCGACCGCCCGTAGGCGCTCATCCTCATGAAGCATTCGCGGCGGGCGAAGCCCGGGAAAGGAGAAAGCCGGAAAAAAAGCGTGCCATGGAGACGATGAACGGGAAACGGTCTCCGACCAGGAGTCCGACCTACCGACCAGGAGTCCGACCTACGGCCCATGCACCACCCGCAGCACGTGCGCGGCCTGGATCGCTATCGCATGACGCGCCAGCCCGTGGCCACGCAGACGCGCGAAGTACCCAGAACCACGTTTGTTTCTCCAGGGTTTTCGTTGAGGAGGTGGATGTGGTCGTCGCGAAATGAGTTCGAAATCTGGCAAGCTGTTGCATTTTTAGCGCTGGGTGACAATTGCGCCGAGCCAGGTTGGGTCTAAAGTCGAGGAGGTGGTGCAATGAAGGGTTTTGGAGTTTTCGGGATCTACCTCTTGGTGCTGGCCGCGACAGCGCATCGAGCTTCTGCTCAGGCGCCGCCGCCGCTGCCGACGCCAACGCTCGAAGACACGACCATGGCCAAGATGCGCTTCGAGCGGGGCATGGCGCATTTTCGGCTTGATGAGTTCCAGGCCGCGGTTGAGCAATGGGAAGAGGCCTTTCGCCTCAAACCCGATCCCGCTTTCTTGTACAACATCGCGCAGGCGTATCGCCTCGCCAAGCGACCGGAGAAAGCCCTCGTCTTTTACGAGAAGTACTTGAAGATGAGCCCCAAGGCGGCCAATCACGACGAGGTCGAGCGCCACATCGCCGGCTTGAAGAGACTGCTCAAGGAGCAGGCCAAGAGCGACTCCAAGCCACCCGCCCAGGCGATGGGTGATTCGTCTTTGGCGGCCACGGCGCCGGACGAGGGCGCTCAGGCAGGGCTCGTGGCGAAGGCCGCCCAAGAGGCAGCTTCGGAGGTGGCACTCAGCCAGGCTTCGCCCGCCGCGAGCCCGACCCCGACGGTCGCTTTGCCCGCCGCGAGCCCGACCCCGACGGTTGCTTTGCCCGCCGCGAGCCCGACCCCGACGGTCGCCGCGGCCGACAAGCCGGCGGCAGCCCCTGGCTCGACGCTCTCGACAGCAAGCCCCGCGGCGCCGGCCGGAGCTGCGCCAGCCGGGGTCGAGCTGGCGGTAGCGGCTCCGCCGCCGACAAGGCCGGTCTACAAGAGGGCTTGGTTCTGGGGCGTGGTGGGAGGCGCGGCGGTCGCCGCGGCTGTGGTGGTCGTGGTGCTGGCCACAAGAGGTGGGGGTAGCACCGTCAGCCAACTTCCCAGGGTGGAGTTCTGATGGATTCCTTGAGGAGCCTCGCCCTCGCGGGCGTTTTGTCGGGTGCCTGCCTCGTGCTGAGCGGCTGCCCAGCCGAAGACAGCGATCCGTGCAGCGGTGTCGGCGGCGCGTGCATTTCCGTGCAGGCCGAAGGCGAAATGAGCCGGCTTGACCAGATTGTCTTCATGCTGGGGGGGCAAAGACGGCCGACCCCATCGCCGCCACGTGTCTTCACCCTGCCGGCGGCGGTCGCGGTCATTCCACCGCCTGGAGTCGGCGGAACCATAGTCCTCGGCGCTGACGCCATTCTGGCAGGCACTGTGGTCGCGCACGACGAAGAGACGGTGGTGCTGGCTAGCGATGGCAGAGGCAGGGCTACGATGTTCTTCTATCAGGGTGGGGCAGGTCCCCGCGACGGAGCAGATGCAGCGGGAGTCGCCGCCGATGCAGCCGATATGGGCAGCGCCGGCGAGGGCGGCACGGCGGCCGCAATCGACGGCGGTGCAGGCGTGGGACGCGATGGCAGCGACGGCTCGGCGGACTCGGACGTGAGCGTGGGCTGGGACGGCGCGCTCGGCGAGGACGCAGCCATGGGCCGTGACGGTGCTGACGACCCCGTGAGCTCGGGCGGGAGCATGGGATCGGCTGACGCATTGGGCTCGGGCGGGGTCACGAGCAGAGGCGGCGGCGGGGGTCTTGGAACCGGCGGAAGGCTCGGCACAGGTGGAAGCCCCGGCGCGGGCGGTGGCTTGGGCTCGGGCGGGGCGGCGGGCAGCGGCGGCTCCACCGGCGGGTGCATCCCCTTCGACAAGCGGTGCAACGGACAGGTGCCAGAGACTTGCGACGCCACGGGCGTGTGGCAGGCCGGGAGCGCGTGCGTCAACCAGGCATGCGTAGGCGGCGTTTGCCGGGGTATTTGCGCGCCCTCGGCCAGACGGTGTAACGGACAGGTGCCGGAGACTTGCGACGCCATGGGCGTGTGGCAGGCCGGAAGCGCATGCATCAACCAGGCATGCGTAGGCGGCGTTTGCCGGGGTGTTTGCGCGCCCTCGGCCAGACAGTGCAACGGGCAGGTGCCAGAGACCTGCGACGCCACGGGCGTGTGGCAAGGGGGGACGGCGTGCATCGATCAGGTGTGCGTGAACGGCGTTTGCACCGGCGTCTGCGCCCCCCCGTCCCGCCGCTGCCTGGGCAACTCCGTGGAGATCTGCACGGCGGGCGGGCAGTGGGGGAATCCCGTGGCCTGTGCCTGGCCAACCCCGACCTGCTCCGGCGGTGTCTGCGCCAACGCCACCCTCAGGGCAAGCAAGAACGGCACAGGCGGCGGCACGGTCTCGTCGAGTCCGCTCGGCATCAACTGCGGAGGAGCCTGCAGTGCATCGTTCACGTCGAGCCCCGTCATGCTTTCGGCGGTGGCGGATGCGACCTCCGATTTTGCGGGCTGGTCAGGCGGGGGGTGCTCCGGCACCGGCACCTGCGCGGTGGACCTCACATCCGGCGACGTGGCGGTGACCGCGACCTTTGCCAGGAACCGCCCGGTGCTGACCGTCTCGAAGACGGGCGCCGCCGCCAACGGCCTGGTCACCTCGAACCCCACCGGCATCAACTGCGGCTCCGCCTGCTCGGCGGCGTACAACGTGAACACCGTGGTCGAGCTTACGGCGTCGGCCGACTCCCTCGCCTATTTCAATGGCTGGTCGGGCGGGGGGTGTTCCGGCACGACCACCACCTGCTCGGTAACCATGAGCCAGGCGGCCAGCGTCTCGGCTGACTTCGGCCTGCGGCCGGACACCCTCATCGATCGCAGGCCGCCTCCCGCGACCAATCAGAGCACCGTCACCGTGGAATTCAGCTCGACGGAGGCGGGAGGCACGTTCGAATGCGCGCTTAATGGTATGACGCTTTCCGCTTGCGTTTCACCCCAATCATTCACCCTCGTCGGCAACGCAAACAACACCATCAGCATCACCGCGGTGAGCGGCGGGGCGCGCGACCTGTCGCCCGCCCTGGTGACGGTGCGACAGACGCCGGCGAGCACACCCATCGTTCAGTACGACTTCAATAATCGCTTGACCAATGTCGCGAGCGTCACCTCCGGCCGTTTCGACGGCGCCGGCAGCGGCTACAGCTACCTCACCGGCAAGTTCGGCCAATGCCTCAAGCTCAGCCATGCCAGCGGCGGAAAGGTGACCTTCGCTGGAATGGCCGCCGACCTCTGGGACAGCACCAGCCCGGCTTGGACCATTTCGCTCTGGTGGCGAGAAGATTCGCCGGCCCGGCGGAATGTCGAGCTCTTCTCCATTCGCGGACCTTACGGAGGTTGGGAGACCTACCATGGCGCATACGAGCCCGTCACCGAGCTTACGACCTGCTCGGACGCCGGCTGTGCAAGCTTTGCCAATCCCACGCCCGACACCTGGCACAGTCTTGTGTATCGCTACGATGCTCCGAGCTACCTGCAGGGGGGAGCAATCCAGCTCTACTCGGATGGCAAGCTCGTCGAAACTATCCAAAACAGCAGCTCACTGGACATCTTCTCCAGCGACACGGCGGACCTCGTCCTCGGGCCCCGCAGCTCGTCCGACTTCTACTCCGATTTCTACATCGACGAGATACGCATCTACGACCGTGTCTTCGACGAACCCACCCAGTGCACGGCCGTCATCGGCGGGACCTATAGCGGCACCGGTTGCATCTTGCCGTAGGCCACGGGCACCGAGGCGCGGGTTGCGCGGGTCCGCCCGTCGGTCAGTATGTTCACCACAGAGGACACAGAGGACACAGAGACGGATGGAGGTGGGAATGGGTACGGATAGAAACCCTGGGGGTGTTTCGTTCCGGTCTCTGTGTGCTCTGTGTCCTCTGTGGCGAAAGATCCGGAGAGCACCCGGCCCCTGCGACGCTCATCGCGAAAACGGTTGCAGGCGTAAGTTTGTCGAGGTTTGCGCATTTCATGACGACATCATTGCACGGGGCCGGAGCGAGGGTTTGTGAGCAGCATCACCACAAAGCGGAACCAAGCTCAGCCAGCTTGCCTCAGACGTTCAGCTTGTTCGAGGGGCCGCGGCCCTCGCGCAGCACGGTGACCCAGTCGCCGGCCAGGCTGACCACGGTCGAGGGCGGGCCGGAGAGGGTACCGCCGTCGAGGATGAGGTCCAGGCTCTTGCCGTACTCGCGCCTGATTTCCGCGGCGCTGGTCAGGATGTCGCCCGCGGGGGACTTCGCCGTGGCCGAGAGCAGGGGCTTGCCCAAGGCCCACAAGAGCTTCTCGCACAACGCGGTTGCGGGAATGCGTACGCCGATGGTGCGGCGGTCTTCGTGCACGAAGGGGGCGGGGATCTTGGGGCCGGCAACCAGTTCGGCGCAGTACGGACCGGGGAAGATCCGCTTGAGGATGTTGTACGCCGTCTGCCCCACCAAGGCGTAGCGAGGCAACTCACCCAGGTCGGGCAGAAGGAGGGTCATGGGTCGCGCAGCGGCGCGAAAACCGCGCATGGTCTGGATGCGCTCAAGGGCCTGCGTGTCGCCGAAGACACAGGCCAGCCCGTACAGGGTGTCGGTGGGAAGGGCGATGACGCCACCCGCGCGCAAGATCTCCAGCGTCTTCTGGACGGTTTCGTCGGCGGGGTCGGAGGGGGCGACTTCGATGACAGGCGCAGTCGCGGTGGTCGCAGTGGTCATACGCCCATACCGGTAGCGCGGCTTTGCCGCGGACGCAAGTCGCGGAGTCCCAAAGCCCGCAATCCCGCGATGGCCGCGGAAGGTCGTGGCCGCAACCGTGGCCGTGGCCCTATCCGCAACCGCAGCCGTGGCCGTGGCCGGAGCGACTTCCGTCGGCGACGACGACGAAGATGTTTGCGACCACGAAAACGTCTACGCCGACGACCAAGACCACGACCAAGCCCCCCTGACCCTTGGGTGCCCGCGTCCGTCGGGCAAAGGTGTCTGCTTGTGCAGCCTTCCGCGACGTCGCTGCGCTTGTCGCGGGAACAGGGAAAAGCCGGAAGTACTTGCGGGTTGGCGGGTAACGTGGCTAGCTTCGGCTGCCATGGAGATCGGCCCCCTTCGCGAACGTGCAAGCAAGCTTTCCACCCGTCTGGAAATCCTGCGGGGGCATCTTTGACATCGCGGGCAAGAAGGCACGCATCAGCGAGCTCGAGACCGAGGCCAGCCACCCCGACTTCTGGCTCGCGAACGAGAAGGCGCAAGCCACCCTGCGCGAGCAGGCACGCCTGAAGGCCGCGGTGGACGGCTTCGAAGCCCGGTGGAAGGCGCTCGAGGACGCCCGCGTGCTCGTCGATCTGGCCGATGAAGCCAAGGACGAGCCGACCGCGGTCGAAGCTGCGAGCCTGCTTACCGCCACCGAGGATGCGGTCGGTAAGATGGAATTCGCGCGCATGCTCTCCGGGCCCTACGACCAGCAGGGCGCCTTGCTGTCCATCAACGCCGGCGCGGGCGGCACGGAATCGCAGGACTGGGCGGAAATGCTGGAGCGCATGTACATGCGCTGGTGCGTGCGACGCGGGTACAAGAGCGAGATTCTCGACCTCCAGCCGGGCGACGAGGCCGGCATCAAGAGCGTCACCCTGGGCATCACCGGCGAGTGGGCCTACGGCTACCTGCGCGCGGAAAACGGCGTCCACCGCCTGGTGCGTATTTCTCCCTTCGATGCGAATGCGCGCCGCCACACCTCGTTTGCCAGCGTGTTCGTGTACCCGGACATCGACGAGACCGTCAAGGTCGACATCGACGAGAAGGAGCTGCGCATCGACGTCATGCGCTCGGGTGGGGCAGGCGGCCAGCACGTCAACAAGACCGAATCCGCGGTGCGCATCACGCACATCCCCACCGGCATCTCCGTGCACTGCCAGCAGGAGCGATCGCAGCACAAGAATCGCTCCACCGCCATGCGCATCCTGCGCTCCAAGCTGCTGCAGATCGAGCAGAAGAAGCAGGAAGAGAAGATGGGGGGCATCCACGCCCAGAAGAAATCCATCGAATGGGGCAGTCAGATCCGGTCGTATGTTCTCGCGCCCTACCGCCTGGTTTCCGACCACCGCACCGGACTCAAGGTCGGCAACGTTGACGCGGTTCTCGACGGCGATCTGGACCAGTTCATGGTGGCCATGCTGCTGGTTCTGGCGGGTGATCCGTCAGCTACCCCACACACTGCCAACCCCGAAGAAGACGACGAGGATTTGTGAGTCACTGTGGATGGAAGTACCAAAGCGACGTGTTTTCGGATAGTTACATGTACCTGCCCTGTGGATGAATCGTGGAGAAACGCTAGCACATGTCCGATGAACGGGAACTCATCGCCGACCGCGAGCGCAAGGTAGCCGAGCTGCGCCGGGCCGGACAGAACCCCTATGCCAACGACTTTGCGCCCAAACACACGGCCGGCGATGTGCTCGCCTGGTTCGCGGCGGGCAATGTCCCGAGCCCCAATCCTCTCAGCGATGTGCCCCCGGCTCGGCGCTTCTCGGTCGCGGGGCGCATCGTGGCTTTGCGCAGCTTCGGCAAGGCCGCCTTCGCCAAACTGCGCGACCGTTCGGGCGAGATCCAGGTATGGGTCAGAGCAGACGTGGTGGGCGAGAAGGCGTTCGGGTTGTGGCGGCTCATGGAGCGCGGCGATTTCCTCGGCGCGGTCGGTCCCGCGGTGGTGACCAAGACCGGCGAGAAGACCGTCATCGCGGAAGAGGTGCACGTCCTGACCAAGGCCGTCCGGCCCCTGCCCGAGAAGTGGCACGGCCTCGCCGACATGGAGATCCGCTACCGCCAGCGCTACGTCGATCTCGTCACCAACCCCGAGGTGCGCGAGGTCTTCCGCAAGCGCACCGCCATCATCAAGCACCTGCGCCGCTTCCTCGACAGCCGCGATTTCGTCGAGGTCGAGACCCCGTCCATGCACACCGTGCTCGGTGGCGCGGCGGCGCGTCCCTTCCACACCCACCACAACGCCCTCGACATGGATCTCACCCTGCGCATCGCGCCCGAGCTGCACTTGAAGCGCCTGGTGGTGGGCGGCTTCGACCGGGTGTACGAAATCGGACGCAACTTCCGCAACGAGGGGTTGTCGCGCCAGCACAACCCCGAATTCACCATGCTCGAGTTCTATCAGGCCTACGCCACCCACGAGGATCTGATGCTTCTGACCGAGGAGCTGTTCGCCGAGCTGACGCGCGAAATCTGCGGCGGAACCATCATCACCTACGGTGGGACCAAGGTCGATCTGGGCGCCTTCGAGCGCATCCGTCTGAAAGACGCCATCCTCATGGCCGCCGGCAAGGGGCTCCTGCCGGCCGGGCTCGAGCGCCCCATGCTCGACGACGAGGCCGCGCTTCTGCGCTGGATCGCACGCTCCGGCGTGCTCGGCCGCGAGGATGAGCTGGCCGCCGTGCTGGCCAAGTGCGACTCGCACGGCCAGCGCGTGGGAGCCCTCTTCGACTACGCCGGCGAGCTGGCTCTGCCGCCGGAGAAGCCGGTGTTCGTGGTCGAGTATCCCGCCGAGACCTCGCCGCTCTCCCGGCGCAACGACCGCGATCCGGGAATCGTCGACCGCTTCGAGCTGTTCATCGTGGGTCGCGAGCATGCCAACGCTTTTTCCGAGCTCAACGATCCCGCCGACCAGCGCGCGCGCTTCCAGCGCCAGGTCGAGGCCAAGGAGAAAGGCGCCCTGGAAGCCATGGACTACGACGAGGATTACTGCCGCGCCCTGGAATACGGCCTGCCGCCTACCGCGGGCGAGGGCATCGGCGTGGACCGCCTGACCATGCTGCTTGCCGACCAACCCTCCATCCGCGACGTCATCCTCTTCCCCCTCATGAGGCCCGAATGAGCCCGGCAGCATGCTGAACCGCGGTTTCGAATGGTTCGTGGCCTGGCGCCACCTGCGCGATCCCGAGCGCCGTTCTCGTCGGGCCATCGCCCTCAAGGTGGGGCTCGCGATCGTGGTGCTGGCCGTCGCCGACCTGGTCTATCTGAAGATCCACGGCACCCCCATGCGCGATCCCAACGGCTTTCTCACCGCCCGCCCGGATCCCCTGTTCGAGGGCCTGCACCTGGGCGGGGTGGTGGGGCTCATCTTCGGGCTGGTGGTGACCTTCCTCGGCCTGCTGCTCGCCAGCTTCACCCTGTTCACCGCGATCTCCATCTTCGGCGTCTTCCTCGGCACCGCGGCCCCCATCCTCGCCCTGTCCGTGATGTCGGGGTTCGAGGCCGACCTCAAGGGCAAGATCCGCGGCGCCAAGGCGGACGTGGTGGTCACCGTGCCGGACGACCGACCTTTTGTCGACTGGCAGCGCGTCCGCCAGACCGTTCTCAAGGTGCCGGGGGTGAGGGGAGCCACGCCCTACCTCGAAGCCGAGGTCATGGTTCGCGCCGGGGTGTCGCCGGCCGGCATCGTGGTGCGCGGAATCGATCCCGACTCGGCGGCGTCGGTCTTCGACCTCGGCCGCACGGCGCGCGAGTGCAGCATCGAGGACCTGGCCCATCCCGAGCGCATTCCCCTCGACCCGCTCGCGCCCGAGAGTGCGAAAGACGCCCCCGCCATCATCCTGGGCGAGGAGCTCTACGCGCGCACCTTGCGCGTGTTCCAGGGCAGCCTGGTCGATGTGGTGTGCCCCCTCTGCAAGATGGGACCCATGGGCCGCATGCCGGGGCTGCGCAGCTTCCGCGTGGCCGGCCATTTCTACAGCGGCATGTACGAATTCGATTCCAAGCTGGCCTACATCTCCCTGGCCGAGGCGCAGTCCTTCCTGCACCTGCCGGGCGAGGTGACCGGCATCGACGTGCGCACCGTCAAGCCCGATGCCGCGCCTGCCATTTCCGCCTCCATCCAGACCCGACTGGGGTCCGGCTACGAGGTGCGCTCCTGGGAGGATCTCAACAAGGGGCTCTTCATGGCCCTGCGCCTGGAAAAGATCGCCATGTTCGTGGTCCTGACCTTCATCGCCCTGGTGGCGTCGTTCTCCATCATCTCCACCCTCATCATGATGGCCACCGAGAAGGCGCGCGAAATCGCCATCCTCAAGGCCATGGGGGCGGCCGACGGGGCGGTCCGGCGCATCTTCCTGGCCGAGGGGATCTACATCGGGCTCATCGGCCTTGTGGTCGGAGTGACCTGGGGAGTCTCGGGCTGCCTGCTCATGGAGCGCTACGGCCTGCCCCTGCCGAGCGACGTCTACTACATCACCCAGCTCCCCGTGGTCATGCGCACCGGCGAGATCGTGACCGTGGCCGCCTGCGCGCTCGGTCTGTGCTTCCTGGCCACGGTCTATCCGGCCTTCTTGGCCTCGCGCATGCGCCCGGTCGACGGCCTGCGATACGAGTAGAGTCCTGCGTTGACAGCGAAGGAACCCATCGGTACGTTGCCGATCGCCATGTCTTCCACGAAGGCTCCGGCATCCGGCCCCGCCACCGCCGCCAGCGGTGGCGCGCATCTGCTGGTGCGCGACTTGTGGAAGGTCTTCAACCACGGCGGCCGCCGCATCGAAGTCCTGCGCGGCATCGACCTCTGCCTCAAGCCCGGCGCCCTGGTTTCCATCGTGGGTGCCTCCGGCGTGGGCAAGTCGACCTTGCTCCACCTCCTCGGCACCTTGGACGTGCCCACCCGAGGCACGATCACCTTCGACAGCACCGACGTGACCTCGCTCTCCCCGGGGGATCTGGCCACCTTCCGCAACCGGTCCGTCGGCTTCGTGTTTCAGTTCCACCACCTCTTGCCGGAGTTCACCGCGCTCGAGAACGTCATGATGCCGGGTCTCATCGCGCGTCTTTCGCGCCGGGACGCGGCCGAGCGCGCCGAGGCGATGCTGGTTCGTGTGGGGCTCGCCGAGCGTCTGCAACACCGGCCGGGCGAGCTGTCGGGCGGGGAACAGCAGCGCGTGGCCTTGGCGCGGGCGCTTCTCCTGTCGCCGCGGCTTCTGCTCGGCGACGAGCCGACCGGCAATCTGGACAGCAAGACCGGCCAAGCCATGCACGAGCTGTTCTTCGAGCTCAACCGCGAACTGGGCATGACGCTCCTTCTGGTCACCCACAACAACGAGCTGGCCAGCCGCGCCTATCGCAAGCTGCGCATGTCCGACGGCCGGGTGGTGGAGGAAACATGAGGGCGGGGCTTCGTGCAGGCATGATCCTCGGGATCGGGCTGGCCTCCGCGGCGGCCTTCGCCGAGGAGGACGATGTCCCCAAGCGACTGCGCGCCCCGGACCTGTCTGCACCGAACGGGCGCTCCGGGCGCGTGGCCCTGCCCAAGCTCGACATCGTACGGGTCCACTTTCGCGGCAACCGCAAGGTCGAAGACGACGCCTTGCGGGTCAATCTCAAGACCAAGCCGGGCACCCAGCTCGCCAAGGACGTGCTCCAGGAAGACGTGCGCACCATCTGGCGGCTGGGCTACTTCGAGGACGTCCAGGTCGAGACCGCGGAGGCCGAGGGCGGTCTGGTGGTGACCTTCGTGCTCAAGGAAAAGCCCGCCATCCGCAAGATCTACGTCTCCGGCCACGACGAGGTGGGCCTCACCAAGATCAACGAGGTGCTCGACCTCAAGAAGGATCAAGTCCTCGATCTGGCCAAGATCAAGAAGAACGTCGAGAAGATCCGAGAGCTCTACCTGCAGCGCGGCTTCTACATGGCCGAGGCGGAGTATGAGCTTCGTCGCGACGCCCCCGGCCAGGTCGACGTGTACTTCCGCGTGCACGAAAACAGCAAGGTGGAGATCCGCCGCGTGAACTTCACCGGCAACGAGCACGTGACCGACGCGGAGCTGCGCAGCGTGATGCTGACCCAACCCGGCGACCTCTTCTCGGCCGTGACCTCGTCGGGCACCTACCGCGAGGACGTGTTCCAACGCGACATCATGCTCATCCAAAGCCACTACTTCGACCGTGGCTACATCAACGTCAAGATTGCCGACCCGCGCATGGAGCTGTCCCCCGACCGCCGCTCGATGTTCATCACGGTGGCCATCGAGGAAGGCCTGCAGTACCGCATCGGCAAGCTCGACGTCAAGGGCGAGCTCCTGGAAGCGCGCGAGGTCTACCTGGGTCGGCTGCAAGCCAAGCCCGGCGATGTCTTCAATCGTACCCAGGTCGCCCAGGACGTGCAGAACATCGCGGATCTGTACAAGGACAAGGGCTACGCCTACGTCAACTCGACCCCGGAGACGCACGTCGACGACAAGGCCCGCATCGTCGACCTCACCTTCGACATCCAGCGAGGTCCCCTGGTCACCTTCGAGCGCATCAACATCCGCGGCAACAGCAAGACCCGCGACAAGGTCATCCGGCGCGAGATGCGCGTCTACGAAGGCGAGCAGTATAGCCAGGCCGGTCTCGACCTGTCCAAGCGCCGGGTGAACGCGCTCGGCTTCTTCGACAAGGTCGAGGTCAATACCAAGCGCGGGTCGAACGACGACACCATGGAGGTCAACGTCGAGGTGGGCGAGCGGCAGACGGGGGCCTTCCAGATCGGCGCGGGGTTCTCCTCGGTCGAGAACTTCATCTTCCAGGCCCAGATCTCGCAGAACAACTTCCTCGGCTGGGGCACCTCGGCCACGCTCCAGGCGCAGGTCTCCGGGCTGCGACAGCTCTACCTTCTGCAGTACGAAGACCCCTACTTCTTCGACACCAAATGGACCTTCATGCTCAACCTGTTCAACCAGCAGCGCTACTACTTGGGCTTCACGCGCAAGTCGACCGGCGGCAGCCTGACCTGGGGCTACATGTTGCGCGACAACCTGCGCATGTTTCTCACCTACACCTTGCAGGACGTGAGCGTGGCGACCGGCGGGCGCAGCAATCTCTTCACCGGCGGACAGCGCAGCCCGCTGCCCTCCGGCTCGCTCGCCAACCTGACCCGTTCGGGCCTTCTTTCCTCGTGGCGCCTCTCGCTGGCGTACGACACGCGCGACGACCGCTTGTTCCCGCGTCGGGGCTGGTTCAACACCCTTTCGGCCGAGTTCGCCGAGCCGGCTTTCCTGTCGCAGAGCCAGTTCACGCGCTACGAGGCGGCGCTCCGCTACTTCTATCCGCTGCCTTTGGGGATGACCTTGCGCCTCAAGGCCGAGAGCGGACTCGTCACCAGTCGCGATCCCCAGGGCGTGCCCATCTTCGAGCGCTACTTCGTGGGCGGCATCTACGACGTGCGCGGCTTCCCGCTTTATTCGCTCGGACCCAAGATCAAGATCCCTGCGGCGCAGGATCCGGATCCGGCGCTCGGCAGCTTCGCCATCGGCGGCAACCTGCGCGTCACCGGCAAGGCCGAAGTCGAGGTTCCCATCGTCGCGCAGATGAACATCCGCGGCGTGGTCTTCGCCGATGTCGGCAATGCCTACAACCTCGAAGGGCAGTACTGCCGATTCAAGCCGGCCTGGGCGCATGTGTCCATGGACCCCTGTGTGACCTCGTTGCCCCTCGCCAGCCTGCGCACGAGCTGGGGCTTCGGGTTCCGGTGGTTTTCGCCCATCGGCCCCCTGCGCTTCGAGTGGGGCATCCCCTTCCAGACTTTGCCAGGCGAGGAAGGTATCGTCTTCGAGTTCACCATCGGCAACGAGCTTTAGGAGAAACGAATGGCAGCAAGGATCATTGACGGCAAGGTCCTGGCGGCGAAACTGCGCAGCACCATCGCCGACGAGGTCAAGCGGTTGGTGGCGCGACAGGTGCAACCCGGCCTGGCGGTCGTCCTCGTGGGCGACGATCCTGGCTCGCAAATCTACGTGCGCAACAAGACCAAGGCCCTAGCCGAGGCGGGCTTCGCCTGTTTCGACCACACCCTTGCCTCCGACACGGCGGAAGACAAGCTCCTCGGCCTGGTTCGCGAGCTGAACTCGGACGGCCGCGTGGATGGAATCCTGGTCCAGCTCCCCCTGCCCAAGCACATCGACAGCAAGCGCGTGCTTCTGGCCATCGATCCGGTCAAAGACGTGGACGGCTTCCATCCCGAGAACCTGGGCCGCCTGCTCATCGGCGAGCCACGCTTCATCGCCTGCACGCCGTATGGGATCATGAAGCTCATCGAGGAAGCCGGAACCCCCGTGCGCGGGGCCAACGCCGTGGTGGTGGGACGTTCCAACATCGTGGGCAAGCCGGTGGCGGTGCTGCTCACCGCCGCCGACGCCACGGTCACCATTTGTCATTCCAAGACCAGGGATCTGCCCGCGGTCATCGCCGGCGCCGACATCCTGGTCGCGGCCATCGGCAGGCCCCAGATGATTCTCGGCTCGTGGATCAAGCCCGGCGCCACCGTCATCGACGTGGGCACCAACCGCCTGCCGACGGGAAAACTGGTGGGCGACGTGGAGTTCGCCGCCGCCGTCGAGCGGGCAGGAGCCATCACCCCGGTTCCGGGCGGGGTCGGCCCCATGACCATCACCATGCTGCTCTTCAACACCCTCGAGTCGGCGCGACGGCGGGCGGGCTAGACCCTTGAACGGGTTGCCTCCGCGAGACAGCGCACAACGTGATCTCTGAAGTTCGAGATGTCCTTTTTGACCTGCTGGCGAATTCCTGGCAGCGCTGCAGCCAGACCGCCCATCCGTTTCCATTCCAGCTCGGCAGCGTAGGCGTGGCGCAGAAAGTGGCGGAATGCCAGTAGGTCCTCAAGTCCCGCCGCTGTCTCGGGCGCGAGAACAGGTGGGCGAGTAGCGCTGGCAAGCTCCATCTTGCGCAGAAGCGAGCGATGCCAGTCGCTCCCCGCGGGCGACGCGCTGTCGAAGATCCGTCCGATCATTTCCAATGAGGCTTCGATGGAGGAGTAGTAGTGATCGAGAGCCACAGCAACAATGGCGATGCCGCCGCGATCGGGATCCGTCGTGCCATAGGCACCCAGCACCGCGGCTACCTCGGCCGCACGGCGATCCGCCGCGGCGAGGTCTAGTGCAAGCTTCTCAAGTAGGGCGCAAAGATCCCGTTTCAGCCGATCCGCGGTTGCCAAGGATCACCTCGCCTTCACGCTGGATAATGGAGAGAACCTCTGGCCGAGCATCCTCCATGGAAACCAGATCGACGTGGCGCCCGGCCACCCCCGCCGCTCGAGCCATGGCGCGAAAAGTCTGCGCCGGCGCGAGACCCTCCACAGCGAGATCGATGTCCGAGCCCGGTCGCGCATCGCCCCGAACGAGCGAGCCGAAGAGAATCACAGTCCGCACACCGAACTCCCGCGCAAGAACCTCGGCGACCGAAGGAACCGTCGCTTTGATTTCTCGCGCGCACCTCTCCTCGTCGGCCGCCTTCTCGGCGAACCGTTGGCTCAGAATGGCCACGGCATCGTGCGGGCTCATGACCCGAACATGTTACCACGGACGGTGCGTGGGGCGTCGCAGGTTGTTCACCACAGAGGGCGCCGAGGCTACGGAGAACGCAGAGAAGACCGGGATCTCCGGATATGGATCCAAGCCCTCTCGTTCTCTGCGTCCTCAGTTTTCACTGTGCCCTCTGTGGTGAACATCCTGAGAAGATCTGGGTTCCAAACCGTCCGGTGCTCTAGGTCCGGCCCCCGAGCTGGCCGAGGGCCCACGCGGCGGCCTCGCGAACCCAGGTGCAGGAATCCTCTGCCAAGTGGGCGAGCAGAGGCGCCGCATCGGGCGGCCGAGTCGCGCCCAGGGAAAAACAGGCATTGCGGCGCAGGCCATCGTAGCCGATGCGCCGCATGGCGGTGGCGCTCGCCAGCTCGGCGAAGCGCTCGCGCGAGAGCCCGGCGATCTCGGCCGCGGCGAGCTGGCCGAGGGCGCGGGCTCTCTGCCGGATATCGCCGGGCGGCAAGTCGCCTTGGCTATAGGGGCAAGCCTCCTGGCAGACGTCGCAGCCGAACACGCAGGCGCCGAACTTGTCGCGCAGTTTGAGCGGGACTCGGCCCCGGTTTTCCACCGTGTGATAGGCGAGGCAGCGGCGCGCATCGAGCACGCCGGGCGAGGGAAAGGCGCCGGTGGGGCAGGCGTCGAGGCATTTCGTGCAATCGCCGCACAGGCGCGGGTGGGGCTCGTCGTAGGCGTCCACCGCGGCGTCGAGAATCATGAGGCTCAAGGTCAGGTACGAGCCGTGGGTCCGGGTGACGAGCAGGCCGTTCTTGCCGATGAAGCCCAGGCCCGCCCGCTCGGCCCAGGCCTTCTCCATGGCCACGCCGGCATCGACGCAGGCATAGGTCCTAAGGCCCGGCTCGATGGCGCATAGACACTGGCGTAAGGCACGCATGCGGTCGCGGTGGGTGTAGTGGTAGTCGCGGCCGCGGGCATAGCGGGCAATCCCGCCGGATGGCCCCTTGTCGTAGGGAATGCCGAGCACCACCACGGTCTTGGCGCCCGGGAGCATGGCGGCGGGATTGGTGCGCTCGTCGAGGTGGAGGCGCATGGAGGAAAGGCCCGCGCAGTAGCCGCTCTTGAGCCAGTGCCGCAAAGGGGCAGGGTCGAGCGGCTCGGCCGGGGCGAGGCCCATGAGGTCGAAGCCGCAGTGGGCCGCACCGGCTCGGACGTCGCTGGCCCTGAGCACCGTCGCTTCCTCAGAGATCGATCGCCATGTCCACCGCCGCCCCGGCGTCGACGGCATGGTCGGCGTCGATGGGCTCCTCGACGTCGACCGCGAGGTTGGCGTCGACGGACTCCTCGCCGTCGACGCTCTGGGCGCCGTCGAGCGCGGGCTCGGCGCCGGCGTCGTACGGCTGGGCCTCGACGGCCTCGCCCGCGTCCGGGGGCAGGCCGCCATCCACGCCTGGTGCGAAGGCGATGGTCACGAGAGGCGGATCAAACACCACCTCGCCGTGCAACCGGATCGTATCAAGCCGAGGACAGCAGCTTCCGTAGGCGCAACAGGCGACCTCCGTGCCCGGTGACTTGGCTTGCGCCGTGACCTGGACGCGGTCGCCGGCGAGCGAAGTGAGCTCGACAAGGCACGGGGGCGGATTCTCGCTCGCTCCGCTGCAGGTGATACGCGCGGTTGCATAGCCGGCGGGAACACCGGCCTCCCCGGCAGAATCGCAAAGGAGGTGGACGCAGGGGCCGCCAAGCACCTTGGCGCTCGCAATCGAGGCGGTGCCGTCCGCGGTCTTGATGGTCAGGGTGGGAACGCCTGGCGCCGGACACTGGCCTGGGCAGTGTTCTTCGTCGCCGCAGGCCGACACAGCCAGGGTTCCGGCCAGAAAGAGGTGCCCGAGAAGACGCATACCCGAAAGCTAGCACGGGGCCGGTTTTTTGGCAGACCCGGTTAATCGTCTGGCGTCACCGGCCCGCGAGGTGTGCTAGATTGCGCCGCGAAAAGAGACAACGCACCCGGTGCCTGGCACCGCACATAGGAGCAAGAGAAGATGGCCACGAAGATCGCAATCAATGGTTTCGGACGCATCGGCAGGCTCGTGTACCGCGCCCTCATCGACTCGCCGAAGTACGGCAAGGAACTCGACGTCGTCGCGGTCGGCGATATCGTCCCCGCGGACAACCTGGCGTACCTCCTCAAGTACGATTCCATCCAAGGGAAGTTCCAAGGCACCGTGGGCTCGAAGAAGTCGGCCCCCGACAAGGACCCCGACATCCTCATCGTGAACGACAAAGAGATGAAGGTCGTGAGCGCCAAGAGCCCGGCCGAGCTGCCCTGGAAGGCCCTGGGCGTGGACATCGTCATCGAGTCGACCGGGCTTTTCACCGCCCGGGAGAAGGCGGAAGGTCACCTTACCGCCGGCGCCAAGAAGGTCATCATCTCGGCCCCGGCCAAGAACGAGGACATCACCATCGTGCTCGGCGTGAACCACGAGAAGTACGATCCGGCCAAGCACAACATCATCTCCAACGCGAGCTGCACCACCAACTGCCTGGCGCCGGTCGTGCACGTGCTGCTCAAGGAAGGCATCGGCCTGGCCGAGGGCCTCATGACCACCATCCACTCCTACACCGCCACCCAGAAGACCGTGGACGGCCCCTCGAAGAAGGACTGGAAGGGCGGCCGCTCGGCAGCCATCAACCTCATCCCGTCGACCACCGGCGCCGCCAAGGCCGCGGGCCTGGTGCTGCCCGAGGTCAAGGGCAAGCTGACCGGCATGGCCATACGCGTTCCGACCCCGACCGTGTCCGTGGTCGACCTCACCTGCAAGACCGTCAGGGAAACCAGCCTGGCCGAGATCAAGGCGGCCATGAAGAAGGCCAGCGAGACCTACTTGAAGGACATCCTCGGCTACACCGAGGACGAGGTCGTGTCGAGCGACTTCATCCACGACGATCGCTCCAGCATCTTCGACGCCGGCAGCTCGATCGAGCTCAACAAGACCTTCTTCAAGCTGGTGGCCTGGTACGACAACGAGTGGGGCTACAGCCAGCGCACCGTCGAGCTGGCGGCGATGATTGCGGGCAAGCTGTAAACACAGAGAGCGCAGAGGGGGAGGAGGAGAGGGCACAGAGGGGTTCGTGCCCGGGGTGAGGCCCGTGCCCGAAGCGCGGGTTTCTTGCAAGGATGTCCGCGGGGAATTCGCGCGTGCTACACTTCCTTCCATGACGAGAGCACTGGCAGCCATCAGGGAGCGCATCGAGGCGTTGCCCTTGGATGACAAAGCTCAGCTTCTGGAGCTGATGATGACGCCCCAGATGAGGTTGCGTCTCCTCGTCAACCAGGTTCGACGGCGCAACGATGGCGTTTGCGATCCCCACGTGGACCGCGTGGTCAACCGCGCCGTGAAGCGAGTCCGGCGTGCCGCGGGCACTCGTTAGCACAAGGATCTCGAGAGAGTCCCGCGCGACCTGAAGGACCGGCCAATCGTCGCGGCCGGCATCGAGGGCGAAACCGCTCCGGTAAAGAAAATCTCGCGGATGGGGTAGGCTGGGGCTCAACTATGACGGCAACTTCCCCTACGCGGGCAGTGAGAAGGGCCAGTATCGTATGGAGACGGTGCCGGTGAAGAGACTCCCCGAGAATCCCTGGGGCCTTTTCGAGATGCACGGGAACGTGCGGGAATGGTGCCAGGACTGGTATGGACTGTATTTCCCAGGACCGGTGAAGGACCCGGTAGGAACGAATCCTGACGTGGGCTACCGCGTGGTCCGCGGCGGCTCGTGGTTCGACTACGCCAGGCTCGCGCGCTCCGCCAGCCGCGGCAGGTTCGTGCCTGGCTCCCGCTTCCACCTCCTGGGCTTCCGTTTTGCTCGAAATCGACCAGTCGAGCAGGACAAGCCAGCAAGCGCGAAGGTCGCGAGAGGCCCTGCGGAGGCATCGCGTGGGGAGCCCGCTGGCTTTGCCAGCGGCGAACCATCGCGGGAGGGTGTGGGGACCCGCCCAGGGTCCCCACAAGAAACAGGAGGCGAGCCGACAAGGGGCCGAGAGCGACCGTAGCGGCGGCGAAGCCGAGCTCGACAGGGTGGTACACCGGTGTTACACTTGGGGTGGAGGCGGACAGCATGCCTACGGCGAAGAAGCGCATCAACATCACGATCGATGACCCGACCTACGAGGCCCTCGCACAGCTTGCAGGCAAACGCGAGCAATCGGTTGCGGGCGTGGGGCTCGCGCTCATCGAGGAGGCGCTCGAGTACCAGGAAGACTTGCATTTCTCCCGCATCGCCGACGAACGGCTGGGCAGGAAAGAGAAGCGCATCTCCTACGCCAAGGCTTGGGGGTGAGCTATCGCATCGAATATCTGGAGAGCGTGGTCAGGGAGGACATCCCGG